>Ga0116189_1001493_pt1 | contig 18236 bp, 14 predicted proteins | sample AD_JPNTR3_MetaG_FD_89895 | JGI IMG/M metagenome (GOLD analysis project Ga0116189, IMG submission 89895) | Active sludge microbial communities of municipal wastewater-treating anaerobic digesters from Japan - AD_JPNTR3_MetaG | ecosystem: Engineered > Bioreactor > Anaerobic > Digestate | place... | reverse complement strand
TTCCGTCGGCGCGCCCCACGCCACACCGATGATCTGCCCGATCCAACCGCCCTTCATGCGGTCGCGGTAGTCATCAAGCGACAGCCTGCGTTCTCCCTGTCCCCACGCCGTCCCTGCCAGCCACACCCCACAAACGATCCACAGCAAAACATTTCGCGCCACGCCGACACTCTCCTTTGGTAGCTCAAAAGTTATCGTTTCCCTTGTACGGCGATATTGTGCCGTATTAGTGGCGAACAAACAAGGTCCATCTCCTGAAAGCGTCCTTGTTTCTGCAGGGCGGTCAGGGTATACTCGACGCTCTTTTTTAACTCTTTTGACGGACGACGAAACCATGAGGATTTTATCGGGTATCCAGCCCTCGGGCAAACTGCATTTAGGAAACTATTTCGGCATGATGCGACCTGCCTTGCAACTTCAAGAGCAGGGCGAGGCGTATCTTTTTATTGCGAACTATCACGCGCTGACCTCTCTGCATGACCGCGAACAGCTCATGCAGGGCACTTGGGACGTCGCGCTCGACTTTCTGGCCTGCGGACTTGATCCGGAGCGCACGGTTTTCTTCCGTCAGAGCGACGTTCCGGAGGTACACGAACTGACATGGCTGCTCTCGATCGTGACGCCTATGGGGCTGCTGGAGCGTTGCCACTCTTACAAGGACAAAACCGCTAGGGGCATCGCAGCGTCACACGGGCTGTTCGCCTATCCGGTGCTCATGGCGGCGGACATCCTCCTCTACCAATCAAATGTGGTGCCGGTGGGACGCGACCAGAAGCAGCACGTCGAGGTCACGCGCGACATCGCCATCAAATTCAACAACGAGTTCGGCGAGGTTTTCACGATTCCGGAGCCCTCGATTCCGGACGAGGTGGCGGTGGTGCCCGGACTGGACGGGCAGAAGATGTCGAAGAGCTACGGCAACACGATCGAGCTCTTTGGCGACATAAAAGAGACCAAGGCGCGCATCATGAGGATCGTCACCGACAGTAAGGGGCTTGAAGACCCCAAGGATCCGGCGACCTGCAACGTGTTCGCGCTCTACAAACTCTTCGCCAGCGACGCGCAACGGCAGGAGATGGAAGCCAACTATCGCGGCGGGAACTACGGATATGGTCACGCCAAAAAGGCATTGGCCGCGATATTTGAAGAGACCTTCGAGCCGTTCCGCGCGCGCCGGGCTGAGTTGCAGGCCAATCCCGACTATGTGGAAGAGGTGCTGCGTAAAGGGGCCGAACGCGCACGCGCAGAAGCTACCAAGACTTTGGATCGCGCACGCGACGCGGTAGGGCTGTCGTCGCTCGCAGGAAGAGCCTGAACGATGGCACTTGATGCATTGTTGGCCGACGACTACAAGGTCGATCTGGAGGTGTTTGAAGGGCCTCTCGATCTCCTGCTCTATCTGATTCGGCGCGAAGAGGTCGATATCTACGATATCCCGATTGAGCGGATCACGGCGCAGTACATGGCGTATCTCGACGTCATGCGTATTCTGGATCTCAACATCGCCGGCGAATTTCTGGTCATGGCCGCCACGCTGATGATGATCAAGAGCCGGATGCTGCTGCCGGTCGAGTCGCGTTCCACCGACGAGCCGCTTGACGAGGAATGGATCGACCCGCGGTTGGATCTGGTGCGCCAACTCGTCGAGTACAAGAAGTTCAAGGACGCCGCTGACCGCCTGCTTGAATTCGAGGCGCTGCAGCATGAGGTGTTCACATTCGGCGGCGACAGGCCGGTGTTTGAAAAAACCTCGGTTGATGTCGGTCAGGCACTCGGCGACATCGGGCTTTTCGACCTACTGACCGCCTTCCAAGAAGTGCTGTCGCGTGCACCGGCCGAACCGTTCGGGCATCTGGAACCGATCCTCTGGTCGGTCCCGGACAAGATGGAGGTGATCAGCACGAAGTTGCGCGACCAGCGTCGCTTGGAGTTTTCCAAGCTCTTCAATCCCGAGTCGCACCGCAACGAGGTGATCGCCACTTTTCTGGCGTTGCTGGAACTGCTGCGTTTGCGCCAGATCCGGATCCAGCAGAACGCCGCGTTTCACGAAATTCTGATTTTGCCGATAGAGGATGCCGCGGGCAAGCCGCTGCTACCGACATCAAACGAAGGAGCCGAGCATGTCGAATCCTGAAAAGGTCAAACTGCCGTTGGCATCGAGTCTGCAACAGGTAGTCGGCGCGCTGCTTTTCGGCGCTGACCATCCGCTTACGGTCGAAGAGATCCGCACCTGCCTAAAGAGCGTGGCGGAGCAAGAGGGCGAGGAGAGCGAAACGGCCTCGCTGTTCGCTGAAGCTTCGCCGCGCGAGATCAGCGATGCCATTGAGAGCATCGCTAAGGAGCTGTCACGTCTGGAATTGGGCGTTGAAGTAGCGGAGATCGGCGGCGGGTTCCGCTATCAGACGCAGCCGAGCTGCGGACGCTGGGTGCGTAACTTGCTGAAGCAGGACCGCCCGAACACGTTGTCGCGTCCGGCGCTGGAGACGCTCGCGATCATCGCGTACCGGCAGCCGGTCGCCAAGTCGGAGATCGAAGCGATTCGCGGCGTGTCGGTTGACCATGTCGTGAAAGCGCTGATGGAGTTGCATCTGATCCGCATTGTCGGGCGCAGCGAGTTGCCCGGGCGTCCTTTCCTTTACGGCACGACCGCGAGCTTTTTGAATCACTTCGGCTTGAGCAGTCTCAAAGAGCTGAACGAGTTGGATCCCACGTTGCAGCGCTCGAAGCCCAGCGAACGCAAGGCCGCTCATACGAGAAAGAAAAAGTCTGACAGAGACGCCGTTGAGGAAACCCCGCTGTTCGCAGCACGCGACGAGGCGACCCCTGATGCAGCGCCAGAGCCGACCGACGCCGTGAAGGAGATTTTGGGCGGCGATGAATCGGCCGACGCCGAACCCGTGTTTGAAGAAGAGGAGAGAGAGGAAGCATAGCGACGATGCCTTTTTTGAAAAAGATTCCTCGGCCGGAAACGTTCCGGGATTTCAGCGAACCGAATGCGTTCAAGATATGGATGAAGTGGGCGATGGGTGTAGCTGTTGTAGCCTGCGTCGGCGGCTTGCTGATCTGTGCCAGCATGGAGGGCTGCCGTAAGGGACAGCCAGCGCCCGACGACCAGACGGCGGAGACGAAACCGAAGGTAGAAACGCCGAGCACGGAACCAGCGCCCGACCTGCACCGTCCGGTACGCGAGGCACCGGCCGCATTCCCGCCGGACTCCAATATGCCGCGCGGCAAAGAGATTTACGCTTCGGGTCCCATTGACCTGGCGACGTTCGATCCCAAACGTGACTTGATGCGGTTTGAAGATCCGCGCGTCTGGTTTGAAAGCGACCACGCCAAAGACGATGACGACGAGGACGACCACCTGATCCACCGCGCCATGGAGGTGCCGCTGCGGCGCTTAGTCAATCTAGTAGAGCAGAAAAAAGGCAAACTCAAGGTACAGGACGCCTTCCGGCACGCCGCCAAAAACCGTATCCACATGGCACGGTCGCTACACTGCGAGGGCCGCGCGATTGACCTGACGTGCGAGGGCATGAGCCTGAGTGAGTTGGCCAAACTCTGCTGGCAAGCCGGCTTCGATTTTGTGTTGTACGAGACCCCCCGCACCTCGGGCCCGCACCTGCACTGCTCGGTCAAACGTGCCCCCGACGCTCCCCTGCCGCCCCGCCCGGCGAAGAAATAGAGGCCTCGGCACGTCGGAAGCGGACTCGCAAAGCTGTGGTCTCAGGGTTCATGGGTTTCAGGTTTCATCCGTCTGATCTGTCCGATCCCCCCAAAAAATGATTGGGCGTTGGGCATCGCGCGTTTTTTTTGAGCGTTGAGAGTCTTCCTCAAGCAACGCACGGAACATGGCGGCGTGACCGCCGCCCGGACGGGCAGACGTTCATCCCCTCCCGGCGCTGCGCGAGCCCCGATCACAGGCTGGAAGGCGAGCGTCCCCGCGAGCCGCCTTCCGCTGTGCGCGGAGTTAGGAGTTAGCCCACCGCCCGCGCTTCGCACGGAAATGTAAATGAGAATAACTTTGGGTGTAAGTTATAGGCAAGGAGCTTTTTACTTCTGCGTTCTGCGTCCGGCGTTCAACGTTCAGCGTTCAGAGGCGGCGTGACCGCCGCCGGACGGGCAGACGCTCGTCCCTTCGCTCCGCAAGCCCGATCATAGGCTGGGAGGGCGAGTGTCTCCACGAGCCGCCTCCCGCACACAGCGCAGCGTTTTTTACCCCAAACAGAACAGCCACGACACCTCATGTCCGAACCGCGCTCGTGCCCACACCTTGAAAGGTGTGGGCATAGCAGCCCCATCAGCCGAGCATGCCAAAACGCACCCCTCGCGCATCTGGCGATCACGCTGAAACCCCTGTTTTTAAAGGCTCATCCCGCTCCATACGCCGCTAAACGCACCACCGGATTGACCCACGTCCGAACCACGCTTACTTCCACACTTTGAAAGGTGTGGAAATGTCCGCCCCACAGATGGGCATGCCAAAACGCACCCCTCGCGCATCTGGCGATCACGCTGAAAACCCTGTTTTTAAAGGCTCTCCCGCTCCATACGCCGCTGAACGCACCACCGGATTGACCCACGTCCGAACCACGCTTACTTCCACACCTTCCAAATACACATTCCGCTTTTCATCAGAAACACATGATCTTCGCCCCCCTGTCACTAACCGATTACCAGTTCCCTGCGGTTTAACGTGGACACCCCTCTGGAATCAGTTATACTGTGGCAGACCTTTTATGATGGAGATCGTACTGATGAGATTGATGCTGGTCGCAATTGCGGTTCTTGCCATGGTGTGCACGTCAAAGGCTACGGTGCAGACCTTTCCCGAAGGCCGGTCCTGGCTCGGAACCAGGACTGAGCTGCATGCAGACGGCAGGCGGCTCACGGTCAAGGACGCGAAGGGCGGCACGCTCGGTTTTTTCATCGCGGAGCCAGGCGGCATGTCGCTTCGTGGACTTGTCGTTTCTAACGCCGGCGATCAGCTCGTCATCGACGCGAAGGCACTTTTCAAAGAAGGTGCGACCAAGCTTGTCTTCCGGGGCTGCAATCTCGACGCGAATGCGCTCGGCGGACGTAGCGCGACGATCCTCGGCGAGGTCGAGGCACCCCGCGGCAGTGAATTCGATTTCCTCTTCGAAGGCTACGGCCAGGGGCGTTACTACCGCACGAAGAAACTGAAGGGCATGGCGCGCCGCCGGACTTACCGGATGATGGCCGATGTCGAGGCCGGGCTTCGTGGCCTCCACCTCCGCTTCGATGTCCGTCGGCCGGGTGATGGCGGCTCGGTGAAGCTGGGCGCGTTCACGATCGGTACGTTTGAGGAGCAGCCGATTCAGCTCGCGAAGAAATACGTGAAGGGTGAACTCGTCTTCCACTGTCCCTTCGACGGCCATGCCGTTGCCACCGTTGGCGCGGGGCGTCGCGAGCCGCTCGCGGTGGAGAACGTCGAGTTCGTGCCCGGGCGGCTCGGCCAGGCCGCAAAGTTCTCCGCGAAGGCGAAGAGTCTGCTCAAATACGCGATCCGGGACAACATGGATCCTGTCCGCGGAACGGTGATGATGTGGGTGAAGCGCGACTGGGACTTCTCGCTCGAGAAGCAGCCCTGGCGCTCGCTCTTCGCCTATCCGCAACCGGGCGGGCATTGGAAGAACCGCCACGGCTGCGGGGCGCTCTGGCTCTGGTGGCTCGGCAGCACCTTGCGTGCCGATCAGTCTGATCCGGACGATCTCTACACGACGCGGGAAGTGCCCTGCGACGACAGATGGCTCCACGTCGCGTTCACTTGGGACGAGGAGGGCGTGCGGGTCTACGCGAACGGTCGGGGTGGAGGAAGCAAGGGTGACGGCTATTCGCCGATGCAGCATGCGCTCAGCCAGAGCGAGATGATTGAAGTCGATCGCAGCGGCTTCACAGAGTTCTTTGTCGGGGGGCGCGAGGGACGCGAGATCTTCGACGGTCTCATCGACGACCTGCGTATCTATTCCGCGCCGCTCGCTCCGGAGGAAATCAAAGCGATCTGGGCGGAGGGGGCCGATCCCGCAGAGTCCATGCCCGAGAAGCCCAACTACGCGGAACTCTTTAAGGATTGGAAGGGGAGTGCCTATTCGCTCGCTCCCCTTGATCGCGCCGGCATACCCGGCCGGATGACGCTTGTCGAGGAAATGAAGCTCGACAAGTGTCCGCCGGAGGATCGCTTCCGTAGCGTCGGCAGCTACTCCTTCAAGGAACTCGGAGGCGTCAGGTACCTCGAGGCGGATGGTAAGAGCGGCAGCCGTTTCGCGATACGTTTCACGATCGACGTGAAACGTCCGATACACTGCTTCGAGATCGACTATCCCGACGACACCAACCGCACCGCCGACATCATCATCCAGCCGACCCGTGGCAGCGACTACATCATGCAATGTGGCGTCTTGGCCGGTGATGAATACCCGAACACGGGCAAGATCCTCACGCACCGCTGTCTCTATTGGTCACACGCTCCGGAAGTCGCGCTCGTGGTGATGACCGCCCGTGACGGTTCGCCCGCTGCCGTTTCGGCGGTGCGTCACTATATCGTCGATGCGGACGGCCTCCCGGCGGCTAAAATCAATGAACCCGCGGCGAACAAGGACGGCTGGCGCCGCACGTTCGCGCTCTACTTCGAGGATCCGGCGATCGGCTACGATTTCGGTCTCCCGAACGAACTCAACGCCACACCGGAGGGCTACGGCAAGCTCATTGACCGTGCCATCGCCGCAATGAAGTACACGGGGCAGAATCTTTTTGCTTACCCGGGCGCCTGGTACCAGGGTCTCATAAACGACGACTATATGCCGCGGCGGCATGCGCCGGATTTTCTGAGTGCCTGGTATGAGAAGTTTGACCGGATCGGTCTCGGGGTCGTGCCGACTGTGAACCTCAACAACATGCCGGTGAAGCCGGGGCTCGTGACGCGGGAGACGATGTCCGACGGCTCGCTCCACCCGACGCCGATCGCGATCCATGACACCGGCAAGCCCAATTGGGGGAAGTGGCACGACACGCCGCCGAACTTTAATTTCGGTCATGCCGAAGTCAGGAAGTACATCGAGTCGATCGTCGACGCGCTCCTCGCTCAAGGCAGGGATCATCCGTCCTTCAAGGGTATCTGCATGCACATGACCCGCCACTGCCTTCTGTGGTTCGGCGATGAGGAGTCGGGATACAACGACTATTGCATCGAAGAATTTGTTGGGAGTTTGGGAGATTGGAACGTTGAGAAGTTGAAAGGTTTGAAAGGGGTGGATCGGAGCGATCCGCTTCGCGGCAAGGTCTACGCCGCGACGCTGCGGGCCGATCCTGTTCTGTGGGAGAAGTGGCTCAAGTGGCGGTGTGACCGGATGACGGAGTTTTACGCGGGCATCGCGGCGAAATTGCGCACGGCGCGTCCCGACCTCAAGCTCTGGCTCAACAGCTTCGTGCCGGCGAACTATAACCATCCCGATTTTCTCCGCCCCGATTTCATGCGACGGGCGAATATTGCGTGCGGACTGGACGGTCCCGCGCTCACAAAGGCGGCGCCGAATCTCATCCTCTGTCAGACGATGGTGCCCGCCGACTACCGCCACATCTGGCGCGGTGCCTACAAGCTCCCCGGCGCGTACGAACACCAACGTATCCTCGACGAACTGCCCGGTTTCTACGATCTGCTCAACGGGGCGGATTATCCGTGGGTCAACCAACACGACCGCTACTGGGAATCGGCGATCGGCCGTGGCGCGAAGGGGGCGAAGAACACGCTCTCGTGCGAGTGGATGGATGAATGTCTCTGGCGGGTCTCGACGCTCAATCCCGCCGGACGCCACGCGCTGAAACATTTTGTCGAACCGTTCCGTTACCACGACGTGCTCGGCATGTCCAAGGGCGGGTTCCTCATCGGCACCTACGGCATGGAGGACGAACTTGTGCCGTTCATTCAGGCTTTCCGTGCACTTCCGGCGGTAGTGATGAAGGATGTCGAGAAGTTGGGGGGCTGCGAGGTCGGGACGTTGAGAGCGCAGGGGGTCGTCGTCAGGGAATGTGAATTTGACGGACGTTCCTATTTCTACATCGCCAACACAGTGTACGCGCCGCGTACGGTGACGATCGCGTTTCCTGCGGGTACGGTCGATCTCGTCACGGGACGTTCGCTGGCGGCCGATCGGTGCGGGCGACCGGTTGAATTCGTGCTTAAGCCCTATGAGTTTCGTAGCTTTTCGTCACGATAGTACTTTTCTTCAGAGCCACCAAACGCCTACTCGTCAACGGTTTCGTCGCGTTGATAGATCGGCAACTGGCGGTAGGGAACGGTAAACGCGAGGATCACCATAGCGGTTTGGTAGTATCGATCCTGTTCGCCTCGCTCCCAGTAACCGTCCGCATGCTGCTTCGGGATCCAAGTGTCGTACATCCAACGCGAAAACTCCTGCCACTCGCGACCGCCGAGTTGGAACAACCCTTGCGCCGCATAGTACATGCCGTAAAAACAGTATTGCTGCTTCGGTAGTTCCGTGTACTTTTCCATCAGATAGCGGGCTGCTCGGCCCACAGCGGGATTACCATGCTCGCCGCACAATGAAAGGCAGAGGATACCGGCCCCCGTCAATGTGACCGCATGCGACTGCTGATCGGTATAGCCGAAGCATCCCTGCTTTTCATCGTGGCGTCGCAACACATATTCCACCGCGCTCTTGATCGCTTCCGGCGGAATGGCCGCACCGTTGAGACGCGCGGAACGCAACGCCATCAGCGCCCAACCGCTACATGAAAAATCACTATCACGGGAGTCGGGCTGATAACGCCAGCCGCCTTGATGGTTCTTATCTTTCTCGATCTTCTGTGCATCGAGGATGATCTTCAAAGCGCGCGGCAGCGTCTGGTCGATCTTGCTCTGAAGCTCGGGACGTACCATGCCGGAGACTTCGGAGAGAAAGAGCGTGGCGATACAGTGCGAGTACATCTTACCGTCATTTCCGCCGAGATAACCGTCCGCGCGCTGGACCTCGGCAAGGCGCGTGATGATGCGTTCGACCACGGGGCCGTATGGCTCGGTACCGGGCACATGCCCGCGCGCCAAAAAAGCCATCCCGCAAAGCGCCCAGATGCCCGACGTGTTTTGCGCCATCCCGCCGCTTCCGAACGTGCCGTCCGGGCGCTGTCCGCGCGCAATCCATTCGAGACCGCGGCTGATCGAGGCGTCGATCTCTGACTCGGTTTGCACGCTTGGCTCCTCTGCGCCCCATACGGCCAGTGCCGTTCCCATGCCAAGCCACGCAATCGCATAACGACAAAACGTCGTCATTATCTTCCCCCTCCTATGACGGTCGATATCCATTCCGATTCGCCCAGTGTAGCGCGATCGGCCGGGAGGGGCAAGTGCCACTATTTGAGGAATTGAGCGCGAAGTCAAACAATTGGATAGCCTGACGCACCTTCCCGCTGACGACAATGGGCAACCGCCCGAAGTACGGTATCAAGCACAATATCAAGCCGTTCGCACACGTCTTCAGCCAGTATGCGCACCACCATGAATCCATGCTCCTGCAAGCGCAGGTCTTTGGCGCGGTCGCGCCGGTAGGCTTCGCTGTCACCCAGATGTTGTGCGGCAGCACGATCCGATAGCCGATCATTTCATATCCGCGACAGCGGCGCGCATACACATCTTCGCGGCCTCTGAACAGCGACCGGAACAGCGCAATCTTGGCGTCAGGCGGCGACATCCTGTTCAGCTGCGATAGTTCGGCTCGTGATTTGTATAGCATTGCTTTTCTTGATAACGCAGAGACGCAGGAACACAGAATAGCGGCGTGACCGCCGCCGGTCAAGCAGACGCTTGACCCTCCCGGCGCTTCGCAAGCCGGATCACAGATCGGGAGGGCGAGCGTCCCCCAAAAAAACCTCTGCGTCTCTGCGCCTCTGCGTTAAATAAACCCGAGCCATGCCTTTCCGTGTTCCGTGTCTATTTCTACCACGGCCAGAGCGAGGGCGACTCATAGACCTTGACCAGCTTGATGAGTGCACGGTCATGCCCCGCGCTTGTGAACGCGACGCGGGTGGTACCGGAGCGGAGCAACGGCACGTCTTGCGACAGGCGTCCCTCGGCCAGCATCTCGCGCTTGGCGTTCAAGACCCGCCACGACCGGCGGTCACGGCAGATCAGGCGCTCGCCGGCTTTGAGCGTCACCGGGAAGTGCACCATCTGTCCGCCGATGGTCAGTCGCGGCTCAGCCATCGCGCCGCACAACTCAATCTCCAATGCGGCGCGCTCGCCGGGCCGTACTGCCACATCCCAACCGACACGACCGACGTCGTTTGATGCCAGCGCCACACGCGGCATCTCGTACTCGCGCTTAAGTTGCGTCCAGTCGACCGCGCGGCGCGACCGCCGCGTTCCAAACGGCTCGCCGAAGGTCGTCACCGAGACTTCGGCACGGCCACCCGCGCAGGTCAGTGCATTGGCCCCCGACCGCATATCCGGCCAGATTTCCGCCGCGCACTCCACACGCGCAAGCGGCTCGCCCCGCTCGCTGTAGTGTGTGAAGATTCCGTCCGGTTCCAGTTCGGCGAACTCGCCGGAAGCCAACGTGAACGGCACGGTCAGGCGTTGGCCGTTGACGGTCAGTGACGGCCGATCCAACTTGACCGGCTTGACCGGCAGCGCCTGCACGGGGCTTACGATTACATCCACGCCGCCGCCCGGCGGCACTGCGTTGAGATAGAGGCTGACCTGCGCAATGTGCGCCATGTCCAGATTCGTGCGGAACAACGCATGCGAGCCGGTTCCCCGGTAGGGCCAGACAAACTCGTCGAGGCGGGCGGTGTCGCGCTCGCGCGCCAACAGCGTCACATAGCGCCAGCCGGTAAAATCGAGCGTGACGTAGTGATCCGACATCGCGCCCATGAATTCACGCGGACATCTGAGTTGCAGGTTGAGCAACGCGCCCGAGCCGTCGCCCTTGACCCACAGCCCGAAGGCACCGGTGCCGCCGATGTGACGATAAGGCGCGGGGAAGGTCAGCGTCGCACACGCCCAAGCACCGGTCACCGTCGTACCGCGGTTTTCCGCGCGCAGCCGCAGGTTTCGCGGACCACCGCGCGTGTCATCGGTCACCTCGGAAACGCCGAGTCGCACGGATGAAGCCGTGGTGGTCTTGAACGCCGCAAACTCTTCTGCACTCACCAGCGGTTTAACGCCGGGCGCGTTTGTTGGCGCGGCGGTGTAGAGCGCCTCCACGCGCACGCAGAGCGGCTGCCGCGCCGCCGGATTCACGACCTGCCAAGCAGCGGAGCCGTCATCCGGGCCGGTGATGCGCTGCGTATGCATCGTGACCGGCGTGAAGCGCCACTCGCCGTCGGCGTTTTGCCGCAGACGAAACTCGGCACCGGCCCCGACGAGACGCGCCACAGTGGCATCATCGAAGTATCGCGCCAGGCGCAAATGCTCGTACCAGCCCAGTAGCGTGAATTGACGTTCCAGATGGACCGGCAACGGCGCGTTGTTGACATTGACGCCCTGAATGGACATCGCGGCGTCCAGCGAGAGATTCTTGCAGGCGAAGTACTCCATCTCGTCCAGATGGTGGCCGCGCGCGAACGACGTCGCCATGCGTGGTGCCCACCACCCCATCTGCGGCCCGAGCAGATCGGTTTTGCGATACCGCTCGCACACCCTGACATGATCGTCGTGGAAAAGCTTCGCCGCCCAGACCGGATGATCCCAAGTGCCCAGCCGCGAATGGAACCACCAGTTGTGTGCGCCGTAACAGCTCGCCTCGATCACCGGGTCGCCATTCAGGCGGCGCATGATGTTGTGGCGCATGGCGTCGATGCCGTAGCGGCTCATCATGCCTTCGGAGCCGTCGAAGTAGAGCTGGTCCAACTTGCAGGTGTTAAACACATGCGCGATGCACGCCGAAAGCTCGTCGGCCAACGGCGAGTCAGGCTGCGGGTAGAAGGCGATGTAGCGTTGCTGCAGATAGTCGGCCTGCGCACCTGCGGCATGGGCGGCGGGACGTGTTTTGAAAGCGCCGCGCGTGCAGGCTTTGAAAGCGTAAGGCTGTTCGCGCGAGATTTCGGTGTACTGAATGATCTCGCTGCCGATGCGGATCGCATTGCCGTTGCCGGAGTAGGTGAAGACCGTGTCGTGACGCGCCGAGGGCGGCTCGTTGACGTATAGCACGGTGTCGGTCGGCGAGAGCGCACGAGCCAGCGTATAGCTGTCGAACGGAATCAGGTGCGGGCTCGCCTCCGGCGTGATCCACGAGTCGCGCGGATCGATGCACGCGGTCAGGGTGTGGATGCCGGCACGCAGTCCGGCATCATGGATGCGGGCGACCGCGTCCTGCATGTCAGGCAGACCGCGCGGGTAATAGTTGGTGCGCACCGCATAATGGCCGAGCGTCTGCCACCAGCCGTGCAGGTGGATCGTCGAGAAACCGCCGCGCCGCGCGATCTCGATCCAGTCGTCAGTCGCGGCATACGCGAGATCGGCGAAGAGATAAGAGCCGCGCGCCGACTCCGCCTCCAACGCCCAAGGGCCGCCGCTGCGCGAGAACGGTACGCCCGCATAGAGCGCCATCTCGCGCAGCATCGCCGGCATCTGGTCTTTAGGACCGGCGGCGAGTCCGGCGCGCCAGCCGGTGAGTCCGTGCTTCGCGGTCGTGGAGACCTGAAGTGCGTTGCCCTGGATTTTGGTTTCAACCGGCAGTTCGTAGCCGCGCAGACAGACGGCGTCGATATCATCCGAAAGCATGTTGGCCATGCCGCCGTGATAAGTAGCGGGCGCAGTCGGCAATTCGCAGAAGGTAAGCGCGACCGCATTCGAGAGCGTCAACGCGCACACCGTGAAGGTCAGGAAATCGCGACGCGCATCGACCTCCAGCACGGCGTCGCCTTGGCCGCGCGGGAAGGAGAAGGTGAGCCGGTTGCCCTGCGCGGCGACACGTCGCGCTGTCAGGCTGCGACCGTCCGCCAAGCGCGCGCGCACCAGCGGGGCGGGACGCGCCAGCAGTTCGCGTCCCGATGCCCGATTGCGTAGCGAGACCGCCTGTCCGGCGGCATCGATCGCCAGTTCGGCGTATCGGGTGCGGAAGCGGGCCTCGGGCGGTTCCGCAGATGCGGCTTCGTCCACCAGCACATACGCGGCGCTGGCGCGATCCTTTGGCGACGCAAGTGCCGCCACTTCCTCACCGGAGAAGGTACGCCCATAGATGCGCAGATCATCGAGCAGGCCGTGGTGCGAGACTGCCCCGAGCCAACCGCCCAGACGCAGCGCTTGCGCCTCGACCGGACACGACCACGTCGTGCGCCCGACCTGCTTGCCATTCACATAGGTAACAAGATTCGGCAACGCGAAGGTCACGCAGAGGTGCGTCCAAGTCCGTTGCGGCAACTGATTGAGCAGAGGCACGCCGGTCTCGGTCCATTGCGGTCCCGCGCTTCCGGCGCGCGCACCGGGGCGACCGAGCCGGAACGAGCAGGCGGTATCAGAGACAAACAGCATCATGCCGCCCGGACTCCAGTTGTGCGAGGTCAGCAGGTTCGGGTAGCGGCGCGGCGCGGGATCTTCCCACGTGGCCCAGACGGAGAGAGTGAACTGCGTGGCACCGTTGAGTCCCGGCACAGGCGGCAACTCAGCAAAGGCATTGGTGCCGCCAAAGTGAACGGCGGTACCGAAAGCGCCGGTGGCCCACCGGAGCTGTGATAGATCAGCCTCCAGCAGATTGTCCGAGCGGTCGATGGCAAAGGTGCCGCGCCCTTCGTCAAACGGTAGCCAGAGCAACAACGACGGATCCACCGGCTCTGCGGCGTGTCCCCATGCGGCAAACAAACCGCACACCAGCATCATAACAAAGCGACCACGCATATTCCCTCCCCTTTTCCATTATCGAGTACCACTGTAGGATGTGCATTGTGCGGGGAATGCGCGAAGGATGCAAGCAGAAGTTGCGGCGTTACGGGGCTTCTTTTTCGCTGAGTTTTATGCCGTTCTCCTCACACCATTCCTGAAGCGCTTCGCGTTGGACTGCGTTTTCATAATCATACCATTGTTGCAACAGACCGCGCTCCTCAAGGAAGTACTTGAACCGTGAGTAAGCACCGGCGCGCCTGAATATGTTGTAGGCCGCGTCTACAGCATCCGGAATGGTCGCCCGGACAAAACGGAAAACCAACGACCGACCAAGATCAAGGTCGTTTTTGTTCGGGACATCGACGTATCGCTCCGGCTTACCGTCGGCTTCTTCGGGAATCTCGTCGATGTCATCCGACGCATAAAAGAATTGATCCGTAACCTTATCGTATACGGCTCGGTTCGTATCTTCAAAGTTACAGATCACAAAATAGAACGCTGATTCCAGATCGTCATAAGTTGGCATACACTCCGCCTCCGATTAAGAATTTAACTGCCTGTGCCGCCGCCGGTGGCGGCGTCAGCCGACAGTCAGGGTCAGAACCGTACACTGGTAAGAATCCGTGTGTCAAGGCCAAAGGATTCTCAACGCACGATTCCTAACCATGAAAAACATTTTTACACGCTGCCCAGCCACCGTACTCCGGCTCTTGTCATCGTCTTGCGAAGCGCTGGGAGGGGCAAGCGTCTGCTTGCCCGCGGACGAGCGACGCTCGTCCCTCCCATCCTTCCGCGTAGCGGAAGACGGCTCGTGAGGACATTCGCCCTCAAGCTTCGCGCCTCCGCATGAAACAACCGAGCAACGCTTTTGCTCTCACGGTTGCAAACCACTGCGTGGCCGCAACAAGAGAGATTGACCCGCGACGTTCGACCCGCGACCTGCGGCTGGAGCAACCCACAAAACAACCTCCGCGCTCTGCGTTAAATAAACCCGAGCCATGCCCCCCAAAAAACTCCGTGCCTCTGTGCCTTCGTGTGCGAAACAACATAACTCCTCATGTGCCGCTTGCATCGCTGGGTGCGGTTTGTTACTGTTCGCCTGTGTGTAAAAATGGAGACGGGGAGGGAGCGGGATGAGGCGGATTATCGTTGGTGCGTGTGTCACAATTGCAGCGTGGATCGCGCTGGGTGCGGAAACGCCGAACTGGCCGCAATGGCGCGGTCCGGAGGGTACGGGAATCGCAGCGCCGGGAACGTATCCAGTGACATTTTCCGCTGCGGAGGGCGTGCTATGGAAATCTGCCCTGCCCGGCAAGGGCTGTTCGACGCCACTCGTCTGGGGTGAGTGCATCGTGCTGACCGCCGCTGCCGGCGAGGGGACCAACGGTCTTGACTGCGCCGTCTGCTTTGAGTGGACGACCGGCAAAAAGCTGTGGCAAACGGAACTGGGCCAGCAACGCCCCGGACGTCACCGTCGTGGCAGCGGCAGCAACCCGTCGCCAGTGACCGACGGAACGCGCGTCTATGTCTACTTCAAGAGCGGAACACTGGCCGCGCTCGACTTCAAGGGAACCCTGCTCTGGCAGACCAACCTTCAGCAACGCTACGGCAAGGACTCGCTCTGGTGGGATCTCGGCACCAGTCCTGTTCTGGCGGGCGGCCTTCTGGTGGTGGCGGTCATGCAAGAGGGCAACTCCTATGTGGTGGCTGTGGATCCGGCGACCGGCAACGAGGTCTGGAAGAAAGCACGCGAATATCCGGGGCGCGAGGAAACACGCCAAAGCTACACCACGCCCCTTGTGGTCCGAGCGGAGGGGCGCGACACAGTGGTGATCTGGGGAGCGGACCACCTGACAGGCAACGATGCGGCGACCGGCGACCTGCTGTGGCAGTGCGGCGGTTTCAATCCAGAGAACAAGTCGGTCTGGCGCGTGATCGCCTCACCTACGTTGGAGCGGGGTATCGCCGTCGTGCCGTACGGACGTGAGCAGTTCGTGGCGGGGGTCAGGATCGGCAGCAACGGCGACATCACCGCCACCGCGCGCCTGTGGGAAAAGCGCGGGATGGGCACGGACGGGGCTTCGCCGGTCGCGTTCAACGGCAAGACCTGTTTTGTCAATTTCAAGGGCAAGATGTGGTGCCTGGATCTGGAAACCGGCAACGAGCTATGGTCGACCATGCTGCCCAAAGGCAAGGGGGTCTTTTACAGCTCGCCGGTGTTGGCGGGCGACACGCTCTACCTGTGCCGCGAAGAGGGCGATGTCTATGTCTGCCGCGTCAAAGACGACGGCCTTACCGTATTGAACCAGACGAAGTTTGACGATGTTTTCGTGGCATCGCCGGTATTGCTGAGAAATCGGTTGTTGCTGCGTGGCGAAAAGCATCTGTGGTGCATCGGCAAATAGGAGGACAACAACATGCAAAATGACGAACCCATTTGCGTTGCGACCTATCCAAGCGAGATTGAGGCGGAGACGGCCAGGATGAAACTTGGGATGGCGGGCATCGATGCCCTCATCGCTAAGGATGATTGCGGTGGGATGCGCCCCTATTTGCAAACGACAACTGGCGTACGTCTTATGGTTAGAACCAAAGATGCTGAAACCGCCGAAAGTCTTTTGGCTCAAGTAAATGATAATGGATGATCATGTCTAGCCATCGACGACACCCAACGTTGCTCCCGACTCTCTGCTCCCCTTTTCACCAGAAACGCATGATCCTCGCGTGCCCCCTGTCACTAACCGATTACAGGGTGAACCATAGGAGAAACACATGACTTTGGACGACGCGCCGGTAACACGATCAATCTTCCATCCCCGGGGGGAGGACTATGGGTATGTCCCGCAAGGCATGCTGACAGAAACACAGTGCCAAGGCGCCACGGTGTGTGGCTACCCCAAAATGTATATCCAAGATGAAATTTCAAGGTGATGATTAATCGTCAATTGACTGCAACCGTCCGAGCGATTAACATGGCCGTATCGTGTGGGCTCGGTCCGCCTTCGCGAGGTGGATTCAGTAACGCCGTTAGCCATCAGAGAAAATGAGATGAAATCTTTTGTCCGGTATCTCTTGGTCGGCCTATTGTCATCTGTGTGCGGAGCTATTGTTGCACACAAAATCATATGGCAACAAATCCGGTCTCGAGTTGTTCCGTTTGACCGAACGCGCTACGACAACCTGTGTATTGATCCGGCTTTTTTCGAACCCCAATTCAATTTTATTTTTCAAGGAACAAACCAAGTTTTCTGGACGCCTTCCCGGCAAGGGTCGAATGCGATCAAGCCGATCTACGATGATTTAGAGAAAGCTTTGAAACGCTGGGCCGGATACACAACAAACTTCCATTTTGTCGTATCCTTCAGTCCAGAGTTTTCAATTGCTCAGATCGAAAACATATCTCAGCTTTTTCGTGAAATAGGATTCCCCCCAATTCGGCACCTAATCGAGGACAACTGGGATGCAGAAAACAAAAGGAACCGCCGATTTAGAGAGTTAAGAATCGGAAGGGAAGGCACGTTTTACTGGTACACCAAAGAATGGCATATCGATGAGGAGCAGAAAAAGGCCAGCCGCCCCCAGAGGAAGGTTAATCGTGAGACAAAACAATGAAGGTACCTAACCCGGTGGCACAACTGACCACCATTCGCCTTCGAATCCGGTGGCGGTTGGTTACCGACGTTATGCGAGAAGAAGTATGAAAACGATCTTCAGACAACTACTACTCTGTGCGATCGCTTGTCTCGGCAGCGGTTCTCGTGCTGATGATGACAAGGCGTTCAACAACAACTTTGCCGAAGCCGAATCACGGCACTATTACAGGGAAAGAGATCGCTGGCCGACGAACCTTGCGGACTTGGCTTCGTTTTCGAAAGCAAGATACAAAAACAGCAACCTTTTCCCTCGGTTCTCCCCCGAAGACTATCGTACCGTCGGTTTCACAAATCTTGCTAACGGCGATCTTCAACTCACGCTAACGTCGCACTCAGGAAAATCGCAAGTCCGAGTCTGTAAAAGACCCCCGACCACGGCGACAGCGGTCATCCAGCAAGAGGGATATCTCATCGTTCAAGACGGCAGTTCTTTCTACTATTTCGATAAGGAGAACACCTTCTTTAGTGGTCCGTTAGACGGTTGGTGTGGACGGGCTATTCGGGGGAACTATCGGACAATAGCCCCCTGGTATTTACAGCAGAGGGCACAATGACTTATTTCAATCGTCCCTGTACGCCAACACGATACCGGATGAAAATGGAAGTCAACTCCGTGGAGCGGGACAGCGAACCCTTTGATTTCAGAATATTGATCCCCTTCGTGGGATATCAGCAGAAAGGGCAACAACCATTCCCGACCAATCCAGTCGTTCATAAGGCGTACTTTG
>Ga0116189_1001477_pt1 | contig 18383 bp, 17 predicted proteins | sample AD_JPNTR3_MetaG_FD_89895 | JGI IMG/M metagenome (GOLD analysis project Ga0116189, IMG submission 89895) | Active sludge microbial communities of municipal wastewater-treating anaerobic digesters from Japan - AD_JPNTR3_MetaG | ecosystem: Engineered > Bioreactor > Anaerobic > Digestate | place... | reverse complement strand
CCTTCTTCCCCACGGGGTATCCCGCGGTGATGATCTCCTCCACCCTCTCCCAGTTGATGAGGCTGTTGATCTTGTCCAGTCTCTCCACGGCCCGGTTTTTCTCGAGGGTTCTCATGAGGGAGTATTCGGCGAAGCTCAGGTTCCTGTCCATCTTCTTGAAGCCCATATGTCCTCCGGAAGGGTATCTATTTTGAAAGAACATATGGCATAAAAATGATCATTTACCAAGAGAAATCAGAAGATTATCTTCGAAATACTTCACTCTCAGCCCCAGAATTCATGGAACAATCAACAACCGATCACCAAGGCATGAATGAAACAAAAAGGGGTTGCGCAAAGGTCTCATGTTGTCAATGAGCATTCACCTAGAGAAAACAAAGCAGTATCTTAGAAATACTTCGCTCCCGACCTCTGATCGCCACCACAGGAATGAAACAAAAGCGGGTTGTGCAAAGGTCTTGATATAAAATTTCATCAAACAAAGGGAGGTGTCATGGCCATATTCATAATTGCAGAGATAGGAATAAATCATAACGGGGATGTTGAAATTGCCAAACAGCTGATTGATGTGGCAAAGGATGCCGGGGCGGACGCTGTGAAGTTTCAAAAGAGAACTATTGATCTCGTATACACAAAAGAGTTTCTTGATTCACCCCGAGAAAGCCCCTGGGGTAACACCCAGAGGGCCCAGAAAGAAGGGCTCGAGTTCGGGCTTAAGGAATATCAAGAAATAGACAGATACTGCAGGGAGAAAGGGATTGAGTGGTTTGCTTCCGCGTGGGATTTGGAAAGCCTGAGGTTTCTAAGACAGTTTAATCTTAAATACAATAAAATAGCCTCCGCTATGATTGTTTACGAGGATTTTTTGAAAAATGTGGCAGCGGAGGGAAAATATACATTCATATCCACTGGAATGTGCGAAATAAAACAAATAGACAGGGCCGTTGAAATATTCAGAGCAGCTGACTGTCCCTTCGAATTGATGCACTGTGTATCCACATATCCCATGGACGATGAGGATGCCAACTTAAGACGTATAATTGCCTTGAAGGAAAGATACAAATGCAATGTGGGTTACAGCGGGCACGAGGTCGGACTCGCTGTATCTTATGCGGCCGCCGCCCTGGGGATCACATCGCTGGAGAGGCACATAACCCTTGATCGGGCTATGTACGGTTCCGATCAGGCCGCCTCTGTTGAGCCGGCAGGTTTCAGGATGCTTGTGGGGGCCGTCAGGAAGATTGAAAAGGCGATGGGGACGGGGGAAATAAACATGCATCCCAAAGAGGTCCCCATAGCAAGAAAATTGAGGGCCCACATACCGTTCACTGCCCACGAGTGATCATGATGAAAAAGATCGTTGCCATAATCCTCGCGAGAGGTGGTTCAAAGGGTATACCAAACAAAAACATCATCGATTTTTGTGGAAAACCCCTTATTGTATGGACAGTAGAACAGTTAAAAGAAGTGGAAAAAATACACTCTGTATGGGTGAGTTCGGATAGTGAAAAAATTCTGCAAATTGCTGAACAATATGGGGCAAAAACAATATCGAGGCCCGAGGAGATATCAGGAGATACGGCGACTTCGGAATCGGGTTGGCTACATGCCCTTTCTATGATAGAGAACGAAATAGGTAAGGTAGATATCGTGGTAGCGGCCCAAGTTACATCGCCGCTGAGGGAACCTGGGGACATTGAGAGGGGGCTTAACGAATTTGAAGAAAAAGGCTATGATTCCCTTTTTTCCGCCAGTGTAGCAGAAGATCTGCTATTCTGGGAACGAGATGGTGAGGGGATTTTAAAGAGCGTCAATTATGATTTTCATAAAAGAGGGAGAAGACAGGACAGAAAAAAGCAGTACATAGAAAATGGGTCTTTTTACATATTCAAGCCGGAGATATTGAGAACACACATTAATCGTCTTGGTGGCAAAATAGGCATGATTGAGATGGAGTTCTGGAAGACGTTCGAGATCGATTCCATTAATGATTTAAGGATGTGTGGCGCTTTAATGAAAGCGTTCATTTTAGATAAAGAAAAAGAGGAATAAAATATGAAAAAGAAAAAAAGCAGGGTCGTATGGTTTAACGGCACTTTTGTCCCAGAAGAAGAGGCGAAAATATCCATATATGATTCCGCCCTCATGTTTGGGGATATGGTATTTGAAATGACAAGGTCTTTTAACAAAAGGCAATTCAAGTTGCGCGAACATCTGGAACGCCTTTATGCTTCGATAAAATTTATGCGTATACCAATCACACTGACCATAGAAGATCTGGAAAATTATTGCCTTGAAACCGTTGAGGCCAACGAACCTGTTTTTGAGCCGGATGATGAACATCGTCTTATGATTGATGTATCGAGAGGGATTCTGTCGATTTATCAGGATGTAGTCGGTGTACGTAAGGGTCCGAATATCCTAATAGCCGATTTCCCTCTGAGATGGACTGTGGCGGGGATGGGAAAACTTTATGATACTGGTATAAACGCTGTCATAACTTCCCAGCGGGCAATACCTGCTTATCTACTCGATCCGAAAGTAAAAAACAGAAGCCGTCTTCATTATTTAATGGCAAACATAGAGGCGTCTTTATTTGAAGGCGACAACAACTGGGCCTTACTTTTGGATCCTGATGGTTTTATTGCAGAAGGGACAGGAGATAATTTTTTTATCGTTAAAGATAAAGTTATATTGACCCCCGAAGGACGGAATATCTTAAGGGGAATAAGCCGAGCTTACATATTTGAACTAGCCAATAAACTTAAAATCCCATGCCTTGAAAAAAATATAGAACCCTATGATGTCATAACTGCCGACGAGGCATTTATGACGGGGACACCATTCTGTATTCTCCCCGTGTCTTCGCTCAATGGCATTCCCATCGGAAACGAACCGCTGGGTAAGATTACCCGAAAATTGCTTGATCTTTGGAGTATAGAGGTCGGGGTAGATATAATAGGACAAATAAAGGCATGGGATGCAAAGAGAGCTTCAGAGGCAATGGACGGGCCTTCTCCCTACTCATTCAAGTCCAAGAGAGGATAGAACAATGGGTAGCTTCAATGGTCTTTATTGTGTACATCTTGAGCTTACAAGCAGGTGTAATAAGAACTGCTGGATGTGCGGCAGAAGAAAGATAGACAGGGAATACCCTGAAATAGCCATGAACTACGGTGATATGGATTTTGAACTTATAAAAAGCATAGCAGAGCAATTACCTGAAGGCATTGTGGTGCAATTCCATAATAACGGGGAGCCTCTTCTTTATCCAAGGTTCGGCGAGGCAGTAAGATTATTCAAAAAGCAGATAAAGTGTGTTGATACCAATGCCAAATTGATTGTTGAAAAGGCAGACGAGATTATAGATAACCTCGATACCATAACGATCTCTGTTATTGAAAACGATCCTGAAGGTGATGAGCAATACGAACTTGTAAAAAAGTTTCTTGAGATAAAAGGGAGTAAGAAGCCAAACGTAATCTATCGTTGTCTGGGCAATGTGGACACTGAAAGATGGAAAAAACTGGGAGGAATCATAGCGACAAGGATACTACATCACCCTTTGGGGAGCTTTAAATATCAGAAAAATCCAACTGTACCTGAGATAGGAATTTGTCTTGAAATATTAAACCACATGGCTGTGAGCAGAACCGGTGAAGTATCGATCTGCGTGAGGTTTGATCCGAAACGGCTCGGCGTTATTGGTGATGCGACTAAAACATCCCTTGTGGATATCTGGAATGGCGAGAAGAGAAAGGAATGGGTGAGACTTCATGTGCAAGGTCGCAGAGATAAAATTCCTTTGTGTAGTTATTGCGATTTCTGGGGAGTACCCACGGGCACCTAGATATCTTAGGGGGGATTGGTGTGAAAGAAGGTAAAATCTGTTATCTTTGTGGACATGATGTATTCAATAAAAGAGAGGGTAAAGTTAGAGACAATCCTAATTTAGAGGTTTTTCAATGTGTAAAATGCGGTTTGATTTTTCTCTCGAGTTTTGAACATATTGATGATAGCTTCTATGAAAACTCTTTAATGCATGGAGGAGCGATAAATGTTAAGGATTGGGAAATTGAGACCTCATGGGACGATGAACGGCGGTTCAATTATCTGAGAAAAGCTTTAGAGAATAAAGATGTTCTTGATTTTGGTTGTGGCAATGGCGGCTTTATGATGCGCGCCAGAAATTGCGCCGCCCTTGTGGAAGGCGTGGAAGTGGAACGACGTCTTGAAGCTCACTTCAGGAAAAAAAAGCTCAAGGTATATAAAAACTTGGACGAAATAAATAATAAATACGACATTATAACAGCTTTTCATGTGATAGAGCATATAAAAGACCCGGTGAACTTACTGAGAAAACTTGCCACTTTGTTAAAGGAAAATGGTCTAATCATCGTCGAAGTTCCTAATGGAGATGACGCGCTGATTACACTGTATAGGTGTAAAGCCTTTGCTGAATTTACATACTGGAGTTGCCACTTGTTTCTATTTAACGATCTCACGATAAAAATGCTCGTTGAAAAAGCGGGTTTGAACCTTATGTACGTGAAGCAGATTCAAAGGTATCCACTCGCTAACCACCTCTATTGGCTATCATTCGGTATGCCTGGCGGTCATAAGAAATGGGGGTTTATAGATTCTGGACCTTTGAACAAAGAGTATGAAAACGCTCTCGCGAAGCTTGGCCTTTGTGACACGCTGATAGCGGGTATATCAAAATAAATTCCCCGCCAACGTTGATCAATACCTCTACATTCAACTGTCATAAATGAGCCGTCAACATAGAATGTTGATAACAACGGCCGACGAACGCACATGGCCGAAGAACAAAGAAACACCTGTGTTGTTTTTGGGAGAGTGGTGCAAACTCTTTAGCAGGCGTCGCGTTTGGGAGAAGATGGATTACAAAATCGTCCCTTATCATTGGGATGACAGAAAAAAGCTCTACGATGACTATTTGTACCTAAGGATATTATACGAAGATATTTTGTCGAAGCTCTCTGTAAAGTTGAATGAGATTCACCAAGTGGACCACTCTATACGCTACTGGCGGATTTTCGTAGGTCCCTGGCTTGGATATTTTATTCAAATTTTATTTGATCGATGGTCCATGATAAAGAGGGCATTGGAGGGTTTTTCAATATCAGGAGTTAAAGTAATAAATACTCCTCTAAAGGCAGTGGTGCCAAAAGACATGGCGCATTTTATATATATGATAACCGACGATGTCTGGAACGAGAAGATATATTCTGAGCTCTTAAAACAATATGCCGACTTTCCCATTGAGGTCATCACAAATAGCGGAGCAATAGAGATTGTTTTATCTGGTGAGTCTGTTGCGTATAAAGAACTTTATAGAAGACTGTTAATAAGGGGGAGTGCATGGATTTTCAAATATTTGACGAAGGAGAACGAGTTATTCATTCTTTCATCCTATTTGTCGCTAATGCAGGAATTAAAATTACAGTTATTAATGAAGCAGTTTCCCAAAATTTGGAGATCCTTACCAGCTCCAAAAGCAAACTATGACCAAAATAAGCGAGCTTGGTCATTAGGAGAGCCGGGGGATCATGAATTCAAAAGTATCGTTATGACCTTTATACCTAAACATATTCCGATCCTCTATTTAGAAGGTTACGGCGACTGTTTGAGCGCGATCCGTAATCAGCCATGGCCCAAAAAACCTAAAGCCATCTTTACCAGCAATGCCCAATTAGAAGATGATGTTTTTAAACTGTGGTGTGCTGAGAAAGTGGAAAACGGCACAACTCTAATCTGCGGGCAGCATGGCGGTAATTATGGGACGTCCCTTTGGATGTTCGTAGAGGAGCATGAAATAGAGATCTGTGATACATATTTAACATGGGGTTGGGGTGAAAATAGCAACTCTAAAATTAAATCCTTCGGAAATTTAAAAACGATAGGCAAAAAAACTAAATGGAATCGAGAAGGTTACGTTCTCCTTGTTGAAATGGCCATTCCTCGATACAGTTATTTTATGTACAGCGTGCCGGTGGCAAGCCAATATCTTGATTATTTTGAAGATCAATGCCGTTTTGCGGAAGGACTATCATCTGAAATCAGGAGATACATGGTTGTTAGGTTATATCGCCATGAGTATGGATGGGACCAGAAAAAAAGATGGCAACACCGATATCCGGATGTTAAATTGGACGAAGGTGTAACAAAAATCGATGACCTTATATCTAAATCAAGGATGTGTGTATCTACTTATAATGCTACGACTTTACTTGAATCCCTTTCACTCAATGTTCCTACCATAATTTTTTGGAACCCGAGTCATTGGGAATTGAGAGATGAAGCGGTGCCTTATTTCCACGCCTTGAAGGAAGTGGGCATTTTTCACGATACCCCTGAAGGAGCTGCACACAAGGTAAACGAAATATGGGCCGATGTTACAGCATGGTGGCAAAGCGCTGAAATTCAGAATGTAAGAGAGACCTTCTGCCACCGTTTCTCACGTAGGATCGACCGACCTATAGGATATTTGAAAGAAATTATAAAACAGCAAATAAATACCAGGCCTTACTAAAAAATCCGAAACAAAACTTCTAAATTATAATCTAATGTCCTAAGTCCATGAAGATACTACTTATAAGTACGCCTTCGAGAAGAGCTTCCATGGTTCCACCCTTAGGGTTATTGCAAGTAGCCGCAATCTTGGAAAATTTGGGACATGAGCCGCATATCTACGATCCCCTCGTACCAGATGCAAACAAGGACCGTTATGGCAAGAATATCGACGATTTAATCAGCAACTTTAGACCTGATATTGTCGGTTTTGGCGGAATTGCAACTTCATATGGTGAGGCAAGAAAGTACGCTCTGTACATAAGAAATTTTAATCATAAACTAAAGCAAATAGCTGGTGGGCCTTTATCTTCTGTATCGCAATTGTTACTCAAAGAAGCCGGTCTTGATGCTGTGGTTCATGGTGAAGCAGAGGTAAGTTTGCCCATTCTCTTGAATGTTTTCGAAAATCGTGCTGATTTAAGGGATGTTCCCGGAATATCTTTTATGGCAGATGGGACTGAAATAGTCCGCAATAAACCCGCTCACCAGGTAGATGATCTTGATTCACTGCCCTTACCTGCATACCATTATGTTAATCTGCCCGCATATTTTCGCCGTTACAAAAAATCAATAACAGAATTTATTGAATCCTTAGATTCGAAAGATCATCTTAAATATATTTATGATAGAGTAGGCGAAGATGACCGCTGGATTGAGGTGATGACAAGCAGGGGATGTACTCATAGATGTCTCTTTTGCTATCGACATATGAAAGGCATACGCTATTTCAGCGCTGATTATGTCATAAAACATATAAAATATCTTAATCATAATTATGGCATAAGGGGTTTTCAGTTTTCTGATGAGTTGTTTAATGGAGACATTAGCAGGGTATATGAGATATGTGACGCCATTGTTCGATATGGTCTAGATATATTTTATACGATCGGCGGCGCTCGTGTCGATAAAGTGGACGAAGAAATGCTCTTACGTCTTAAGCAGACGGGATGCGTTGAAATAAACTATGGCCATGAATCAGGTTCTGACACGATTCTAAAAGAGTACAGGAAGGGTGTTTCAAGCCAACAAAATAGAAATATTACACTTCTTACGACAAAAAAAATCGGTCTTATATGTCCCGTACAGATTGTCATCGGTGCACCGGCGGAAACAGATGAAACCATAAGAGAAACAATCCAATTCCTCAAGGATGTAGACGCTTATAATCATTCGTTGAATTACCTCATACCGCTCCCCGAGACGCCAATTTGGGATTATGTAGAGAAAAATCAGCTAATCGATAATGTGGGGGAATACCTCAATAAAGTTGCCAGATTTGGTGGCCAGCCCATAATCAATCTTACCCAAGCGTCCAACGCAAAATGGTACAATTGGGGTTACAAAATAAGGGCAGCGTTACAGATTCATTACATCAGGAAAAAAGGCTTTAATCTGAAAAAAATATTCAGACTATTTCGCTTGATGGTGATTATCGCGCTGCCTTATCGGATGAAAGTAAAGATAATAGGACTATTGCGCAACCGAACATAAGTGAGGCGGATAAATTGTGTCAACGATCTCGATACTTGGTAGAAATATAAAATTCAGGGTTCTGAGCGGTCTATGGGGATTGATCATAAATTTTTTCCTCTTTCCTTTTATAGTGCGCCATACGGGTCAAGAAATTTACGGGTTATATCTGATGGTGCTGACTTTTACGGGTTATTTCGCCCTTCTCGATATGGGCGTCATGTCGGCCCTTACAAAATACGTATCGGAGTTCAATGGACTCGGTGACAAGGGCGCTATAATCAGGGTAGTAAATGCGTCTTTTACATTCTATGTAATAATAGGGATAATTGTGTCGCTGGCCATGTTTGTCCTATCGGTCTATTTTGATCGATATTTTCATGTTAAACCGGAAAATCTAAAAATGGTAAAGGAGCTCTTTATCGCTGCAGGCTTTTTTTCTTTGGCCAGTTGGCCGATGAACATGTTTCGTGGTGTATTGGGCGGACTAAACCTTTGGAACTACGAGGCCATTGTGAACATGATGGTACAATTCGTCAATGCAGTGGCGGCAGTGGCTTTGTTCAGTTATGGTTATGGAATAGTATTGTATTTTATTATTTCCCAGTTATTGAATATGTGCGGGTGCGTGTATTTTTTGTTTATATCGACAAGGAAAATACGTTTCCGATTGATATTTCCTTACCTTGAAAAAAAAACATTCTCTTTGATATTCAAATTCAGTATCTTCGTTTTTCTTGCATCTATTGTTAACGTATTACTCTTTCAGATACATAATTTAATCATTGGCTATTTTTTAGGCCTCTCCGCTGTTACCATATATGCGGTCGCCTATAATATTCAAAATTATTTTCGTTTTCTTAACGGTGCCATAGGAGCTCCTTACTGGACTATGGCCTCAGAGTTTGAAGGTAGGCGGGACTATGATGGCCAATTGAATTTATTATATAAAGGTACGAAGTATGTATCAGCCTTAATTGTACCAATAATAGTTATATTTTTTTTCTTTGCGGAGCCATTCATTATAAATTGGATGGGTACGGATTTTAAAGACAGCGTCATTCCAGCGAAAATTATTATCCTTTTCTGGATTTTCAATGCTACCTTGGAGCCTGCAACAGGGATGCTTTCGGCGAAAGGGATCGTAAAAGAGCCTCTTTATATTCAATCGACAATAGCTATCGTTAATATATTAATAGCAATATGCTTGGTAAATATGTTGGGTGTTGTGGCCATTGCCATTGGGTTGACTTTGTCAATGATACTCGTGGGGGCGCCTGCATATTTATATCTTGCCCTAAAAGTTCTTCAAATAAAATTTAAGGATTATTACAATAAAAGTATCAGAAAGAATGCCGTGATGTACATACTAATTGCGGCGATTTCTCTTGGTATTACGACCGTATGGCATCCTGGGTGTTTAGTGACGACAATAGGAGCTATGGGCTGTATTTATTCGATATCTATTCTTTTTTATTACGCTGTTTTTTTGGAAAACGGAGAAAAGGATGAAATAAAGAGAATTTTTGGGCTGAGAGATATGACGAGGCCATAAAGAATGAACAAGAGGGATCGGTTACAGTTGGCTTTTCAGTAGAGCAGTGAAGTCAAAAAAAGGGCAGCCCGAGTGGTGCCGGGTTCAGAATTGTGAAGGTGGTACTGAGACAATAACCCTTTTGTCTGAATGCTCAATCGGCGAGAAAGAATCGAATTTACAGGGATTTCGGGAGTTGCCTAGAGAAAGGACGGTCCGGTTAATCAGGAGCATGCTGTCGATGGGGCACTTAAAGACCTCCGGGGTTTGATTTTAGAGAACTACGAGATGATCGAAAGGCATTGCCCATGCCAGTTCGTAGGTAAGGACACAAAAGATTGGGGGCGTTATTGTGGGTAAAAGGAGGTTAACATATGATAGCGGCACTGTTGTTGGGGAGAAAAGGGAGCATCGGGTTCCCGGGGAAAAACCTATATCCCCTTTTGGGGCGGCCATTGATGGAGTATCCGCTTTTGGCGGCGAAACACGCCCGCCATGTTGACAGGGTGTATGTGTCTACGGATGACGAAAGGATCATGGAGATCGGGGAAAGACACGGGGCAAGAATAATCGTGCGCCCACCCGAGCTGGCCTTGCGGTCGGCCTTGGGAGAGCATGCCTATGTTCACGGCTATCGGGTCATAAAGGATGAGGTGCAGCGTGAGCAGGGGGAAATCGAATTGATGGTTCTTCTGTTCTGCAATGCCGCGACGATCCTGGCCGGGACCATCGATGAAGGGATCGAGGTGTTGAGGCGCAACGCAGATTACGATTCCGCCGTCACAGTATCGTGTTACAACATGTGGAGCCCCCTTAGGGCGAGAAGAATTGGGACCGATGGTCTGTTGCATCCCTTCGTCCCCTTCGAGACCTTCGGTGACCCAGCTACCCTAAGCTGTGACCGAGATTCCCAGGGGGATGTCTGGTTTGCCGATATGGGGGTGTCAATCGTACGCCCCCACTGCCTCGAAAACCTTGAAGAAGGTCTCCTTCCCCAGAAGTGGATGGGCAGGAAGATCTATCCCCTCCGCCAGTGGGGTGGGTGCGACGTAGATTTCGAGTGGCAGATGCCACAGGTGGAGTACTGGCTGCGGTCCCACGGCTTTTCCCCCGAGTCGACACCTTACGAGAAGGGATGAAGGAGATGGAGAGGAGGGTCCAAGCGAGGGCCAATGCCAATTTCTATTCCCTTTGGGGGTCTTCTGCCCCGGAGAGCAAAAGCCCTCTATACGACGAATACCGGAGATGCTGGCTGGAATATCCAAGTCGTTTCGAGGTCAGGGAATTCCCCGTCCATCTAGATTTGGAGGCCTCGAGCAGATGTAATCTCAGATGCACTTTCTGCGACAAGCTGCCGCTGATGACGAAGGAACAATTCGGCGACATGGATTTCAGGCTTTACCGAAAGATCATCGATGAGGGGCGGGAGAGGCTTCTATGGAGTGTGAAGCTAAGTTACAGAGGCGAACCACTCCTCAATCCCCACCTGGCCGAAATGGTCGCCTACGCCAAGAAAAACGGCATCGTGGACATTTATTTCAATTCGAACGGTATGCTCCTGACGGAAGATATGTCCCTAAAACTCATGGACGCGGGTTTGGACCGCATTTCCATCTCCGTGGAGGGTACAGATCCAGTCATGTTCGAGAAGGCCCGCATCGGCGCCCGTTTCGACAGGATTGTGAAGAATATCGAAAGGCTCATGGAGCTGAAGAGAAAAAGGGGGTACCCCCATCCCAAGGTGCGCGTTCAGACCGTGTGCCTACCCCACATAGACCTCGATGAGTACTGTGAGTTCTGGAAGGAGCGTTGCGACGAAGTGGCGGCCATAGATTTCAAAGATATCAGCAAGCGGGAGGAGGTACTGGTAGATTACGGCTGGGCCTGCCCCCAGCTCTGGCAACGCATGACCATCGAATGGAACGGCGCCATCATACCTTGCAACAACGACGACTATCGTCTCCTTTCCCCCGGTAACGTCCTGGCAAGGGACATCTATTCATGTTGGCACGATCCCATCGTCCAAAGGGCCCGGGAGTTACACATGCGAGGCGAGTCCCACCTGGTGGCGGCCTGTTCCGGTTGTCCCTGGCGGGCGACACAGGTGAAAAAGGATGAGGAACAATAAGAACGGAATAACAAGGGGCCTTGTCGTGGGCGCTTCCGGGACCATTGGGTCAGCCGTGGCGCGGAGTCTCGCCCCGGCCGCGGAAAGCCTCGTCCTCCATTATCACCGGAACCGGCAAGCCGTCGAGGATTTTTGCAGAACCGCCGCCCTGGAGAAGGGAAGATGCCATCTCCTGGGAGAGGATCTCACCAGGGAAGAGGGGTGCCGCAGACTTGTTTCCGAAGCCGTGCGCCTGATGAAGGGTATCGACTTTATCGCCATCTGTCACGGAGGGGTGCAATGGAAACACTGGGAGAATCTCGTCTGGTCGGATTGGGAGGAGATTTTCAAAGAACATTGCATGTCTTCGTTCACCTTGGCCAAAGAGGTCCTCGAATACATGAAGGAACAAAGGCGGGGGAGGATTGTCTATCTTAGCTCCATTTCTCCTAAATACGCCGGATCGCCGAAATCTCTCCACTATGCGGCGGCAAAGGCCGCATTGGAGACGGCCATGAAGGGCCTTGCCAGGGAGGCTGCACCTTTCGGTGTCTGTGTAAACGGTGTGCGTGCTGGTTTTGTCATGACTCCCCAACAGACGGCCGGACGGAATGAAGGGGAGATAAGGGCACGGATCGAAAAGATCCCTCTTGGCCGGGCGGGCCGCGCCGAAGAAGTGGCGGGGGCCTTTGCCTACCTCCTGTCGGCGGAAGCCGCCTTCGTCACGGGTACCATTATCGAGGTCGCCGGGGGCGACTGACTTCCCGAAAAGTTGAATTAATGGGGGCGTCGCAACTTCTATCTCGGTACCTTAGGGATTTTATGCACAGGATCCTCGTTTTTTCCCTTGATTCCGTAGTTAAAAAAAAGGGTTATGAAGAGCTTAAGAAACGCTTGACCGCCATCGTCCCCGATATTTCAAATCAATATACGACTTTTCATATCGCTCCCGAGAACGAATTCCTGACGGAGAAGGTCAGAAGTCTACACGCCTTCCAGATGGACCTCCTCATGCGGGCGGTTTCTCTGTATGGAAAGGAAACGAATAGGAAGATCGTTCATGTAGTTGATATCGGTGACTCGAGTGGGACTCACCTGCGGTATCTGCGGGGTCTTTGTGAAAAGGGGGACGTGGAAATCCGTTCCATGTCGGTGAACCTCGATCCCGAGGCCGTCCGCAGGATCGAAGGGCACGGTTTGAAGGCGAAGATGTGCCGGGCGGAAGACCTTCATTTAGAAGAGGATGGCATGAGGGCAGATATCTTCGTTTCCTTCGAGATGCTGGAACATCTCTTCGATCCTGTAAGATTCCTTTATAATCTTTCCTTAAAATCGTCTTGCCTTTTTCTGGTAGTTACCGTGCCGTGGGTGAGGGAGAGCAGGGTGGGATTACACCATTTAAGGACGGGAGCGAAGGAACTCGTCTTTGCCGAGAAAACCCACATCTTCGAACTTGCTCCCAGAGACTGGAGCCTGATTTTCAATTTTTCCGGGTGGGAGGTGATCCTCAGCGAGCGCTTTCTCCAATATCCCGATAGAGGACTCCTGCATCTTACCAAGTATCTGTGGCGTAGAAAGGACTTTGACGGTTTCTGGGGGGCGATTTTGAGGAGGTGCCCTGAGAAAACGAAACAATATTGTGATTGGTAATGACAAAGGTATGGAGAAGAAGATCCTCATCACCACCTCCAGTTTCGCCTCCGAAGACCCTGAGCTTCTCGACGAGATAAAAAAAGAGGGTTTTGATTGCTGGCTTAACCCTTACGGTCGGACCCTCAGCGAGGCTGAGTTAATAGAGGTGTTGGAAAGTCGCCGACCGGTGGGGATGCTGGCAGGGACCGAGAGGATAGGCGAGGGGATTTTGACCCGAGCCCAGGGTTTCTTGAAGGTCATTTCAAGGATCGGCGTGGGTTGGGAAAACGTGGATTTGCAGACGGCGCGGCGCCTGGGGATGAAGGTGTTCAGGACGGAAAAGGTCCTCACCCAGGCCGTGGGAGAGTTGACAATCGCCATGATGCTGGCGGCCTTAAGGAATCTGATCGAACATGATCGTGCCCTTAAGGAGGGTGAATGGAAGAAGGTCATGGGATCTCTGCTGGCGGGAAAGGTAGTGGGGATCATAGGGTACGGGGAAATTGGGCGGTATGTAGGGAGATTGGCGATGGCCTTCGGTGCGGAAGTGTTATACCACGACCCGTACGTCGAGATAAACGAACCTTGGGCCAAGAGGACGTCTCTTGCCGAGTTGTTGGCCGGATCTGATATTGTATCACTCCATGCCGGAGGTCGGGAAGTGATCTTGGGGGAAGAGGAACTAAAAGCGTGCCGCCGGGGCGTGATCATCATCAACACGGCAAGGGGTGGGCTTATCGAGGAAGGGGCCTTGGATCACCTGCTTTCTCATGGCCATATCGGATATGCATGCCTTGATGTCTTCGAAGAAGAACCCTATTACGGGCCCCTGGTCAGGCACAAAAATGTTTTGATGACGCCCCATGTTGGGTCTTACGCGCGGGAAGCGAGGGTGCAGATGGAGAGAAAGGCCGTGGAGAACCTTTTCCGGGGCTTGAGGGAGGCTGGAATTCTATGAACGAGAAAAAAGTCGTAGTCATAGGTGGTTCGGGATTTTTGGGAAGTCATCTTGCCGATGCCCTTACCGATAGGGGCTATAGGGTCACCATCTTCGATCTGCAACCCTCCCCATGGCTATTGCCGGAACAAGAGATGATCGTGGGAGACATCCTCAATGAGGAAGATGTCCGCCGGGCCCTGATAGGTGCCGATTATGTCTATCACTTGGCGGGGATTGCAGACATCGGTAGATCCGTTGAATCGCCTCGGGAGACACTCGAGAAGAATATCATCGGCAGCGCCATCGTATGCGATGCCTGCGTTCGGGAAAAAATAAGGCGCCTCATGTATGCCTCGACTATTTACGTCTACAGTCAGCAAGGCTCTTTCTACCGGGTGAGCAAGCAGGCGGTGGAGTACATGTTGGAGGTCTATTACGAGCAATTCGGCTTGAGTTACACCATCCTGAGATACGGATCCCTCTACGGTCCCCGTGCCCAGGAATGGAACGGCCTTAAACGCTATGTGACCCAGGCGGTCCGTGACGGTGTCATCGTTTATCCCGGGACTGGGGACGAAAGGAGGGAGTATATCCATGTCAAGGACGCCGCGAAGATGAGCATAGACGCCCTCGCGGATGAATTCGCGAATGAAAGACTGATTTTGACAGGGACACATCCCCTAAGCTCCCGGGAACTCCTGCGTATGATTCAGGAGATAATGAACGAAAAAATACGGCTCGAGTTTAAAAAGGAAGGGAGAGATCCTGCCCATTACGATATGACACCCTATAGGTTCACCCCCCGAGAAGGCAAAAAGATGGTGCCCAGCGTCTTCATAGACATCGGCCAGGGAATTCTCGAGCTGGTGGCGGAGGTCTACAAGGAGCACGCGAAAAAATCGTGAAGATCCCGCCCGGCGACATGAGAGTCATCTGGCTTTCCCACGTCATTGAGGAGACCACGCCCCTCTATGGAGGGAAAAGAGACATCTCCATCAGGACGATAAAATCGATCAACAAAGGCGACGCCTGTAACGAGACCTCCATCTCCATGCCGAGTCATACAGGGACCCATGTCGATGCCCCCAGGCATTTTCTGGAGAAGGGAATGACGGTATCCGACTACCCGCCGGCGGCATGGATTTTTCACCATCCCTGCCTGGTGGAGGTCGAGGTGCCACCGACGATGCTCATACGCCCCGAAGATATCATAGGGAAGGTTCAATGGAGCGAAGAGACTGATCTGCTGCTCGTCAAAACAGGCTTCGAAAGGAGACGTAGTGAAGAGGTATACTGGCGTGAGGGACCTGGTCTATCATCATCATTCGCGGTGTACATAATGAGAATGATGCCGCATTTAAAAGCAGTTGGTATAGATTTCATCTCCATCTCCACTCTAACAGACCGGGATGAAGGGAGGCAGGTGCATCATCTATTGTTGGAAAAAGGAATCAGGATCATTGAGGATCTTTCCCTGGAGGGAATAAGAGACCGAGCGAGGATCAGATGCGTCATCGTCCTACCCTTGAGGATGGTTGGGGGGGACGGCGCACCATGTACCGTTTTGGCCTGGATTGACGACTGAGCATGTCCATTAAGGCGATAATTTTTGATTTCGACGGGGTGTTGGTGGAATCCGTGGACGTCAAGACCAGGGCGTTTGCGGAGATGTATCAGGTCTATGGTATAGATGTCGTTAATAGGGTTACAGCCTTTCACCTCCGTCACGGCGGTGTTTCAAGGTACGAGAAGTTTCGTTATTTCGAGGAAAAGATCTTGGGGCGGGGCTTTTCACCCGAAAAAGAGAAGAATTTGGGGGAGATATTTTCGAAGAAGGTCGTTGACGCCGTTGTAGAGGCACCATGGGTGAAAGGCGCCTATGAATTCGTGTCCCGGCATCACAGGGAGCTCGCTATGTTCGTGGCATCGGGTACGCCTGAGGAAGAGATGAAAGATATCATCGAACGGCGAGACATGGGTCAATATTTTATTGCCGTTTACGGATCTCCGCCGACCAAGGTAGAGATAATCAAAAGAATTTGTGAAACGAATGGATATGAATCAGAGGACGTTCTCTTTGTTGGAGATTCCATGACGGACTATGAAGCGTCCAAGATGACGGGGGTCCGCTTCATTGGTCGCGCGGCGGGACCGGTGTCTCCCTTTCCACCCGGAACAACCATTGTTAAAGACCTCACCGATTTATACGAACGCTGTCGGGGCCTAAAATTCTAGTTCAGCAACATTGTGAACATTGATCTGTCCAAAACCGGTAGAATCGGAGCTGACCATGCACGTCGCTTTGATGCCGTAGCGGGCCAGGCTCGTTATTTTTATAACGATTTGGTTTCGGACTTGGCAAAAGGTCACGAGAACGACCTCGATTGGTGGGTATCGGGCATCGCCAGCCGAAACACCTATGTGTGTTCCCTATTTCAAGAATTCTGCCAGGTTTTGTTCGTCAAGGAACTGTTGTGCAATGAAGAAATAAAAGGTGTTGTTGTTGAGTCCAGGGCGGTGAAAAAGTGCCTGGTCTCCATGTGTAAAAAAAAAGGCAGGGAAATTCCCATTAAGGTCAGGGAAGGATTTTTCTCCTTTTTTGCCATTTTACTAAATGCTGTTCTCGATTTTGGCAAAGACATTGTAAGGCAACTATACAGAACATGGCTCAGCAAATATCGTTTTCCACCGGTCGGGCGCTATTACCCTGAGCAATGCACTCTTGTAGAATTGTTTGTTCTTGATAACAGCTTCGACAAAGGGGACTTCAACGACAGGTATTATTGCGACTTCGGCGGTTTTCTAACCGACGAAGAGAAAAAGCCCCTTGTTTATTTACCGACACTCTCCGTCAGGCTGAAAAATCTGGCCCGCATTATAAAAGAGATACGTTCAGATAAACGTATTTTTATTATTCAGGAAGAGTTGTTGAAATGGAATGACTACCTGTATGCATGGTTATACCCATTCAGATATTTGTGTTTTTACCCGAAAAAGGTATCGTGGAATGGAGTGGACATGACACCCCTTTTGCGAAGGGCGTGGTGGAGACATCTATTTTCGAGCAGATCAGTGGAAGCCTTGCTCAAATATCGTTTTCTGAAAAGGTTGAGCGAAGAAAAAATAACGGTGAGGCTCATTGTTGACTGGTATGAGAACCAAGATATGGATAAAGCGGCAAATTTAGCCTATCGACATTATTTTCCGAATTCCATGGTAATCGGCTATCAGGGATTCGACACACAAAAATATTGGTTGTGTGCTTATCCGTCGGAAAAGGAATACACTAGCGGAATCGTACCTCCGATAGTGGCTGTTTGCGGCGAATCATTGGTAGAAGAGAGGAAAAGGTTCTGCCGGCAACTTAAGATCGAGGTAGCCCCGGCTTTTAGAAATCAAGGTGTATGGCAGGAAAGTCGCTCTCAAGAGATTCCCACAAAAGGCTGCGTAATGGCTGTTTTGCCCTTAGAGACGGAGAACGCGAAAGAGATAATCGAAATTGTAAAAGACACGGCGGTTCTCTTGGCGGGCAAGAATGTTCGTTTCTTTATTAAACCACATCCCGCAGCGAGAATGAAATCGATTTACGGTGAATTTCTCTCCCCCGCCTTGGAGATTATCGAAGGGGATATCAAACAGTATTGGGATCATATAGACGTCGTTATCGGCAACACCTCGAGCGTTCTTTTGGAAGCTGTAGCCAGGGGAAAGCCAGTCATAGTCATAGGAAATAGGCGGGGAATAACGAATAATCCTATCCCTGAGCAGTTAGATGAGGATATCTGGAGGTTGGTATTTACGAGCGGCGAGCTGGCGGAAACTGTTGAGTACTATTTATCCTTATCGTTCGAGGTGAAAAAAAGGTTCGCCACCATTGGTGAAAAAATCAGGGCGCAGTATTTCGCCCCCGTAACTAGAGCGGACGTCATTAAATTGCTGCGCTTAGACCAATTATGTCATCTGATGCCGGAGAAGCAATGCGGAACGTGTCAATGAGAATGAGACACCTCCGGCGATAATTTAGTGTAGCTTCGGATCACTTGGATCCGAAGCCGGTTTATTGATCCAGACGGTTTTCGGGACGGTTGACGGTGACGGCACCT
>Ga0116189_1001470_pt1 | contig 18403 bp, 12 predicted proteins | sample AD_JPNTR3_MetaG_FD_89895 | JGI IMG/M metagenome (GOLD analysis project Ga0116189, IMG submission 89895) | Active sludge microbial communities of municipal wastewater-treating anaerobic digesters from Japan - AD_JPNTR3_MetaG | ecosystem: Engineered > Bioreactor > Anaerobic > Digestate | place... | reverse complement strand
CTCGGGATTCTCGGCGTCGGCCGCGGTCTTCGGAGCGTCGCTGAACGGCAGGGGGCGCCTGTTCGAGATGAATGACGAGCGGGTGGCTTTGATAGTGGACGTGGATCACACGATCGCTCGCACCGACTACCGCGCTCTGCTGTTCAGTCCGCTCGACGGGAAATCTCAGCCCATTCCGGGCTCGCGGGAGGTCTTGTGGAAGCTGGCGGAGCATTTCAACATCGTCTACCTGACGGGCCGCCCGCGCGTGATGCAGGCCAAAACGCGGGCCTGGCTGGCGGAGAATGACTATCCGCCGGGCCCGTTGGTGGTCGCGCCCGCCATTCGCAAGGCGGCCGATAACGGCAAGTTCAAGCTGCAGGTACTGAGTCATCTACGCACGAAATGGCCGAATCTGCTGATCGGCGTCGGCGATCGCCCCAGTGACGCACGCGCTTACGGGGCAAACGAGATGTTGGCTCTGGTGATTGCGCCGCACGAAATCGAGGAGATCGGCACGCACGCCCTACTGATGCCGGACTGGAAGGCGGTCAACACATTCTTCGAAGCGAACCACGACGCGCTGACCGACCCGACTACGGTGCGTGAACTGGTTGCCGGCCGCCGGCCGGTGCTGTTTACGATGACGCCCTACAGCGCAGTCGCTGACTCGGATTGAGCGACTTGACGAATCATTGCGCACGCGGAAATCCTCTGCGAAGAACAATAAAATCGCGTAACCTGGACAAGGCCCTGTGGCCCTGACAGGTTATGCAAGGGAGTGCCGTGGTGCAGCGTACTCACCGCCACGATGGGCCGGACAAAAAACACCCCGCGAATCGGCTCGGCTTGGATTACCGCCAACCGCCGGCCCCTCGTGCGCCGGAGATGCGAATACTGGACGTACATTCGCACGTGCACCTGAGCCGCAGCGCCGCCGCATTTTTCGAAGCGGCGGCTCTGTACGGGGTGGAGCGCGTAATTTCCATGTCCCCTATGGAGGACGCGCGGAGGCTGCAGGCAGACCATGCCGATCGAGTCGGTTTCATAGCCGTACCGCAATGGCGCGGTTTCGAAGAGTCGCACAGTTTTCGCGAGCGCTGGCTGGCCGATCTGGCTGCTTTTCGGGAGTTGGGGGCCCGTGTCATGAAGTTCTGGGTGGCGCCACCCTTGCGCGCGCAGTTCGGCCTAACGCTGGACCACGAGTACTTCCGGCCGGTCATTCATCGTGCGCTGGACCTGGGATACGACTTCATGGTTCACGTGGGCGATCCCGACGAATGGTTTCTTCCGGGCGGCCGGTACGGTGATCCGCGGCGCTTCGGGACGAAGGCGGACCAGTACCCGCAACTGGAGTGGTTCCTGGAGCGGGTGGCGCCGCGTTTCGTGATTGCGGCTCATATGGGTGGGCGTGTCGAAAACCCGGAGTTTCTCAACGACTTGCTAGCGCGCCATTCCAATCTTTACCTCGACACCAGTGCGACAAAATGGATCGTTCGCGGCGTGTCGGCTCGACCCGCCGCCGTTCGCGACGTGTTCCTTGCCCATCCGGACCGGCTGCTGTTCGGCAGCGACCTCGTCGTAGGCGACCAGTATGACTTTCAGCATTATGCCAGCCGGTACTGGGCGCAACGGACAATGTGGGAGACCGCCTACGACGGCGAGAGCCCGATCGAAGACCCCGACGCGCCGGCGGCTCCGCGGCTGAGAGGCATTGATCTGCCCACGCAGGTACTGCGGAAGCTGTACTGGGAGAACGCGGCCAAGTTGGGATTTGCGCAGGAAGCTGGCGCGCTAACTACTGGAGCGGCGCGGCGTTAGGCATATCCTAAAGTATCGAGTAGGTATCGAGTTTCGAGGGGGGAGCCGCGGCTCAGCGGTGCCGCCGGACGCGCTGCAGTGGCATCAAATCCCGTGGGTGATCGTTTAAGCCCGTAAATCGCTCGTTTAGCACGAAATTTCCGCGGCGATGGAAGACCGTCAGGATGGGGCAGTCGTTGCACAGAAGCTGCTCGGCCGCGGAGAGTAGCTCGTAGCGGCGTTCATTGTCCGCCTCCACTGCGGCAGAGGCGATCAAACGGTCGTAAGTAGGATTTGACCAGCCCGTGAAGTTCTGCCCATCATCTGTAGTGAACATGGTCAGGAACGTGCTGGGGTCCATGTAGTCCCCGAACCAGGAACTGCGAACCAAGTCATAGTCCAGATCGCGCAGCCGGCTGCTGAGGACCTTGGCCTCCAGTGTGCGCAACTCGATTTTCAGGCCAAGCGCGGTTTCCCACATCTGCTGAATCGCCTGAGCAATCCGACGCTGCTCAGGGTCGGATCCAAAGGCGAGTTCTATCGGTCGAATGTGCGCGGCATCCTCAACGCCCGCCGAAATCATGTAACGGTGCAGATGCTCGCGCGCCAGTTCGACCCGCGCCGCATTAGTCAAACCCGCACCCAGCGGCCGCGGCGACTGGTAGTAGATCGTGCGGCCGTCCGGCGTCCGCCGCGGCATCAGCGGCGCCAGGCCCGGAGGAATGTACGTTTCGGCCGGTTTCTCGCCCAAACACAGCACGCGTTCGCAGATGGCGGTGCGATCAATCGCCAACGATAACGCGCGGCGAAAATCGGCGTTGTCCAGCGGCGGCCTGAGGCAATTCACCCGGTAAAACGACGTGGCGAAACGATCGCCGATGTGAAAATCCGGCCGCCGGCCGGCCTGTTGTTCCAGCATCAGAACACGCGCGACCGAGGACTCCAGGCCGTGCACGAGATCGACGCTGCCGGTTTCGTACGCGAGTAGCGCGGCGTATGGGTCGGCCGTAATGTGTACCTGAATCGAATCAACGTCGATGGTGGACCGGTCCCAGTAGTGCGGGTTGCGCTCCAGCCGGATGCTCTGCTTGAAACCCCAATGCATCAGCACGAAGGCGCCGTTGCACACGATTCTGCCCGGTCGGACCCACAGGTGTTGGGTCTGCGGCATAGCCCGGCCGTCGCGGTAGCTCCAGCGTTCGACGGTCGCTGGGTGTACCGGGGCAAATGTCGGGAAGGAGGTGAGGTCGAGGAAATACGAGCAGGGGGCACTCAGCCGTACGCGCAGCGTGTGCTCGTCCGGCGTTTCGATCCCGACCGTTTCGGGTGGCAGCTCGCCCTGGGCAGAGCCTGGCAGACGCGAGCGGTAGTAAGCTTCGGCGCCGTCGATAATGAACATCAGGCCGGCGTACTGGGCGCCGATGGCCGGATCGAGGACGCGCAGCCAGGCGAAACGGAAATCGCCGGTCGTAACGGGCTCGCCGTTGGACCAGCGCGCGTCCGGACGGAGGTGGAAGGTCCAGCTTGTCTGTCGCTCGTCTACGCTCCAGGATTGGGCCACGGCCGGCTCAGGCTGGAACGTGTCGGAATTCAGCCGCGTCAAACCTTCGAACAGCGTATTAGCGAGTTGAATCTCAGCGATCCAGCTCACGCGGTGGGGGTCGAGGGTGCGTGGCTCCTGAGAGGCGACCACGAAATCAGGTCGCGCGGCATGTTCGCCCAGGGCCAGCCACGTGAGCACGGCCAGAACCGGCGCGATGATGATCGTTATCAGAATTCGCAGCACCCGGCTGTGCTCCTATGATCGGAATGCGTGCAATCTAGAAGCGACCACGGCGGTGGGCAAGCCAGCCGGCGCGGCGCAGTTGCTTGACAACCCCCGGCACGCTGGGATACTGGCGCTTAGCGGAGACCGACGCATGGAAGTGCGGATGGATTTGGCTCAAATCGTGATATGCGAGACGCGCGACCAGCAATTGATCGTGCTTCGCGAGCGGAACGGGCCGCGGGTCTTGCCGATCGTTATCGGACTTACAGAGGCCCTAGCCATCGACCGGCGCGTTAAGGGGGTGCCGTTGCAGCGCCCTATGACGCACGATCTGCTGGCAAACACCATCGAATCGCTCTCAGCCGAACTCGAAAGAATCGTGATCAACGATCTCCAAGAGCACACTTTTTATGCCAAGCTCATCCTCCGCTCGCACGGAGAGCTGATCGAAGTCGACAGCCGGCCTTCGGACGCAATCGCTTTGGGCATCGCCAACAAGGTGCCCATATATGTTGAAGAAGGCGTTCTGAAACAGGTTGAGCCATAGGGGATGCCGCCGTTTTCCGCCGCGGGCGGCACGCAGCTAATCGGGACGTACTCTGACACGCCGGCCAGTGGCGCCGAGCGTATGTGAGATACACCCTGGCGCAGCTTTCATGTACAATGCTCAACTCGTTCGAATTGCCCGCTCGACGCTGCCGGCGCTATGCCTGGCGCCGGCCACCACCGTCGGCGGTGGCGTCGGTCTTTCCCGGCCGGCGGTAGCGCCGGCCTCCCGTGGCCGATGTAGAACATCGGTAAGCCGTTGATTTAAGTCCCTTGAGCCGACCTTGGAAAGGAATGGCAGAGTGAGGAGTTCAACCGAGCTTGTGCGTTTCGCGGCGGTGGCGCTGTTTGCAGCCGCTGTGGGTCTTTCGGCCGGCTGCAATCCGATTTCGCGCGTTGATTTGGGCACGGACCTGCGCGGCAGTCAACACGGTCGCGTTTATTACGTTGGCGGGGCGGGGACCTTCGGCAACGTCGGCATGATCGATGTGCCCAAGGGGTTGCGGCGCGCCGGCTGGCGCGGCAGCGTCGAAGTGTTCAAGTGGCAAAGCACGCTGGGCGGCACCGTGCGCGACCAGATCGATCATGAACGTAACCGGGAGAAGGCCCGCGAGCTGGCGCGCGAGATCGTCAGCTACGCGCGGCGTTACCCGGGGCGTCCGGTCAACATCGTGGCCTTGTCAGCCGGAACCGGCATCGCCACCTGGGCCCTGGAGAGCTTGCCTGACGGCGTGGACGTGGAGAATGTCGTGTTCTTGGCCAGCAGCCTGTCGCGCTCTTACGATCTGACGTCTGCGCTGCGGCGCGTAAAGCGCCGGGTCTATAATTTCTATAGCCCGGATGACCCGGTGCTGCGCTACGCGCTGCCGATCACCGGCTCGGTCGACCGCGAGCACGAACTGCTCGGCAGCCCGGCGGTCGCGGGCCTGTTAGGGTTCGAGTTGCCGGACGTTTCCAGCGAGCACGCGCGCATGTTGTATGACGCGCGCGTGCAAAACATGCCCTATCGCAAGAAGTACCGCGAGTACGGCTACCGCGGTAATCACACTGACGTTACTTCGGCGGACTTCATCGAGCACGTCGTGGCGCCGCTGATCGTCAGACAACGCCGAATGGCGAGCGGCGTGCCCACGCCCGACCCCGCCGATTCGCGCTGAGCCCGTCTCGGGTTGCGGAGTCGACGGCCGCGCTGCGCTAGTCCAGGACGCCGCGCTGATCCTTACGCCGCGCCGGCCAGCGCATTAAGATGGCCGTGGCCAAATGCCCGGAGTACGCGCGGCGTGCGCTCTGATTCACATAGCTGTACGCAAGCCGAACCGCAGGCGCACTCATCGCGCGCCGGGATGGCCGCACTCCAGGCGGTCATCGAAGAGCTCAGCAGCGGAAGCACCTGCGAAATTCGCACTGACCGGTTGGCGCGGGCCCTGTACGCCACCGACGCCAGCATCTATGAGATCTTTCCGGACGCCGTGGTGTTTCCGCGCAGCGTGGCCGACGTGCAGGCGCTGGTGCGGGCTTGTGCCCGGCATCGTGTGCCGCTGACGCCGCGCGGCGCGGGGACCGGGCTGACCGGCGGGTGTGTCAATCGCGGCATAGTTCTGGACCTATCCCGCTATTTGAACCGCGTGCTCGAAGTCGATCCGCAGGCCCGCACCGCACGCGTCCAGCCCGGCGTGGTGCTGGATGAGCTTAACGCCCAGCTCCGGCAGCATGGCCTGCATTTCTCGCCCGATGTCGCCACCGCCAGCCGGGCCACCATCGGGGGCATGATCGGCAACAACTCGGCCGGGGCGCATTCGATTGTGGTGGGGCGGACTTGCGACCATGTGCTCGGGCTGGAGGTGGTTCTGTCCGATGGCTCGCTGGCGTCTTGGGGCGAAGCGGCTCGCCGGCAGCCTCGCCTTCCCGCCGGCGATGGTCCCTCGCTTGCGGTTCAATGCGAGCGCGCGGTCGCGGCTGTGGCGTCTGAATATGCCGACGAGATCGCGGCGCGTTTTCCCAAGGTTTTTCGCCGCAACGGCGGTTACGCGCTGGATCGCGTGCGCACTGTAGATGGCCGGACCAACGTCGAGCAGGTGATCGTGGGCAGCGAGGGCACGTTGTGCGTGACCGTCGCCGCCACGCTGAAGTTGTTGCCGCTGCCGGTGTGCAAAGGCCTGGCGGTCATTCATTACGATGACCTGGTCGCCGCTTTGCGCTCGGTGCCCGCCATCCTGGCCCATCAGCCGGCCGCCATCGAGCTGCTCGACAAGCTCATTCTGGACGGCACGAAGGACAACCCGGTCATGCGGCCGCGGCGCTGGTTCCTGGAAGGTGATCCCGCGGCGATCCTGATCGTCGAGCTTTACGACGACAACTCGGCCGCCCTGCAACGCCGGCTGGAGGACCTTGCCGCCGACATGCGGGCTCGCCGCATCGGCTACGCCTGTCGTGTGATCACCGAACCGCCACGCCAGGCCGATGTGTGGGACGTGCGCAAGGCCGCCACCGGCCTGCTGCTGTCGCGCCCGGGCGACGTGCAGCCGCACGATTTCATCGACGATTGCGCGGTTGAACCGGCGCGGCTGGCTGATTACATCGCGCGCCTCAATGAGATTATGGCAGAGGAGGGGGTGGAGCAGGCCGGCTACTACGCGCACGCCAGCGTCGGCCTGCTGCACGTGCGCCCGGCGCTTAACCTCAAGACGCACGAAGGCGTGCAGAAGTTGCGGCGCATTGCGGATCGCGTCAGCTTGCTCGTGCGCGAGTTCGGCGGCGCCCTGACCGGCGAGCACGGCGAAGGCATCGTTCGCTCGGAGTGGATTGAGCGGATGTTCGGACCCGCGCTGGTCGAGGCATTCCGCAGGGTCAAGACCGCGTTCGACCCGCTCGGCATTTTGAACCCCGGTAAAATCGTTGATCCGCTGCCGATGGACGCCAATCTACGGTACGGGGGTGATTTCGAATCCGACCAGCCGGCGACCGTTCTGGACTTCTCCAAGTACGGCGGCATGGCCGGGCAGGCTGAGATGTGCAGCGGTGTCGGGGATTGCCGCAAACGTTTGGTCGGAACGCTCTGCCCGTCGTACATGGCAACCGGCGATGAGACGCACACCGCACGGGCCCGGGCCAACGCGCTGCGTCTGGCCCTGTCCAACCGTAACCTGCTCGACGGCTTGTCCGATCCGGCGCTGGATGAAGTTTTTGATTTGTGCCTGAGCTGCAAGGCCTGCAAGACCGAGTGTCCGACCGGTACGGACGTCGCCAAGCTCAAGACCGAATGGCTGCACAAGCGCAATCAGCGGCTGGGAGTGCCGCGCCGCAGCCGTCTGATCGCCCGCTCGGTCGACCTGGCCGTCTGGGGCAGCCGTTTCGCCCCGCTGAGCAACTGGCTGCTCGGCTCCAAAGCGGTGCGCGTCATGATGGAGCACCTTTATGGCTTGGACCGCCGCGTTCCCCCGCCGCGCTTCGCGCGGCAGACCTTTCGCGCCTGGTTTGGCAGGCGAAACGCGGCGGCGGATAGCGCAGCGGGCGGCCGAAACGTAGCGCACGGGCGTCCCGTCGGCCGCCGTACGCGTGTCGTCTACTTCGCCGACACTTGGACGAACTTCTACACCCCGCAAGTTGGCGTCGCGGCCGTAAGCGTATTGGAAGCCCTCGGCTGGGAAGTTATCGTTCCGCCGACAGTCTGTTGTGGGCGCCCATTGATCAGCAAGGGACTGCTCGACGAGGCCGCGCGGCTGGCTCGTGCAAACGTGGAAATCCTGGGGCCGTTTGCTGAACGCGGTATTCCGATCCTTAGTACCGAACCGAGTTGCGTTTCAGCCCTGACCGACGAATTGCCGCAACTTGTACGAACGGCGGCGGCGCGGGAAATCGCCGGCCGGGTTCAGCCGTTGGAGCAGTTTGTTGCCGCGGCCTTGCGCGAGCAGCCGGAACTGCTGCACCGCGGCACGGCCGCGACGCCGGCTGTCGCGCCAGCCTTGCTGTTTCACGGACACTGCCACCAGAAAGCCCTGACCGGCACCGCCGATGTAATGCACATCCTGAAGCTCTGCACGCCCGCGGCGGCCGAGGAAATCAACAGCGGCTGTTGCGGCATGGCCGGCTCCTTTGGCCACGAGGTCGAGCACTACGAGGTCGCGCGGGCCATTGGCGAACAGCGGCTCTTTCCGGCCATCCGTGCGCGAGGAGCGGCCGACATCGCGGTGGCGGGTTTTTCCTGCCGCGAGCACATCGCCCATCACACGGGCGTTGGGGCGCGGCACTGGGTCGAGTACCTGGCTGAGGCGTTGAAGCCATGAGTGGGGCCGCGTCGCAACCGCAGGCGATCTACTCTTTTCGCCACGAGCTGATCCGGCACGACTCGCCTGCGCTGTGCCAAGGCGGCGTCTTCGAAAGCCCGACCATCGCCGCGCAGGGCGAATTCAATGAAGCGCTTCTTTCATGGAACGTGGATGTCGAGCCCGGCACGAGCTTCTGCGTTGAACTGCGCGTCGGACGGCGACGCGAGAATTACTGGACGCCTTACTTGCATCTTGGCGACTGGGGTCCCGCAGCAGTCCGCCCGCGCCTCGTGAAGTGCGACTCCGCCCGCGTCGATGTCGACATACTCCGTTCTGACGAGCGGTTCGACCGGGCGCAGTACCGCGTTATCGCGCAGGCGGACGGCCGGCCTGCCGCGGCCTCTATTCGGCATGTCACATTATGCCTTAGCGAGCGATTGGGCCCTCTGCCTGGTCACACGCTGAATGCTGCGGCTGCCGCGATCAGACCGGGCCGCTTGCCCGTGCCGTTCCGCAGTCAGCGAGCCGTCGCGCCGGACCTGGCGCCGCGAATTTGCAGCCCAACCTCGCTGGCGATGGTGATGCAGTACCGTGGCGTCAACGTGCCCACCGAAACCGTCGCTGCGGCCTGCTATGACCCGGCTCACGACATCTATGGCAACTGGCCCCGCAACATCCAGGCCGCGTACGCTTTCGGCGTCTCCGGCTATCTGGCCCGCTTCTCGGACTTGAACGCGGCGGCAGAACTGGTGGCTGCCGGCCAGCCGCTGATAATCTCAATTCGCTTCTCTTGTCCCGGCGCCCTTCGCGGAGCGCCATATCTCACTACGGACGGCCACCTGCTCGTGTGCTGCGGATTCGATGCGAGCGGTGATGTGTACGTCAACGATCCCGCGGCCGCGACGGACCAAGAGGGCTGCACGATCTATGACCGGCAGGAGCTGGAGGAAGCGTGGTTGCGGGGCGGCGGCGTGGCTTACGTGCTGCTGCCGACTGAGCCGTCGCGTTGAATGCAGCGTGCCGGAGCATCGAGGTCCGCCGAATATCGGGCACTAAGCGGCGCTACCGGGGTCTGAGCTGCTGAGAGCGGTCACGCTCCCATAAAAACCCCCTTTAGCAATTTTGCGCTGCAATAGGGGGGCCTACGCTGCAAATTTGGACAAAAGCACTCACGAAGCTGCAACGAACGCCTTTCTTGCGTGCCTAGAATGCGGCGGAGAGCCGGGAGATCGGCAAAATGTACGCGGACGCAGCTCCGTCGGGCCGTAACGGCTGGACCCACAGCCCGGTGCCTTTCTGAGGAGGAAGAAGAGTGGACGAGGCTATATTCCAGAAGAAACTGGCCGAGCTGGTAGAGCAGATTGAAACGTTGCCGGAGAACGAGCGCGAGCGGCTCCGCGAGCTGGCCGCCGAAACCCAGGAACGCCACGAGCAAATTCAGAATAGCGTGCGCAGCCTGCAGGAAAGCATCGATTTTCTGCGCGTCGGCATCAAGTACGTGCTCTTCGACCTGGAGGCCACCCGGCGTGAAAACGCCCAGTTGCGGAAGATGCTGGAAAACGATCAGAACAACGGCCAACAGTAGCGAGTTTCAAGAAGGACCGGCGCGCGGGTCGCCGGCGGCTGGCCTCCGCTAGGCCGCTGCGACCCGCGGCCGGTCTTTTGGGCCAAAGGAGGAGGCTTACCCGACCCCGCAGCCCGTTGGTCTAACCGGTTGGCGGCCACTAAGCGAGACACAAACCCGAGCTTCTGTTCCGTTCACCTGCACGGTCCTCATCACTGCCGTGCCTTGCACGCATCGAGCCCGGCGGTCCGCCGCCGGGCTTCTGTTGCGCCCAGGGCGCGGCGTCGCCGCCCTTTTCTTGACGGACTACCGGTCAGTTACTCAAGGCAACACTCCGGAAATCTCGACCCTCGCCGGACCAAAAGCACTCTTTTCCGACGCCTACTAATGCCCGGTAATGAGAGTCACGTAGATCAATTTGCGCCAATCTTTCGAATATTCTCAGAAAATCAGCGGCAAACGAACTCTCCCAGCGAGCCGATACAGGCCAAGGCTGGAGATTGGCCGGCCGCCCGTATAATTGAACTAGCCAGCTCGTCAGCGCGGCCCTGGCCAAGAGGGACGGAGAAGATGATCACAGCGGGTCGTTTCTGCCGTTTGAGTGCCATTGCTGTAAGTCTTTGCATGCTTGCGGGTTGCGTGCCGATTGCCATGCTGGAGCCGGCGGAAGTCGTCGCCGGTTTGTCCGACCTGATTCTTCATCCGGATACGACCTGCGAGGAACTGCGCGCCCGTTTCGGCCTCGACCTGGAGATCGTCAACAATCCCGCGGAGGCCGGCCTGTCGTACGAGGAGGTCCGGATTCCGATTGATGAAACGAAAACCTTGCGCGCCTGGTACATGCCGACCGAGGGGGACCTGGGCACCGTGATCGTCTCGATGGGCGACGCGGGAAACATGGCCTGCTACCTGTACACCGCGAAGCTGCTGTACTCGAACGGCTGGTCGGTCGTGATGTACGACTACGAAGGCTTCGGCGGCAGCGACGGCCCGCCGACGCTCTACGCGCTCAGTCGCGATTTGCGGGCCGTCATTGATTGGACCCGCGCCGCCACAGGCCGCGACCAGGTCACGTTGATGGGCATGTCGCTCGGGTCGATTCCGTCAATCGCCCTGGCGGTCCAATACCCCGAAGCGGTCAACGCCGTGGTCCTGGATTCACCCATCGCGCTGCGGAGGCAGATTTTCCGGTTCGGATTTCTAGTAGGCGGGCAGAGTGCGCCGCTGGTCGACCGGCTCTCTTCAGATTTGCTGTCGGACGACCTGATGAGCGGTTTGCACCAGCCGCTGTTGATCTTCGCACATGGCCGCGACTTCATATCCGACCCCGCGTCGGTGGAGTTGCTTTTCGAACGCGCAAGCGGGCCGAAGCAACTTGTCATGTTTCCGACGCTGGGGCATTCCAGCGGACAGTTCTACGCGACCGGCTACTATGTGCAGTACCTGACGGATTTCCTGATGCGCGTCTGGACCGGGTACGATTTCGCAGCCGCGGGGGAGTAGCAGAAGACCGGGCTGAGCCAAAACTCCGGCCTCAAATCGGGCTGGGCACAACTCTCACCCGGAGCCGGGTTCCTCCCTTCCCGTCCCGCGGTATAATTTCGCGCACGACCGGCGTTCGAGCCCCTGAGCCGGTCGGCGGCTTACCACCGCGTCCGGAGCGGATACCTCGCGGACTTTGCCTGAACGACGTAGGGAGTTTGCCTGAATGGCGACTGAAGGGATGCCCCCAATTTCACAGCTTAAGGGTCGTCCGCTCGGGCGAATCCTGATCAAGATGGGCAAGGTTACCCGTGCCCAGGTCTCCGAAGCCCTTGAGCTGCAAAAGAAAAAGCGCGGCCCGCTTGGGCAGCTCATGATCGAAATGGGCTTCGTCGACGAGGCCACCGTCAACCGCGCCCTCGCTGCTCAAGTCGGCATGGACTCCATCACCATTGCCGACATCGACATCGACAAAACGGTGATCGACCTCATCCCGGCCCAAATGGCGCAGGCCTACCGCATCATCCCGACCGCCTACGACCGCGACACCAACACGCTCGAAGTGGCCCTGGCGACTCCTGATAATTTCCAGGCCACCGACGATTTAAAAACCCTCATGGGCTACAACGTCATCGCGCGCATCACCACGCCCGAGGACATGGCCGACGCCCTCAACCGTTACTATCCCGAAGAAGCCGCCGAAAGCATCAGCGACATCATCGGCGAGCTCGGCGACGATGAGGAAGTCACACGCCTCCAGGGACGCGGCGAAAGCATCGACCTCGACGAACTTCGCGCCGCAGCCGAAAGCAGCCCCGTCAAGAAGCTCGTGAACCTGGTCCTCCTCCAGGCCATTCGCGACAAGGCCTCCGACATCCACTTCGAGCCCTTTGAGGACGAATTCAAGATGCGCTACCGCATCGACGGCGTCCTCTTCGAAATGGTGCCGCCTCCCAAGTACGTCGCCATGGCCATCTCCTCCCGCATTAAGGTCATGGCCAACCTGGACATTGCCGAGCGCCGCCTGCCGCAAGACGGCCGCATCGAACTGCTCGTCGAAGGCCGGCCGGTCGACCTGCGCGTCAGCGTTCTTCCGACGATGTTTGGCGAGAGCGTGGTACTGCGTGTGCTGGACCGGGCACAGGTCAATCTGGACCTCGAAATGCTTGGTATGCGCGAGGACGACCTGAATTCGATGCGGCAGCTCATCGCCAAGCCGCACGGCATCCTTGTCGTTACCGGACCTACCGGCTCGGGCAAAACCACCACCCTGTACTCCGCGCTGCGCGAGCTTAACTCTCCTGAAGTCAAGATCTTAACGACCGAAGACCCGGTCGAATACGACATCGACGGTCTGATTCAATGCCAGATCAAGCAGGAGATTGGTCTGACGTTCGCCCGTTGCCTGCGCAGCTTCCTGCGTCAGGACCCCGACATCATTCTGGTCGGTGAGATCCGCGACCTGGAAACCGCGCAAATCGCGGTGCAGGCGTCACTTACGGGCCACCTCGTCTTCTCCACGCTACACACCAACGACGCCCCAAGCTCTATCGCACGCCTGCTCGACCTCGGAATGGAGCCATTCCTCCTGACCGCCACGCTGGAAGCCATCGTCGCACAGCGCCTCGTCCGAAAAATCTGCGAAAACTGCAAGGAGGAATTCGATCCCTCTGAACAGCAACTCCTCGCCCTGAACATCACCCCGGAGCACATTGCCGATCGCCCACTCTTCTACGGCCGCGGCTGCGACTACTGCAACAACACCGGCTATCGCGGGCGCGTCGGGCTGTTCGAGATCATGCTCATGTACGAGGAGCTCAAAGAATTGATCATGCGGAATGCATCGACCGCACTGTTGCGGCAGGAAGCGCGCAAGCGTGGCATGCGCACCCTGCGCGAGTCGGGCTTGCTCACGATGTATGACGGGATCACCTCACTCGAAGAAGTCGTCCGCGAAACGCTGAGCGACGAGATGTAGGGATCTAGGGATCAAGGGATCTAGGGATCAAGAGGTGCAGCGGGGGGCCCGCTCAGCGAATGGCGCGCCGGCGGTTTGCGCCGGCTCTTTTCTTATCAGCCGATCTCAACATCGTCCCGAAATGCCGTCGCGAATTCCATGCACCTGACGCCTATCCGTCCGTCTTATAAAGCTGTAATGAACCCGCATTCTCCGGCCACTTGGTGGCATTCATAATGCCAGTGCAGTTCGAGACGGCTGAAGGTGGGCCGCCCGCGTGGGCGGCCGGCAGCAGCGAGTGTGCAGAGCGTGGAGCTTGGGTGCCCTCGGAGTGCCTCGATGGCGGTTTTTCAATATGAAGCGTTGAATGCCTCGGGCCAGGAGATCAGGGATTCGCTCGAGGCCCCAACCAAAGAAGACGCGGTCGCCAAGGTCCGCGGTCTGGGGTATTTCCCGACCAAGGTCGTTGAGAAGACTGACAAGAAGCGTATCGTCGCGCGGCAGGTTTCCGGCACGCGCAAAAGGAAGGCCGCCGGAACCGGTTTTGGGCGCGTCCCAGTCAAGCAGCTCACGGCCTTCACGCGGCAACTTTCGACGCTGCAAGACGCCGGTCTGCCAATCTTGCGCAGCCTCCGCATTCTCGAGCAACAGCAGAAGCCGAGCATGCTGCGCAGGGTCCTGAAAGAAGTACACGACGACGTCGAAGGCGGCTCGACCCTTTCAGAAGCCCTCACACGCCACCCCAAAGCTTTCAACCGCCTCTATTGCAACATGGTGGCGGCCGGCGAGGCGGGCGGCGTGCTCGACGTCATTCTCCAGCGCTTGGCCGAGTTCATGGAGAAAGGCCAGCGCCTGCGCCGCAAGGTCATCGGAGCCATGGTTTACCCGGCCGTCGTCATCACGATCGCCGCGGCCATCGTGACCTTCATCATGGTTCAGGTCGTTCCGAAGTTCCGCGACATCTTCCGGGATTTCGGGGCCACGCTGCCGGCGCCTACTGAAATCCTGATCGCCACGTCTACCTGGTTCGCCAAGGGCTCGAAAGACGTGCCCGTCCCGGGCTGGGTCGTGGTGGTGGTTTCGCCGCTGCTAATCTTTGCCATTTTCAAGCTTATCCGCCAAGCCAAGATCGGCCGGTACGTCATCGACACCAGCCTGATGAGCCTGCCGGTGGCCGGGCAGATCGCTTCGAAATCCAGTATCGCGCGTTTCACGCGCACGCTGGGCACGTTGATAGCGGCGGGCGTGCCGATTCTGGAGGCGATCAACATCACGCGCGATACGACGGGCAACGAGGTTTTCGCGCGGATGCTGCAGAAGGTGCACGATTCGATTCGCGAAGGCGACACGTTCGCCAACCCGCTGCGCGCCTCGAAGACGGTGGATGCCATCGTGGTGAACATGGTGGACGTGGGGGAGGAAACCGGCGAACTCGACAAGATGCTGATGAAGGTGGCCGACAACTACGACGAGGAAGTCGATACGCTGGTCGGCTCGCTGGTCAGCCTGCTCGAGCCAATCATGGTGGTTATCCTGGGGCTGATCGTCGGTTATATTGTGGTGGCGCTGTTCCTGCCGCTGGTACAGTTGATTCAAACCCTGCAGGCAGGCTCCTGATGCGTGGCGGACGCGGGTCGAAAAGGTGCTGCATGCGAGCAGAAGTCAGAAGTGCGAAGAGCGAAGGCAGAAGGCAGAGGACGGAGCCCGCTCCCGGCGCGCCCGGGCCGAAACTTCATAGTCCAAACTCGAAACTCGAAGCTGCTTTCACGCTCGTCGAACTCACGATCGTCGTAGCCATCATCGCCGTGCTCGTGGGCATCATGGTTCCGGCCGTCAGCCGAGTGCACATGCGCAGCAAGAACATGAGCTGCAAGACCGTGCTGTCGGCCATCGATACCGGCCTGGAAATGTTCAAGGCGGATGGGAACGTGGGGGGCGATTATCCGCCGTCGTACTCTGATGCGGAGGACGGGGTGGGAGACCTGCGGCGTGGGCAGGTGGCCAACCCCTATGGGCAGTCAGGCGGCTCGGGCGGCGGCTACAGCGGCCCGGGCGTCTCGTTGCCCATCGCGATCACCGGCAGTGGCTTATTGGTCTGGGGGCTGGCCGGCGCCGACCAGCTCGGCACGCCGGGTTTCAAAGTGTTTCGCAGCGATAACGACACCCAGCTCTGGTCGGCCGACACGCACAATCGGGCTGGCGCCCAGTACGCGCGGGACAAGAGCGGTGCTTACGCCATGAACGAGGAAAAGGGGACGCCCGTTCAGCCGCGTTTCGGCCCGTATGTGGATCTGAGCAAGGTTGAGATAACGCCTTACGATTCCAGCGTCCGCAACTTTGTGGTGCCGGCCGAGACGGAGGCGCGTGGCCAGCCATACGGGCGGCGTTACCCGATGTTCCTGGATTCGTTCGGTTACCCGATCCTGTACTGGAAAGCTGATCCGGCCGGCAACCGCATCGTTGATATGCGGCGTACGGATTATACTGGAGCTGATCGCGGCATTTACCATTGGGAAGATAATGGTGTATTGCTGGAACACCCGGACGGGCCGGACGAGTTCAACGACGAAGAGCCGCTGCAACTCACCGACAAGCGTCTGGATTTCATGCAGGCACTGTACTGGGACGAGGATTGGGCGCCGGATGCTTACGACGCTAATCCCACCACGTCCACGGATCCGCCGCCATCCAAGAGCTTTGCGGACTTCATCATGAACCCGAAGATAACCGCCAAGCTGACGCCCCACAGACCGAATTCGTATCTGCTGATCAGCCCCGGCTACGACGGCGAATACGGCACCGCCGACGATATCACCAACTTCAACAAATAGCGTGCGGGATGTCTGACAGCACCAGCAGAAGCCGGGCCTACGAACATGGACAACAGTGCGGCCGCGGCGCGGCATTCACGCTGGTGGAACTGCTGGTCGTCATTGTCGTCATAGGCATCGTCATGAGTCTGCTGCTGCTGGTGGGCGGGCGCGTGCTCGATCACCAGAAGCGGGCCGCAACGCAGAATACGATGCGCCTGACCGAGATGGCCATCGAGCAGTTCAAGACTACTGACCCGCTGCGCGATATCTACAACAATCCAAAGCTGCGCGACCGGTCAGGCGGGACAAACCGAATCCTGGGCTGCACGTTTGGCCCGTATCCGCCGTATCAGCTTGCGGGCGATGAGGTTTCGGTAACGCAAGACCCCGGCAATGTGCGATCGAGAGTCGAGCCGCGGGAAGCGCTCCAACCTCACCTGGACGGAGACAAATACACGCTGCACCGCCGGCTTGTGCTGGACCTTGGTCTTGCCCCGTCCGACGACAACGACGCCCACATTTCAATTAGGCGTTCCAGCGAGAGGCCGACTACCGACGAAGACTACCTGGCTTACTACAGCTACGATAACCGGGCGTTGTACTGCTACCTAGCCGCGTTCACACCCGGCGTCTTGGATCAGATACCGGATTCGGCCAAGAAGCCATTGCGCCGCGCAGCGAGCGCCTCTGCCGGTAGCACGGATACAACTGAAATGATCGATCCCGACGGCGGCCTGCTCGATAGGCCGGGCCCACGGGCTTTCGACGTACTGGGCATCTACGATGCCTGGGGCGTGCCATTGGACTATTTTGTGCAAGCAAAACTTGAACGCAAGATTGGCCCCAATGGCACGGAACAGTGGGTTGTAACGGACCGCGTGCCGGTCCTGCGCTCCCGCGGTGTTCCGCGCGAAAAGGCCATAGCCGCCGACAAGGCTGCCTACGGTGGCGACGACACGCTGAGGGAGGACGAAGAGGGGAATTGGATCTTCAGTCAGCCATTCCCGCGGCCGGCGTTCAGAAGCGATTCTGACCAGATCGACGCCAAGACGGGCGAAATTAAGCGTACAGACGCAAACGTCGGTGGCTGGGTGCGCGTCCGCGCCGGCAGCGTGCCCAACGACGACAAAACATGGGACAGTTACAAATATATTCCCTGAGGGGGCGTCAGCTTTAGACATTCGGCGGAAACGTAGAATGCTGACAGCGAAAGACTTACGGAGTGCGTTGGCTTGCGACCGAAGGGACGCGAATATCGAAGCAGTTTAAGGCGCGCAGGCGCGCAACCAGGCATGAAGGTACGTAGGCACGCAGACACGCAGGTGGTCCGCGGGACTGCCGCGCGTCGCGGCTTGGTTGCCTTGTGGCCTGCGCTTCCTCCGCGCCGGTCCTCCGTCGCCGCCGGCTACCGCCGGCTCTGTTCGACCCCGGCCTTCACTATCGTCGAACTGATCGTCGTCATGTCGGTCATCGTCCTCATATTGGCCATCGCCATCCCCGGACTGAATGCCATCGCGGCCGAGTCACGCTTCAGCGCCGCCGTCCAGATCACCAACGGCGCCCTGACGCACGCCTACACCGCGGCCTTGGCCGACCTGAACATGACGGCCGTGCGCTTCGTGCCCGGTAAATGGGACAACGACCCCTCAACCAGCGAATCCGGCACGACCGGCCGGCAGCACATTGTCACATACAGCTTCACGCCGACGAGCGCGGCCGACCCGGTTCATCCCGGCCAGGTCGTTTTCGGCGAGTATTTCCAGCGCCGCCCGGGCACGTCATCGGTCATATTGCCGGAAGACGTCTGGGTCGCGCCAATCGAAGCATTGGAAACCGGGCCGCGGACGATTCCGATATGCGAGCAGAGCACCGGCGCCTTAACCCAGCGCAAGTACGAGTCGAACTTCGGTCAAGAGTTCGTGGTTGCCGGGGACCCGCGCTCCGGCGAGTTCGTCGTGGACGCGGCCCGCACGGACGCGGCGCCGAAGCTGTATCAGGCCGACGACTTCCTGATCATCTTTGACCCGCGTGCAGGCATGCGCGGCGTCATCGGGCCGAACCGGATCAGGGGTCCGATTAAAGACAAAGACACTGACGGCGGCTATTACGACGCCGCTCAGGACAAGGACAATACTGACGTCCATTTCCGCCGGTATAACTTCACCGGCGTGACGCTGTATCACCGCAGCGCGTTCCTCAATGCGACCCGTGCCGGCATGACGGCTGCCG
>Ga0116189_1001446_pt1 | contig 18543 bp, 14 predicted proteins | sample AD_JPNTR3_MetaG_FD_89895 | JGI IMG/M metagenome (GOLD analysis project Ga0116189, IMG submission 89895) | Active sludge microbial communities of municipal wastewater-treating anaerobic digesters from Japan - AD_JPNTR3_MetaG | ecosystem: Engineered > Bioreactor > Anaerobic > Digestate | place... | reverse complement strand
GAGGAGGGCCTGCAGGGCTCTCGGCCGCATTTTTTCTGAGAAAAAAAGGTTATGAAGTCACTATATTCGAGAAAGAATCGGAATTAGGGGGTATGATGCGTTTCGGCATCCCAGAGTACAGGTTACCCCGTCATGTCTTGAAGAAAGAAATAGACTGGCTGATATCATGGGGCATAAAAACTAAAACGAACGTGGTCCTCGGAAAAGATATGACCTTGGAGCAACTTCGCATAGAGCACGATGCCGTTTTACTTGCCTTTGGTTGCTGGCAAAGCACTCCCTTAAGAGTACCTGGAGAAAATTTAAAAGGAGTTCTAGCAGGTATAGAGTTCTTATACGACGTAAATAATCATCTTCCAGTCGATATCGGGAAAAAAGTGATCGTAATCGGCGGCGGGAACACAGCGATGGACGCTTGTCGATGCGCTAAAAGACTTGGAGCAGATGCTGTTACAGTGGTGTACAGACGCACAAAACAGGAAATGCCTGCCGAGGATGAAGAAATCGAGGAGGCCATGGAAGAAGGGATAAATTTTATCTATCTTGCTGCGCCTAAGGAGATAAAAGGACACGAGCAAGTTCAGCAGTTAGTTTGCGAAAAGATGGTCTTAGGCGAACCCGATGCTTCAGGACGAAGAAGACCCATCCCAACGGGAGAAACCTTCACTGTAAAAGCCGACACTGTAATTGCCGCCATAGGCCAAGCCCCTGTGCTTGATACGCTCCCCTCAACCATACACAACGGGCGTTGGATTCTGACAGATAAAAATTACGCCACTCCCCTTGAAAAAGTCTTTGCCTGCGGAGATTTAAGGACTGGGCCTGACATAGCAATAGCGGCAATTGGAGAAGGCCATTTCGCCGCCGAATCCATACATCACTACATAACACAAGGATATCCAAAACGTCCCTATGAGTGCGACGTCATAAGAGATGATTTAGGCCCCGAGGATTTTGAAGACGAAGAAAGACAACCAAAAGAAGTCCCTTACGTACTTCCTGCTAGTGAAAGACTAACTTTTCCCTTCAAGGAATTCAACAAGGGCTTAACCGAGGAACAAGTCAAAAAAGACAGTAAACGCTGCATGGAATGTGGATGTCCAGACATTTTTGAGTGTAAGCTGCGCGTCTACTCCATCGAACACGAGGCATCTCCTAATCAATTCAGCGGTGTAAAGTTAGAGCGTTTCGAAGAAAAATTAAAATACTACGACAGAAATATGAATAAATGCATACTCTGCGGAAGATGCGTCAGGACATGTGACGAAATAGTCGGATTATACGCCATAGACTTTGTAAATAGAGGCTACTCCACCACGATTCACGGTGCATACTTAAAACCCTTGGATGAATCGGAATGTACTGGATGCGGAGCTTGCGTAGATCTGTGTCCTGTCGGAGCTCTAACGGAAAAACGAAAAGAACGATGGCCACATAGCGAAGTCCCGATTAAAACCAAGACGACGTGTGGTGAATGTTCGCTTGGATGTGAAATTTATGTAAATTCCGATAAAACCCGCCACAATGTCGTGCGAGTCACTACCAACTTGGGGTCACCCACTTCCCCAACTCATGGACTTTGTTGTTTCAAAGGACGAACTTTTCATTTAAACACCAATAGATTGGAGATAGCAAACGACTCGATGGATCGCTTAAACAAGCTGTCCGAGTTCTTGCACTCCAAAGAAAGGACGTCGGTATTTGTAGGCAATAGCCTGAGCAACGAAGAATACGAAGCGATAAAAGACACGTTGGACCTAATTGCGCCTAACGCTATAGTATCTGTAAAAGAAGTTGACGATTTTAGGACTTTTTTGGTGCAAGCCAGCGACAAGGGCTTAAAAAGAGGCACCCTTGGGCAACTTTACGAGGCTGATGTAGCCTTTGTGATTGATGAAAACCTAGATGAGGACCTTCCCCTCATCTCTTCCATGTTGCGTAAAAGGGTCAGGGAAGGTGATCTAAAGGTCATATATTCGGGCAGTACCCCGGGATTGCTCGATAAGGGCTCTACAATATTATTAAAGACCAATGCTGTGGAACTTGCGCCGTTATTTGATTCTCTCTCGGGGACCGGCTTGATTCAAAGCGCTTCCAAGTTCACCGGAATTAATGAAGAAAATATTGTTTTGGCCAAAAATACCCTTGCTGCGGCTAAACGTCCAATCACGCTCGTGGGACCCAAAGTAGCTTCCAGCACAACCTCATCTCTGGCGCTGATTAATCTATGCATCAAGCTTGACAGGTGTTTTTATTTGCCACTTTATCGTGGAGCCAATACTGAAGGTGCCCTGTGTATATTGGGCGACCTCTTAACTCCCGCAATTGATAACTTAAGCATGATAAAGGAAGGCAATGCAACCCAACTTCTTGCCATAGAACCCGACCAATTAACTATAGGGTTAATCAGAGCAGTTATTAATGGGGTTATAAAATGCGCTCTTTTAACCTCAAAAGCTCATGATGACATAAATGCCGACATTCTAATGCCCATTACCAGGTGGCACGAACGGTATGGCCACGTGACAAACCTATCAGGCAGCATATTAAAACAAAATAAGACCGCGCTTCCTCCCAAAAGTGTTGACACCTTATCGAATTTGTTAAAGATACTAGGAGAGCTTTAAGGAGCAGAGAAAAACAAAAAAGCTTCTTCTGGCCCTGCAGTAATAATAAGCGGGAGTTGTTCTCCCGCTTATTATTACTTTTGTTTGTTCGACGATTCAGTGACAACCAATATGGATGCTATTTGCCAGAGGCTGCTTCTCCTTCTCCTTCAGCTTGCACTTGAGCGATGATCTTTTTAGCCAGATCCTGAGGAACCTCTTCATAATGGGAGAACTCCATGGAAAAACTGCCGCGGCCTGATGTCATGGAACGCAGCACGATGGCATACCTGAACATCTCGGCCAGGGGAACCTGAGCCTTAACGACTTGGAACCTCCCTCTGCCTTCTATTCCCATGATCCTTCCTCGTCTAGAATTCAAGTCGCCCATTACATCTCCCAGATATTCCTCTGGTACCACGACTTCCACGTTCATTATAGGTTCTAGTAATACAGGAGATGCTTCCACAAAACATTTCTTAAAGCCCATGGAAGCAGCTATCTTGAAGGCCATTTCGGAGGAATCCACTTCATGATAGGACCCATCGTAAAGTATTGCCTTAAAATCTATGGCTGGATAACCCGCAAGTACTCCCTTTTGAGCTGCCTCTCTTAAGCCCTTTTCGACGGCAGGGACATATTGCTTGGGCACAACTCCACCAACGATTCGATCCTCGAATTCCACTCCCGCTCCTCGCTCCAGCGGTTGCAATTCAAGCCATACATCACCGTACTGCCCCCTGCCCCCTGTCTGCTTTTTATACCTACCTTGAGCCTTGGCGGGTTTTCTAATGGTCTCCCTATAGGGAACCTTAGGTAAACGGGTTTCAAGTTCAACGCCATATCGCTCTTTAATGCGTGATAACACTATATCTAAATGCAGGTCTCCCATCCCGGACAAAAGGTGATCGCCTGTCTCCGCGTTTTTCTCGTAGCGCAACGTCGGATCTTCCTCAAGTATCCTGTGGATTGCATTAGACAGCTTGTCTTCGTCAGCCCTGCTTTTAGGGACAATGGCTAAGCTATATACGGGATCGGGGAATTGAATTGGGGGGAACACGAAATCCACGCCTTTAACTGCTATGGTATCCCCAACCGTGGCGGTCTGAAGTTTCGGTATCGCCACGATGTCGCCAACGGTGATTTCCTTTACGTCCTTTCCATCCTTGCCTCTCATAAACCTCAAAGAGCCTATCCGTTCTTCAGTCTTCTTATTGACAACATACACGGATTGATCCAAAGTTAATGTCCCCGAGAACACTCGTACAAAAGAAAGTTTGCCAACGTAAGGATCAACCATGACCTTGAAGCAAAGAGAACTAAATTTTCCGTCAGGATCCGGCTTTACCTCTACCTCTTCGCCTTCTCCATTTATCGCCTTTCTTGGAAACATATCCAGCGGAGATGGCAAAACATCGCTCATGACATCCAAAAGCTGAAAAATTCCAACGTTTGCAATAGCCGAGCCAGGCAATACAGGCATCACAATTCTATCAAGTATCGCTTTTTTTAGGGCGACAATAAGCTCTTCCTCTTTTAGCTCTTCTCCTTCCAGATAACGCATCATTAAATCGTCGTCAACTTCGACAATTCTTTCTATCAGCGCCTCTCTTTCTAATGCCAGCTCCTCCTCTAACTCGGCAGGAAAAGATGTTTCCTCGTAATCCTTGCTTCCGTCCCCTTTGTAGAGATATGCTTTCCCGGTCAAGACGTTGACCACGCCTTTAAAATTACTTTCTTTGCCAATGGGTAAATACAAAGAAATGGCCCTATCGGTTAGAACTTGCCGTATTTCCTTTAATATTGCGTTGTAATCTGAGTTGTCCCTGTCCAGCTTGTTAACGAAAAAAACGACGGGAATGGAAAAGTCATCAGCAAAATCGAAGGCCTTTTCTGTCTGCACTTCTACACCATCAACGCCGCTTACAAGAATAACCGCCGAATCAGCTACCCTCATCCCGGAGCGCAAATCTCCAACGAAATCCGCATAACCAGGGGTATCAAGAATAAAAAAAGTTTTATCTTTATAGTCGAATGTTACAATAGACGTGTTAATCGAGATTTGTCTTTTTTGTTCTTCCGGATCAAAATCACTTACCGTATTGCCCTCTTCGATCCTTCCCATGCGGCTAATTACATTCACGTCATAAAGCATGGCCTCGACCAAAGATGTTTTTCCTGCACCTCCGTGAGCGGCTATAGCAATTGTTCTTGTGTCTTCAGGCTTACGCGCTCCCATCGTCCTACCCCCTTAATTTAAATCTTGCTCATGATAAATGATTGTACCTCTTTTGGATCAGCCTGACCTTTAGTCTCTCGCATTACGATGCCTTGCAAGAATTTTATCTTTTTCCCCTTTTTATCCTTACCAGCCCTGATTTCCTCGACGACGTCAGAATTTTCCGATAAGACTTTGTCGATCACGGCTTCCAATTCAGGGCCGGTCAGCTTGCCTGTGTTAAGTCCCAACATCTTAACGGCTTCTTCAACATTTATCGACTTTTCCAACATTAAGTTAAAAACTTCCTTTGCAGCCGTCGTTGAAAGGTCGCCCCTATCGACCAGCAAAAGAAGTCCTGCAATTTCGCTGGTCTGCACTGGGAGGTTTTCAGCGGAAATACCCCTTTCGTTCAATACCCTCAAAATCTCCGTCCTTATCCAATTAGATGCCACTTTGACTGGTACTCCTTCTTTAACGAGCTCATCCATCAAAAGGGCCACATCCTTCCGCTCGGTAAGAACCTCTGCCTCATCTGAAGACAAACCGTAATCACTCACGAACCTGCCCAGCACCTCCCACGGTAATTCGGGCAACTCTTTGCACAATTGAACAATGACACGCTCGTCCACAACTAACGGCGGAAGATCAGGGTCAGGGAAGTAACGATAATCCTCAGCCTCTTCTTTGCTTCTGCTTGGTATGGTGATATTTGAGCCATCATCCCAATGTCTGGTCTCGCTAACTATGGCTTTGCCTTCATTTTTAGCCTCTTTTTGCCTTTCGAATTCGTATTCAAGTGCACGCTCCAGTGCTCGCAGAGAGTTCATGTTTTTGACTTCTACTTTTTCGCCATATTCGCCGCCAGGCTCCGTGATGGAGATATTTGCGTCAACCCTTAAGGAGCCGGCCTCCATGTCACCGTCTGAAACACCAAGGTATCTAACTAGTTGACGTAATCTAGATACAAATTCTCTTGCCTGTTTCGCGGAAGCTATGTCCGGATGCGTAACAATTTCCATTAAAGGAACGCCTGACCTGTTATAGTCAACTAAGGAGTATTCTGCGCCCATTAACCTCCCACTTGCTGTAGAGTGCACTAATTTTCCCGCATCCTCCTCCAAATGTAGCCTTTGTATTCTGATCCTTTGCGTTTTGCCATCATCGTTGCTTACTTCCAGGTAACCGTCAACAGCAAGTGGTAAATCGTATTGACTAATTTGATAAGCCTTTGGAAGGTCCGGGTAAAAGTAATGCTTTCGATGAAAAATCGTACGAGTATTAACCTTGCATCGCAATGCCAAGGCGGTCCGAATGGCGTACATGATGGCTTTCTCGTTGATCATGGGAAGTGAACCAGGCAAGCCCAAGCAAATAGGACATACATGGCTGTTAGGCTTAACCCCTATATAGTCTGTCGAACATGAACAAAACATCTTAGATTTCGTGGCCAATTGTACGTGTATTTCAAGTCCTATGACGGGAATAAATTCGTTCATTTTCGATCGCCTCCCATGATAGTTGTGGCTGGACCCACAGCTCGTTCTATAATCGAGGCAGTTCTTAGTACATCGCCTTCGCAAAATTTCTTGCTCACAAGCTGAATCCCTACTGGTAAGCCCGAAGAGCTGGAAGACACCTTCATGGACAAACCTGGCAAACCGGCAAGGTTTACCGGAATGGTAAAAAGGTCAGCCATATAGACCTTTACCGGGTCCAAAATCTTTTCTCCGCGCTTAAAGGGCAACGTCGGTGTGGCAGGAAGTAACAGGACGTCAGTCTTGAGGAAAACTTCATTAAACTCCTTAACAACAAGCTGTCTCGCTTTTTGGGCTTGTAAATAATAAGTTTCGTAACCGCTTGAACTTAAGACAAAAGTGCCTATGAGAATCCTTCGTTTTACCTCAGGGCCAAACCCGCCCCCGCGACTTTTTTGGTAGAGCTCTTGTAAATCCTCGGCTTCTACGGAAAAACCGTATCGAACCCCGTCAAAACGAGCCAAACTCGAGCTCGCCTCAGCTGGCGCTATAGTGTAATAGCAAGGAAGTCCATATCGCGCTGAGATTGGTAGTTCAACCTCGATTATTTCTGCCCCTGCATCCTGGCATATTTTCAAGGCCTCAGTAACAGCCTTTTTAACTTCCTCATCTATTTCTAGTGATTTGTAGTCAGACAAATAACCAACTTTGAACCCTTCAAGGGAGCTTTCATTCAAAAATTCCAAATAGTTTGGTCTTTCTTTTCTGACGCAGGTTGCATCGCAATCATCCAGCTCCGAAATTATTTGTAGAACTAAGGCTAAATCCTTCAGGTCTCGCGCAAAGGGACCAATTTGGTCCAAGGAAGAGGCGAAGGCCACCAAGCCGTATCTGCTGACCAAACCATAGGTAGGTTTCAATCCATATACTCCACAAAAGGCAGCGGGTTGTCTTATAGATCCCCCTGTATCGCTTCCCAAAGCTATGGGAGCATAACCTGCGGCAACCGATGCCGCGCTTCCACCAGAGCTTCCTCCCGGAACCTTTGATAAATCCCAAGGATTAAGTGTTGGTCCAAAGGCGGAATACTCGGTAGAACTTCCCATGGCAAACTCATCCATGTTGGCCTTGCCGATCACCACGGCTCCAGCTCGTTCTAAGCATTTTACAACATGGGCACTGAAGGGGGGAATCCAATTCTCGAGCATTCTGCTGCCACAAGTCGTTCGTACTCCATCAGTCGTAATATTATCCTTTATCACTACAGGAACTCCAAACAACGGTCCCAGATCTTCGCCCCTTGCCAAAGCAGCGTCAAGCATCCATGCCCTCGAACGGGCTTCTTCGTACATTGGGGTTATCAATGCATTTAAATTTCTTTCGTTTATCTCTATGTATTCCAACACCGTCTCTATCACATCGGAAACGATAAACTCCCCTTTGCTGTATCCTGACATCAAATCAAAGGCTGAGAATTTCAAAAACTCGCTATTCTTCATTTCGATCGTCCCTCACTATTTGTGGTACTTTAAAGTACCCATCTTCAGACGCGGGAGCTTGCGAAAGAACCTCGTTATAGCGATTCCATAATGCTGCTTCATCACTACGCCATGGTGTTGGATCTCTGTCCTCCAATGGAAAGGGGTTTATATCACTTGTATCCAGTTCCCGTAAAGTTTGAAGTTGGTCCAATATACTCTTAAATTGTTCTGCTATTTGTTTCGTCTCTTCTTTGTTTAATTCGATCATAGCTAATCGTGCCATGCGCCTTACATCTTCAACTAGTTCTTCTGGCGTAATGTCCATAGACTCAACCTCCTAATCTGCCTATTTTTTACTTCCTATTTGCTTTTTTGACCCAGCTTCATCGACCAAATTCCAGAAAGCTTGCTCATCAACAATTTTAACACCTAGTCTTTGAGCTGCGGCCAGTTTGCTCCCGGGATTACTGCCTACCACTACCATGGTCACATTTTTGCTAACCGAGCTGGCAGGAATGGCTCCCAAACTTTTGATTATCGCCTCGGCCTCACTTCTTGAAGCCCTCTCAAGCTCTCCGGTAAAGACAATCCGCCACCCCTCCCATGGACCAGCCTCATGTTTTATTTCCTCCTCAGACATTTTAACGCCACATTTAGCCAGTTCTCTCAGAGTGGCAAGGTTCTTTTCGTCCTTAAAAAATGCAACAATTGACGAGGCTATCTGGGGACCTATCCCAGGAATGCTGGATAATTCGGCAGTAGTTGCCTTGGCCAATTCGTCAATGCTTTTAAACCTCTCAGCTAAAATCTCAGCAGTCCTCAAGCCAACGTATCTGATGCCAAGGGCATAAATTAGCCTGTAAAGTGGCCTGTTCTTGGAATTTTTTATTGCAGCGATCAAATTTTCAGAGGACTTTGGCCCCATTCTATCCAAGGACATCAAGTCATCCTTCTTCAACTTGAACAGGTCAGAAAAGTCACTGACTAATTTCCTGTCTACTAATTGCTCTATAATCTTTTCACCCAAACCCTTTATATCCATGGCGTCACGAGAAGCAAAATGCCGAATACTTTCCTTCAACTGAGCAGGGCAAGACCGATTTGGGCAACGGTGAGCCACCTCACCTACCAACCTAATCACCTCTGCCCCGCAAACGGGACAGTTTTTTGGCATGACAAAGGGCTTTTCCTGGCCCGTTCTGGCACTGTAGTCAACACGAACCACTTCTGGTATTATCTCACCCGCCTTACGGACATATACGAAGTCCCCCTCACGAACATCAAGGCGTTTTATCTCATCATCGTTGTGCAAGCTGGCGCGTTGCACAACAGTACCTGAAAGCCTTACCGGCTCTAAAATAGCAACAGGTGTGAGTACGCCCGTTCTTCCAACTGAAATCTCTATTCTCAATAGACGGGTCCTCTGTTCTTCGGCGGGATACTTAAAGGCAACTTGCCACCTCGGGGATTTTGCTGTCGTACCAAGAAGCCCATATGTACTCAAATCATCAACTTTTATTACCACACCATCAGTAACATGGGAAAGTGAGTGCCTCTTTTCTCGCCATTCCTCAATATAATCCCATAATTCGTCAAAACTCTTGCAAAGTCTTTCGTTCCCCTGAGTTGGAAATCCTCTTTCTCGAAGCCAAGAAAGGGCTTGATATTGCGATGAAAGACCGTACTTTTCCGGATTAACTACATGATATACAAATAAACGAAGTCGGCGCTTGGCCGTCACACTAGGATCAAGTTGCCTCAAACTTCCCGCAGCTGCGTTCCTAGGATTAGCGAAAGACTGCTCCCCCTCCTCTTCTCGAGCTTTATTAAGTAAGGCAAAATCCTTTTTTGTCATGTAGACTTCGCCTCTGACCTCGAGTCTGCCCGGCACATACTCAAGCAATCTCAAGGGTAGGCTTTTGATGGTACGTAAATTATCAGTAACATCCTCGCCAACTTTTCCATCGCCCCTCGTTGCACCCAAGGTGAACCTGCCCTCTTCATATACGAGCGAGACGGCAACGCCATCTATTTTTAGTTCGGCCGTAAAATCTACTTTTCTCTCAAGTATCCTATGCACCCGAGAGATGAAGTTTAACAACTCTTCTTGCGTGAAAACATTGTCCATAGAAAGCATTGGAACTTCGTGAACCACTGTCCGAAATTCTTCTCTCGGCCGGCCTCCAACGCGCTGCGTCGGCGAATCAGGGGTTACTATCTGAGGAAAGCGCCTTTCGATCTCTATTAACTCTCGGTACAAGGCGTCGTATTCTTCGTCAGTTATCAAAGGTGAGTCCAAGACATAGTAATAGTAATTGTGTTTTTCTATTTCTTGCCTAAGCTCTTCAGCCCTTTTTCTGGCCTCGTTTAAATCCAAGAGGCTTCACTCCTTTGGGCGCATGGTGGGAAAGAGGATCACGTCACGGATCGAGCTTGAGTTCGTTAAAAACATGGTAAGCCTGTCGATGCCAATGCCCAAACCGCCAGTCGGGGGAAGGCCATGTTCAAGGGCAACTATGTAATCCTCATCGAAGGCATGCGCCTCTTCGTCACCGGCTTCTTTTTTTCTTAATTGATCCAGAAAACGCTCTTTTTGGTCTAAGGGATCATTGAGCTCGCTAAAGGCGTTTGCTACTTCTGCTCCGCATATAAAGAGCTCAAATCTGCGGGTGAAATCGGGATTATCAGGGTCTCTTTTAGCAAGAGGAGAAACCTCCACCGGATAACCCAAGACAAATGTGGGTTGTATCAATTTATCCTCCACGAAGTTGTCAAAGAATTCGGTCATGATTAAAAGTCGGCTTTCGTCTCCTTTCACCTCAAGTCCCCCTTCTTTCGCAAGCTTCCTTGCTTCTTCATCAGTAACGTTTAAAAAATCAATGCCACAATGCTCCTTCACCAACTCCACCATCGCTGCACGCCTGAAGGGAGGCTCGTAGTTTATCATGTAATCGCCATAGGGCAACTGCCTGCTTCCCATTGCATCAGCACAAGCTACGATTATCTCTTCCGTTAAATTCATCATATCCTCGTAGTTAGCGTAAGCCCAGTAAACCTCCATGGCGGTGAACTCCGGGTTATGCATGGAATCGATGCCTTCATTTCTGAAGTTCTTGCCTATCTCATAAACGCGCTCATACATCCCAACTACCAGTCGTTTTAAGTAAAGCTCGGTCGCTATCCTAAGATACAGATTTATCCCTAAAGCATTATGATACGTGACAAAGGGCCTGGCAATAGCTCCTCCTGCTATCGGAGATAACATGGGAGTTTCGACCTCAAGTGTTCCATGAGACTCCAAGACTTCCCGAAAGGTCTTTATTATCTTGGCTCTTTTTCTAAAAACCTCTCTGACCTCTGGATTAGCTATAAGGTCTAAATAGCGCTGTCTGTAGCGCACTTCCGTATCCTTTAGGCCGTGCCATTTTTCAGGCAAAGGCCTTAAGGCTTTGCTCAAAAGCTTAAACTCCGTTACCAGAAGGGACAACTCACCCCTTTTGGTTCTAAAAGGATGCCCTACAATTCCTAGAAAATCTCCCGTGTCTACCCATCTTTTGAACCATTCGTATTCTTCTTCCCCTAAAGAATTCAACTGAAAGTAGAGCTGAAGTCTTTCTGAATCGTCCTCCAAATGCGCAAATGAGGCCCTACCATGCTTTCTAATCGTCATGACACGACCCGCCGTCTTTATTGTTGCTGTTTCATCCATCTCGTCTGGACCTAAATGGGAGAAATGTTCGTGTACAAAGGACAATTTATGCTCTTTATCCCATTTATCGATCACGTATGGATCAAATTTTGATTCCTTACGCAGGCGCTCCAGTTTTTCCACGCGCTGTCTTATTATTTCTTTTTCCGGAGCAGTGCGGTCTTCCATGTTTACATTATTATCATTCATTTATTGCTCCCCCTTAGCGTAAAGGTTATTAAAATCATTGATATATGAATCAAATAATTCCTTCGTTTTCGCTATACTGCCAGCATTCGCCAAAGAAGATCGCATATAGGAAGCCCTGGGCATTCCTTTAAAAATACATGATAAGAAGTGGCGAAGCAAGTGCATGCCTGAATTGTCTTCTATTTCGCATAAGTCTATCAGAAAAGTCCGAAAAACATTGACTCTGGATTTAAATGAATCTTTGAAATCTGCAAAATATCCCAAAGCCTTTAAAGCATCTGGTATCATGAAGGGATTCTTCAGGGCACCTCGCGCAACTAAAACGCTTTTGCAGCCCATTTCCAGATATTCAACGACATCACAGGAAGTAAACACGTCACCCGTAGCTGTTATCATGCCAGGAAAAGCCTTGGCAATTTCCTTCATAATATTCTTATCCGATATTCCATTATAACCCTGCGACGGCGTTCTTGCATGGACCGCGACATTATCCGCACCGGATGACACTAAAAACTCACACCATTTAACGGCATCATACAAGTTATGGCTTGGAATTCTCGTCTTTACACAAATCGGCAAGCCAAGGGCTTTGGTTTCCTTTATCATTTGGGTTGCAACATCAGGGCAGAATATCATGGCTGCACCTCCTCCTGATGCCATAACCTTCTTGGAAGGACACGCCATATTTATGCCCAGCGCGTCAAATGAACTCACCTTTAAGGCTTTCTCTGCTGCCTCCAAGAGAAAATCGACGTTGCCAGAAAAAAGCTGCAATACCAAAGGTCCTTCATTGGGGTGTCGAAACAAAGAAGGAAAAACAGACTGGTTTTTATCAACAACAGCCTTTGCTGAGATCATCTCAGTATGAGCAAGCCCCACGCCTAAACGAAAACACATTTTTCTTACAGGCCATGCGGTAATATCGGCCATGGGTGCAAGCCACAGAGGGTTATTTGATGTTACGCTCATATATGAGCCTCAGCCCCTCTAACGTGAGATTAGGATCCACGACGTTTATTCTACTTGACCACCTTGCTACGGTCTCGGCATGTCCCCCTGTCGCAATGACCTTGGGCGCTTCTTTTTGTTCTTGCGCCATGCGATCGACCAGGCCGTCTATCAGCCCAGCGTAACCAATCACTATTCCCGATCTCATCGATTCCGACGTGGACCTCCCAATCGCCCTTTTGGGAGGTTCGAGTGCCACCAAGGGAAGCTTTGCAGTCTTGCCAAACAATGCCTCTACACTGGCCTGCAACCCTGGAGCTATTGCCCCTCCGAGATATGAGCGATCAGAAGATACGTAATCAAGCGTTACGGCTGTGCCAAAATCTACCACAATGACAGGACTTCCATAATTATGCACGGCGGCAACCGCGTTTACCAATCTGTCAGCGCCAACTTCAGCAGGTATGTCATACTTTACCTTTATGCCAAGGTCCACGCTTGAATCGACCACCATGGGTTTTATACCCAAGTATTTCGAGATCCCCTCACGCCATGCCATCTCAAGCGGAGGGACAACACTCGAAATTATAGAACTGGTGATAGACTTCTGGTCTAACTTTGTCATGTAAAGCAATCCCGTAAGATAAATCCCGAGTTCATCCCCGGTTCTTTTCTCTGATGTAAGTCTCCAATCTGCAACCAAGCAGGCACCATCGAAAATACCAAGGCAAGTATTTGTATTACCTATATCCAGAACGAGAAGCATCTCTTACACCCCCTCTTTTTAAGATAGCAATATCATATAAACTACCAGTCCACAGCTCGACACACAAATGCTCCTAAAGAAACCAAAATTTAACCTTTTAGTCAGTATAACAAATAATATTGCAATGGAAATAATGGGCCAATGCCAAGGTTCCGTAATGCTCATGGGCATGAAAGAGGCCAAGAAGTCTAGCAACCATTCAAAGACAAGCAAAGCCTTTTCTGCAAACCAAACTACTAATGTACCCAAGCCAAAGGGCAAAATGACAAGGGGGGTTGAAAGCAGAACGACAAAAAATAAAAGTGCAAAAACAGGAATGGCGATCAAATTAGAAAAAAGTCCTACGACAGGTAATGATCCGAAAATTGTAAGCACAATACCAGCAGTGATCATCCAAAGAAGCGCACTTGAAGCTAGCAGCGAGATCCTTTTGGAAAAAATACCGGTACATCCGATCGTCAAGGCCGACATGACCGACAATTTCCAACCTACATCCCACACAAACCAGGGCCTCCATAAAAGCAAACAAACAGCTGCCAGACTTACGGCTTGAAGAGTCTTTATGGGCCGTCCAATCATCTTTCCGATCAATACAAAAGCCGTCATCAAACCAGCGCGCATGGCACTAGCAGCAAACCCAGTAAAGGCCAGGTAAAAAAACAGCAAGAGCAATGATATTTGAACTTTCCATTTGGCTTTTCTTAGAGCTCGAAAGACAATCCCCACCACCAAGGCTACATGAAACCCTGATACAGCCAGCAAATGGGAAGTCCCCCATTTTGAATGAAGTTGAGCCAAATCAGGGTCTTTAACTCCAAAAAGCAGGGTTAGCAAATATCCCCTTACCCTGGGCGGAAAATTCAACAAGACCCAACTTCTTAAAAAAGATCGCCAGCGATATAGGTTAAAACTGTTGGCTTTCCGGCTTTTGGTTACTTGCAAGCCAACCAGGCGACCCCTTACGCCTCGAGATCTCCAATAGGTATAAGGATTAAAGCCCGTAGATTTATTTTCCAACGGAAGTATTGAAGCCTTTATTTCGATGCTGTCACCTTCTCTTAAAGCCAGACTTGGTGATACATCCGCAACGTATTTACCCTTAGCGGTCTTGAACACTACGGCTCTTTTGCTCCCCCAGGGCCTTTCAAAGGCAACGACAGCCTTCTCAGATATCCTGTCAGCTAAAATGAGCTCATTCCCAACTCTGTAAGCTAAAAACGAGCTTCCCAGCAGTCCAACGACGAAGCACAAAACTAAAACATAAAACGCATGAGGCGTACCGTCATAGGAACAAAAACCCAAGGCCAACATAATAAACCCGGCGATAAGGCTTGATAACAAAAAGGGGAAACCTTTACCCGCTAAAAGAACGGCAACTATAAATGAGACTAACAGACACAAACAGGGAGTTTCATAAAGTAATTTCATCTATATCCAACGGTAACGTAAGGTCTGATCTTCTCCATCTTTTTGGGTCCTATCCCTTTTACCTCAAGCAGTTCCTCTACTGAGCGAAACCCTCCCCTTAGATCCCTGTAATCCAATATCGCCTGGGCAGTCTTAGGTCCTACGCCAGGAAGACTTTGCAACATCTCTACACTTGCCCTATTCAGGTCTATTACATCGACGTCTTTTTCGTAACTTCCATAAGGCTTGTTAGCATTGGAGCCAGCAAAGACATCCTTCGCGATGGACAAATTCTCCCTGCTCTGTTCGCCTAATGTAGTGGCAACCAACTCACCTTTCTCGGGCACATGGAGGTGGCAACCATCACCCAAGTTTGCAGCCAAGTTTATGGCCACCGGGTCAGCTTTAGCGGTAAGTCCTCCCGCTTTTTCCACCAATTGATACACCCTTGACCTGGATGGCATTTTATACACGCCCGGGTTTTTAACAGCTCCTGTGATGTACAATACCCATTCCTTTTCCTCAGGAGTCGCCTGTTTTTTGTCAAGTTCGCCTTCCTCGTTATTGTTTACAATCTCTGATGCTCCAATGCCCTGAAGGGCAACATTCTCGGCTTCAAATGATCGTCCTTTTATCTTTCCCAAAGAATATGCGGCCGACAATCCCAACGCCAAGACAAAGCACAGAAAGGCCACTAAAAACCATTTAAAGCTCTTACTGCTTTTGTATTTTTCAAGTAATTCTTTCTCACGAGGGAACTCAAAGTCCAACTTCGAGGACATCGTTAAAATCCCTCAATGAAACTACTTCACCGTACAAATACCAGTTGGAGGCCTCAGTTATGCGCACTTCGTATAATTTTCCAAGCATGGTCTCGTCTCCCGGTACCAATACTACCTTGTCTGTGGACGTTCTGCCTTGCAGCAATCCTCCTCCTTTAGGCGCTAAATCATCAAATAGCACCTCAACAACCTTGCCAACTAGGTCTAAATTCTTCTTAAACGATATGGCATCTTGTAGCTCATTTACTATGGCAAGTCTTCTTTTTTTCTCTTCTTGGGAAATTTGATCAGGCATCACAGCTGCTGGTGTTCCTTCTCTTGGGGAATAGGAAGCCGTATGAACCAAATCAAATTGCATCCTTTCCAACATATTAAGGGTATCCATGAAGTCCTCTTCTGTCTCTCCTGGAAAACCCACTATGAGGTCACTCGTTATTGAAATGTCAGGGATTGCATTGCGCAAGCGCCTTATTATTCCTTCATATCCTTTGACGGTGTAACCTCGATTCATCTTCTTTAAAATCTTATCGCTTCCCGACTGAATGGGAAGATTTACAGCAGGACATATTTTTGGTTCTTCTGCCATGACTTCTATCACATCATCCGTAAAATCGCGCGGGTGTGAGGTGGTAAAACGCACCCTGAGCAATCCGGGAATGCGCGACACATCCCGTAAAAGATCCGAAAATCGATAACCTTTGCAAAGGTCCCTGCCATAGGAATCGACATTCTGACCCAAGAGCGTGATCTCAAGGATGCCATCTTCGATAAGCTCCGATACTTCTTCCAAGATCTCATCTGGTCGTCTCGATACAAACCTTCCGCGCACGTAAGGCACAATGCAATAAGTACAGAAATTATCACATCCGTGTGCAATGGTGACAAAAGCCTTGAAGGGATTACTTCTTATAATAGGCGTAACTTTCAAGTCAACCATTTCTCTAGGATCCTCGTCCAAATATACGACTACTTTATTGCGTAGAGCCTTTTCCAATGCGTCCGGTACCAATCCTATATGCCTTGGCCCAACTACGACCCTTACCTGCGGAAACCTTCTAATTAACTCCACACCCATGTTTTGGGCCATGCAACCTATGACGGCTAAAATGGGCTTGCCCTTTACCCCAAAAGCCTTCTTGTAACGTCCTATCTCGCTTAAGACCTTCTGTTCGGCTTTTTCCCGAATGCTGCAAGTCACAATTATGATGACGTCGGCTTGAGACGGATCTGTCTCCTTCCAACCCCTAAAGTTCAAGGCCGTCCTCAAGCGATCACCGTCATATTGGTTCATCTGGCATCCATATATATTAATAGCAAAGCTAAAGGACATATCAGTTCTTCCCTCTCTCATTTACAAAAATTCCCTTGGTTATTATAACCTACTATAAAAACAGCCTTCAAACAAATATTTTTAAGGCAAAAAGTAGCTATAAGCTAACCCCAACATTTTAAACGGCGCTTTCGGTCACAGTCATGGATAACAGGAGACGGAGTCAACAGCTTCCCTTGAGTATGATGAAATGCGCACCGATACAGCCTAGTATAAAAGGTAAACGAACACAAATGACCAATGTCACTGAAAATATTGTCGTCAAAACTACTCCATTCTCGTCATATTGCAAAATTCTGCTTTGAGTAATAAAATTTAGGTTATCCTAATTTAGAAGGTGCTGGACATGAAAGGAGCGACAACTGCGGCTTTAGCCCTCGCCGTGCTGATTGCTGTTACAGAGATAGCTTTTGCTCAAGGGCGATATGGATTTAGGTCAAGTCCTATTTGGAGCGTTCATAACGGCTGCGGTCAGGGAGCAATTATGAGTGAACTGAGACCCGGTTACGCGAGCCTTCATACGTGGAGCATGAGCAGATCTCGCTTAGGATTAGCTCCATATGATCTAAAAATCCAGACACAAATAGCCGAAAACATAAGCCAGCTGGATAGGCATCGCCTAGAATTGCAATCCAGGTTATACGATAACCCTATAGACAGGGATAAAATCACCCAGCTTCGCGAAAGGATGCTTTCCCTTCAAGATGAGATAGCTCGATGGCAGACCGAACAAGCTTTCAGACAATATGAAAAGCAAAAGTATTAGTCAAAGTTAAAAAATAACAACAGGGGCTGGTCCTGCTTTCATAGCACATTTGTAACGCAGGTTTCCTTGCAAACTCAAAGGATTATCCCTTTGGTTGAACTGTTAAAATTAACGAATGAAGGGAAAATAGATAATGATTCGATTGACATCGGCAATAAATGCTGTAAAATTCATAAAGCTAAGCTAGATCTGAAAATGAGACTTTTCTCGCTAGGAGGTAAATGAGGAATGTCGGCTGAAAGAGTCCAACAAGATGATGTCATTTTGATGACGCGCGAAGGATACCAGAAATTACGCGCTGAACTCATAAAACTGAGGAGCGATGGTAGGCACGAGATATCAAAACAACTTGAAGAGGCAAGGTCATTTGGAGATTTAAGCGAGAATGCGGAATACCATACAGCCAAAGAAGCGCAAGCCAAACTCGAGGCTCGAATTCAGATTGGAATCACAACTATCTAAAGCCAGAATCATCGACAGTGATCAAATAGACACAAGTCAGGTAACTTTAGGCACCAAAGTTACTCTAAGAGACCTCGATATTAATGAAGAATTTACTTATGTAATCGTAAATTCGGAGGAAACCGACCCGAGCAATCACAGAATATCGGTCTCAAGCCCCGTTGGGCAAGCTATAATAGGCAAAACCGTCGGCGATGAAGTCATAGCAAGAGCTCCTCGCGGGACAAGAAGGCTCAAGATATTACGTATCGAGGTCTAGTGTAATAAGGCAAACCTGTCTAAAGGATGTCAAATAAAAGGAAGGGTTACTTTTTTGCCTGCAATCATGAGGGTGATTATTTCGAGCTTCAGGTTAATGTTTTATCTTTCAAGAGCGTTTGTAATTAATCGCTTCACCAGAT
>Ga0116189_1001445_pt1 | contig 18547 bp, 17 predicted proteins | sample AD_JPNTR3_MetaG_FD_89895 | JGI IMG/M metagenome (GOLD analysis project Ga0116189, IMG submission 89895) | Active sludge microbial communities of municipal wastewater-treating anaerobic digesters from Japan - AD_JPNTR3_MetaG | ecosystem: Engineered > Bioreactor > Anaerobic > Digestate | place... | reverse complement strand
TGAATTCTTTGGCTCTCTTAGGCCCGACACCTTTTAAGTACCTAATATCTTGAGTTAGAGACATCTGTTTATCCATTATTCCACCGACACAATATAGTAGTACAAAGGCTGCCCACCGAAATGAACCTCTACATCGCATGTATCACCAAAATCGCCTGTTAACATCTCATAGACTCTCTTAGACGTGGCTTCATCAACATCTTGCCCGTAATAGACAGTTATTACCGAATCATTTTCTCTGACCATCTTGGCCATGATTGCCATAAGCACTTCCTGAGGATCGTGCCCCACTATCTCGACCTTGCCTTCAATCAATCCAATGATATCGCCTTGTTTGAATACGTGCCTGCCAAATTTGCCATTTCGGGCTGCAAATGTAACTTCGCCAGTCTTTACGCTTCGGATTGCTTTCCCTGCTTTCCGCAAGTTGTACTCCATATCTTCGTCTAGATTGAGCGATAAAAGGGCGGATATGCCCTGAGGCACAGTTCTAGAGGGGACGATGTACATCCTCCGACCGGTAATCCTCTTGGCCTGTTTCGCGGCCAGGAATATGTTTGAATTGTTGGGCAAAAATATGACCTTGTTCGTACTCAACGAGTTTACCGCAGCGGAAACATCGCTTGTCGATGGATTCATCGTAATGCCACCGTCCATGACCAAGTCACACCCAAGGTTCTTCATTATGGCTTTGAGTCCTTCTCCGGTGGCCACAGAAATCACACCTATGTTCTTAGTAGCGCTCGCAGGCAGGCTAATCTCTCTATCATGCGTAGTTACAGTCTTTGCGGCATCTCTGAGTTTAAGAGCTGCCTTAGATTGTTCAATCATATTATCTATGGTGACTTCGGATATCTGCCCGTATTCCCTGCATATACCTATTACTTCTTCGGGCACCGCAGTATGGATGTGAACTCTTACGACATCGCCTGAGCCCACCACAAGCATCGAATCTCCTATGGGATCAAGCACTTGCCTTATGTCTTCAACTGATAGGTCGTTTCCAAGAATAAGGAGCTGAGTATCGTAGGGGTTCTCAATACTGACTATGTCCTGTTCATGAACAACTGGGACAGCTGCGCTTCGGATAGTCTCTCTTTCACCATATTGTTTCACAGACCGGTCTTGCTCATACCACTTAAGCGCGCCTTCAACGACATACACAAGCCCCTGGCCCCCCGCATCCACAACCCCAGCTTCTTTAAGTACAGAAAGCATTTCCGGAGTCTTTTGCAAAACCTCATTTCCCTTACAAACACATTCTCTTAGAAGTTGCTCAATCGTGACATCAGCAGCCACCGCCTGGCTAATAGCCGCATCTCTCATTCCCCGTAATACCGTGAGGATCGTTCCTTCAACAGGTTTCATGACTGCTTTGTATGCAGTTACGACAGCATCCTCGATAGCGAGAGCGACATCTTCCGGGCGAGCACATTCCTTGTCTGCAAATCCTTTGGCAATACCTCTCAAGATCTGCGATAAAATAACACCCGAATTGCCTCGAGCGCCCATGAGCGCTCCCATGCTTGCGATTTCAGCAGCCTCTGACAATGAAATGGCAGATTTTCCATTGAGACTTTCAACAGCCGAACACAGAGTAAGGTACATATTCGTTCCTGTATCTCCGTCTGGGACTGGAAACACGTTTAGAGCATCCACTTCATCTTTTCGTTGACATAAATAGTCCTTCGCGTGAGCAAGTATGCCAATAAATGAATCGCCACTCATACATAGTTCGGTCATCGTCTAATTCTCCGTATCTTGAAACCTTAGGCTTTCTACGTTAACTGTTACTCGTTTTACCTTTAGACCTGTGTAGTTATAAACAGTATAGCGAACCTTTTCCGCGACCATCCGAGCGACTTCCGGAATTTTTACGCCGTAGCCAAGAATTACCGAAACATTGATATATACATCGTCACCGTCAATAGACACGGTCACACCTTTTGACAGGTTTTCCCTGCCTAGAAGTTCAGACAGTCCGTCTGTCATCTTACGACCTGCCATACCCACTACTCCGTAGCACTCGGTAGCAGCTGCCCCCGCAATTGTGGCTATGGCTTCTTCTGATAGGGCCATCTTCCCAATATCCGTTCTTATTTCTTTTCCTACCACAAGTTACACTCCACTTCTATCTTTGACGGTACAAAGTGTATACTACAATAGTACGTACACAATAGAATTTGTAAAGATTGAAAGTCTCCCAACGGAGCGTTCGTCCTTCGGAGAAAGCATTCAACAGCGAATAGCGCTTCTCCTGCCTTGAGTTGTGTGCTAAAATAAGCAGGCCATTAGGTCTGAGGAGGTTAGAGTCATATGCCCAAATGTGAGATCTGCGGTAAAACGAGAGCGGTTGGCCACCGAGTCAGCCATTCCAACATAAAGAACAAAAGGAATTGGTCTCCGAATGTCCAGCGAGTCCGCGTAGCAATCGGCAATACTCAGAAAAAGATGTGGGTGTGCACTAGGTGTCTCCGCAGTGGAAAAGTGCAGCGCGCTACCAAGTAAAGTTATGTTGTGTTTCCTTAACCGAATAACACCTCTCGCGTCTCAAAAGGCGAGGGGTGTTATTGGTTTCTCCCCCCAAGTAAAAACACCTTGCTTTCATCGTTCACTTGGGCTAGGTGTTTTTAGATTCCTTATAGCACCGGACACGTCGTCGCTGGAAAAAACATAACTTCCAGAGACCAGGATATCAGCCCCTTTTTCCACAACTAACTTCGAATTATCCGCGGTTATCCCACCATCAACTTGGATTTCCACGGGCAGACCTGCTTCGTCAACCAAGCGTCGGATCTCCTCTATCTTCGGAAGCATGGCCGGGATAAAAGATTGTCCGCCCAGTCCGGGATTTACGGTCATAACGAGGACCAGATCAACTTGATCGATCACATAGGGTAAAAAATCAGGAGGGGTTGAAGGGTTTAGCGCTACACCGCTTCTACAACCTCTATCGCGTATCTCCCGCAGCAACCTGTGCAGATGAGCGGTAGCTTCTACATGGATTGTCACGTAGTCCGCATACTCGCAGAACCAACGCAGCGCGGAATCCGGATTAGATACCATAAGGTGTACATCGAGGGGTAATCCCATAGTGTGCAGATCCTTAGCCATGTCCGGCCCGAAAGTCAGATTGGGTACGAAATGTCCATCCATTATGTCAAGATGCAAAAGATCGGCTCCCCCATCTCTCACTCGAGCCACATCCCGTCCTATGTCCAACATATTCGCTGACAAGAGTGAAGGAGCTACCTTAATGTTCCTTCCTTTGTTCTGGATACTTGAATAGGCTCTCATGAATATCTCCTTCTCTCGGTTGCTTCTTCCAATAGTTTCAGATAACTCTCATAACGTCTGGCAGGAATCTCACCTTGTGAAAGTGCATGTTTTACCCCACATCGGTCCTCGGTCTTGTGAAGGCATTTGGGAAAATGACAAAGCCCTGCATATTTTCTAATCTCAGGAAACAAAAGACCCAGTTCATGCGGTTCGACTGGTATCAGATCAATCCGCGAGAACCCTGGCGTATCTGCAACGTAACCGTGCCCGCCTATAGGAAAGAGTTTCACCCATTTTGTAGTATGCCTACCGCGCCCGGCTTGGGATAGGTTACCTATCAACAAATCTGCTCCTACTAGGGAGGCGATAAGTTTCGACTTACCGACGCCACTTTGCCCGGCAAAAACCGATACTTTGCCCCGGAGAAGCCTTCCTAGTTCGTCCAAACCGTAGCCTGTAAGCGCTGAAGTGACAACACATTCATATCCTGCCTGCGAATATACATCTATGATCTCTTGTATCTTCTCGGGTTGTTCTATGTCTTGCTTGTTGACACAGATCACCCCGCGAACGCCCTCATACTCCATTTGAACCAACACTCTATCAATGTAGAGATAACTCATAGGAGGTTTGGTAACAGCCGTTACCAGAATTCCTTGGTTCACATTGGCGACAGGCGGCCTCACCAACAGATTAGAACGTTCATGTACTTCTTCTATCACGTACACATCGTCACTGTAAGATACCGTCACAATATCCCCGGCATAGATTTGCGCATCTGAGATCTTCAACCGGCCTCTCAATACGCATGACACCAACATGTCCCCAAGATCTACTTCACATACAGCCGAATGCACGCTTAGCACTCTACCAATCAAAGATTGCTTAGCACCTCTTTCTACGGTTTGATTACCTCCTCGTAGGAGAACTTACCGTCAAAATACACTTTGATAAGAGCTGCACTGCCCTTGTACTCGAATGTGACACTAATGGTCTGATCCGGGGTCTCATCTTTTTCATAGCAGACAGTCTCACCCCGCATGTCCAAGACCACAACTTTCACCCGTACCGGCCCATCCTTTGCGGGAACTTTGATCTGTATTGTGTGGGACCGTACCGGCTCTTCTGGTCCTATGGAGATCGTAACATTAACCTTGCTATGAGCCAAAACCTCAGTTCCCTCGGTTGGATCCTGAGTGATGACAGTGCCGTATGTGAGATTCGTGTGAACCTTAGACACTTCGCCCAGTTCCAAGGAATTCTCTTTGAGAGTGCTTTCAGCCTTGTCCAATAGTAGTCCTATCAAACGCGGAACTACTGTCTTTTCTTCTTGAGGACCTTTGGACACTGAAAGGTCGACCCGCGTCCCTATAGACACAGACGTATTTGCTCGCGGGTTTTGGGTGATCACATGGTCTTCGGGTACCGTATCGTGGAATACATGATCCACATTCCCAAGTTCTAGGTTGTTATTCTCAAGCTCCAGTTGTGCCTCTCTGAGGGTGAGATCACGCACATCGGGAACATTTACCAATGACTCCCCTTTGGATAAGACGTAGTATACTTCTCGGCCTTTTTTTACCTTTTCGCCACCCAAAGGACTCTGGGATATAACAGTGTTCGCCGGTACATCCGGATCATACTTCTCTGCCGAAAGCCGTGGCACAAGGCCACATTCGACCAGCAATTCCTGAGCTTCCACCTGATTCTTCCCGACTATGTCCGGGACTTCGACCACAGGTACCGACATCCAATTGTTGAAGGCATAGATCGCATAGCCCCCCAGGGCTAGACCGACTAGCACCACTACTCCAAGGAGTTTCAAAGCCCTATCTGACGACCTCTTTTTTTGCCGCGACATTTTTTGATCACCTTCTGGCATCAACTCGGCATGCGGGTCCGAAATGGCACGTGAGCTCAGTCGCCGCATTGCTGCTAACATCTCTTGAGCCGACTGGAACCGGTCCTTCGGATCTTTTGCAAGTGCCTTTGTAATCAACATCTCCAGTTCTATGGGAACGTCTGGGCGCTTCTCACGAATAGAAGGAATTCTACCTTCCACGTGCTGAAGCGCGACCGCTACTGCAGTTTCGCCAGTATATGGCACTTCGCCAGTGAGCATCTCATAGAGGACAATTCCCAGCGAATAGAGATCCGACGCAGCCGAGACAACCCCATCCTTTACTTGTTCTGGTGAAAGATACGAGGCCGAACCAACTACTACGCTTTTTCCTGTGTTTGACGCCGCTCCAAGAGCTCGTGCGATGCCAAAATCGGCCACTTTCACTTGTCCGGTCTTCGTTATCAAAATGTTCTGTGGCTTTACGTCTCTATGGATGATACCGCTAGCATGAGCATGAGCCAAACCCGAGCATATCTGAGCAGCTACGCTGAGCACCTCATCTACCGACAGACTTCCGGTTTCATTGAGTATGTCTCGCAGGGTTCTACCTTCGACAAGTTCCATGACAATAAAATGCAGCCCTCGATCTTGCCCCACGTCATATATACTCACAATATTATTGTGAGATAGCGACGCAGCGGCCTTCGCTTCTTGTCTGAATCTTTGTACAAAACCTTCGTCCTCACTCATCTCAGGTCGCAATATCTTAAGAGCTACATATCTATCTAGGACTTTGTCCTTTGCTTTCCATACAACACCCATGCCACCGCTACCTATTCTCTCTACAATCTCGTAGCGACCGGCAATCATTCTGCCAAGCATATCGTCAGTTGAGCTCATTCTGCCTCACCTCTGGTGGTATGTGATGAATCTGGGATCTCCGGCCAAAGCAGAACTACTGTGACATTATCATAGCCACCACGGCTGTTTGCAAGGTTGACAAGCTCGCCTGCGACATCTTCACATTCGCAGTCTAGAATCGTCCGGCGAATCTCTTCGGCAGAAACAAGACTCGTAAGTCCGTCGGTGCACAAAACTATTACATCGTCAGGTAGGAGCCTTTCTTCATAAAGAGAGAACTGGAGTGATGCTTGGGTTCCCAAAGCTGCGGTAAGTACATTCCTGTTGGGATGGTTCATTGCATCTTCTTCTGTTATTGCACCTCTCTTCAAAAGTTCGCCGGATACCGAATGATCATCTGTAACGCGCCTAATTTGTTCAAATGACACAATGTACACCCGACTGTCCCCGACATGCCCTATAAAGGCTCTTGATTCATCTTGGCATACCAAAACACATGTAAGAGTTGTACCCATACCCGTTATACTGCTGTCAGCAGACCCGGCCTGGAAAACGCTGGCATTGGCATGATTCATGGCTTCCGTAAGCAACGTTACTGGTCCGTCATTCCAGGAAGACCGAGTGAAAAATTCCACCACCGACTGAACCGCGAGAGTAGAAGCTATCTGTCCACCTTCTCTTCCTCCAATACCATCCGCTACAACGGCCAGCCACGCTTCCTCCCCATCGGACCGAGCGAGACGATTCACTGACCATGAGTCTTGATTTTCAGACCTTACGAGTCCCTGGGACGATCTAGCCTTCCACCTCAAGATCTTGTTCCCTCCCGATATCTACCTTTTCGCCCGCTGGAGCTGTCCACAGGCACCCTTGACTCCAATGCCTAGCCTACGGCGCACTGTAACTTTCACATGGTTTTTCTCTAGAATCCCTTTGAAATTATGTACCTGGCTTTTTTCGCTAGCTTCGTAGTCCACACCCGGCACAGGATTCCATGGGATAAGGTTCACTAAACAATCCAGATCGCTTACAAGGCGCGCAAGAGTTCTTGCATCTTCACTAGAATCGTTCACTCCCTTGAGCAACATATACTCAAAGGTTACTCTCTGCCCTGTGACTTTTGCGAAGTACCGTACAGAACTCATCACCTCGTTGAGCGGATATACTTCATTTACGGGGATGAGCATATTCCTCGTATCATTGGACGGTGCGTGAAGCGAGACTGCCAGCCGCACACCGGCTGAATCGTGGGCAAATCTTCGTATTTCAGCCGGAATTCCCACAGTAGATATTGTAATCTTTCTTCGTGACATGTCGTAAGTGCTGGCTTCGGACAACATTTCTATAGCGCTCATGACGTTATCGTAGTTAAAAAAAGGTTCTCCCGTTCCCATGAAAACCAATCTGCTTATACGCTCTCGGGTGTGACGACACATTCCGATGAGTTGATCTATGATCTCGCCTTTAGTCAAATTTCTCTCGAAACCCAGCTTTCCCGAGGCACAAAAACTGCAACCAACCGGACAACCTACCTGAGTTGACAAACACCCTGTAGTCCCATATTTGTAATTTAGCAGTACTGATTCGGCCACGGGCATACCGTTTAATCCCCACAGGTAACGTCTGGATTGTTGCGAACGATCTGAGTAACATGCCAACATAGACAATGTGCTCAGACTCAGATTTTGGGCCATATAGTCCCTTAGATCCTTAGGAAGATCGCTCATTTCTTCATAAGAAGATGCGAATTTCTTAAAGATCCATTCGATTAGTTGTTGCGCCCTATATCGCTGAAAACCCTGCTGTGTTATTGTCTTTTCTATCTGACCCAAAGAAAGGTCCAAAACATGAGGCTTTTCCACTCACATATCACATCCTCATTTCTCGTAACGCCCTATAAATGGTACAAACCACTGACCCCCGGAGAATTCTTACTTCCTTTTGCAACAAAAAAACCATCGGTTTTATGGATATGCGGTAACATGTAGATACAACCGGGCTTTTGCGCAGATTGGGGTAACCGCAAACCCGCCATAGACCAATCGGCTGGCGACAGATATTCCATTGAAAACCCGCTTCTTTCGATGAATTCATACCACACGCCTTCATTTTCCTCCGAGGTCAGAGTACAGGTACTGTATACGATAGAACCCCCAGGCTTAAGAAAACGCGATATCGTTTCTAAAATACGTTTCTGCAGATCGGCAAGCCTTTTAATTTCTGACTCCTGCCTCTGCCATTTTATATCCGGGTTCCCACCAATTGTACCCAGACCCGAACACGGTGCGTCCACCAGAATCTTATCATACACAGTGGGCAGTCCTTCTCGACTGAACGTGGCCAAGATTTCATCTTCATTAGTGGCATCTAAGACACATGGAACAACATTCGTAATGCCCAGACGGCTGCACGACTCGGCTATCATGCATGTCCGCTCTGAAGATATATCCGAGGCCACCACCAGGCCGTCTGGGAACACCATTTCTGCAAGCTGAGTCGATTTTCCTCCCGGAGCCGCACATACATCCCAAACCACCTCACCTGGCTTGGGTTTCAGAGCCAAAGCTGGCAACATTGCGGCTTCATCCTGCACTACAAATAAACCTTCGCGATACCCCGGAAACTGCTCAACAGATCGCCCTTTCGAAACCTTTACTGAAAACGGGAGACTTCCGGGTTCAGCGCAGTAGCCCTCTCCGCGTAGGAGTTCAAGCAAGGTGTCTCTGTCGCATTTCATCTCGTTGACACGTAGAGTAAGTACCGGAGGTGTATTCTGAGCCTTAAGCAATGAAAGACTATCTTCAAACCCGAACGAGCCGACGTAGCGCCTGACTATCCAGTCGGGGTAAGAATATCTAAGCCCTGCATATTCCAACGGACGGGCATCTATCGAAGGCAATTCGATATGTCCCATGTTTCTCGATATACTTCTGAGTACCGCGTTTACGAAACCCTTTTCTCCGCCGGTTCTCATACATCGAACAATTGAGTCTACAGCGGCATATGAAGGCATCCCCATAAACACTAGTTGATAGACGCCAATCCTGAGTGCGTTCATAATCCTAGTAGATATTTTTGAACTTGGCCTGTCACAAAAAGCTGCAATATAATGATCCAACAATCTCTTCCATCGCCATACCCCGTTAACTAATTCCTTGACTAACGCCCGGTCTCGCTTATCCGGCAACTCGTCATCATTTACAAAGTCATAAGCAGAGGACGGGCGCTCAAGTATTTGGAGCGCAATGCTCCTGGGGCTTCTCGACAATCTCAGTCACGCCTTCCGCGCAACATAAAAAGACGAAGGAACTGGGCCAATGCCATTGCAGTAGCTGCCACGTAAGTCAGAGCCGCGGCATTTAGCATATTCCCAACCGCGACCGATTCCTGCCCCGCTATAAAGCCAAGACCTTCCAGCATGTTAATCGCACGTTTTGACGCATCGTATTCGACAGGCAAGGTCACTATCTGAAAGATTACGGCTCCTAGGAAAAACAAAAGCCCGAAATCCATAAGAAACCCAGACTGCGTTACAAGACCTATTAGAAACAGCGGGAATGCAGCATTAGACACCAGTTGGACCACGGGTACAAGACCGTTTCTTATAGCAAGGGGAGCATACCCAACCGCGTGTTGTACTGCATGCCCCACCTCGTGCGCTGCAATTCCTAGTGCCGCCACCGAGCTACTGTCGTAAACACCTGACGATAGCCTTAGAGTCTTATCTCTAGGATCATAATGGTCAGTAAGTTCTCCTGGTACCCTCTCTATTCTGACATCGCCAAGGCCCGATTCCTGAAGCAGTTTCGCTGCAACCATGTAGGCAGGTAGACCTGCGCCTGAGTTCATCTCAGAGTACTGTCGGTAAGCTGAGCTGACTCTGGCTTGAGCCCATAGAGCAAATATTAGAGCCGGCATAACAAAAATCAAATATCCGATATCCACGTCGGTCCCTCCTTTATATACTATACGATAAAACCCGCGTCACAGATTCTATAATCTGTTGAGATCGCCAAACCGGCCTGGCCCCTTCTGGCGGCCTGCCAAAAACGCTCCTGCACTCATCCGTTTCTTCCCTTCCGGTTGAAGTTCCGTTACTGCCAATACTCCCTCTCCGCAGCAAACCAGCAGCTTGGATTCTTGGAGTCCTATTATCGTGCCCGGAACGCAGGCTTCCGCATCAGTCTTCTCATCTGCGTCAAGCAATTCTGTCTGCCATATTTTGATACGTTCTCCGCCAAAAGTCGTAACCGCACCCGGTGCCGGCGAAAGGGCTCTCACCAAATTGTGAATCTCCCTTGCGGAGCGATTCCAATCAATCACTTCTTCACCGGGCTTCAAATGAAAGGCCATGGTCTTTTTTCTCTCATCCTGAGGGATGCGCGGAGCTGACCCCTCATAGACTGCTTGGATTGCTTCTATTAGTGCGTCCGCGCCTATAATCGAAAGGCGTTTCTCAAGAGTGCCCGTCGTTTCATCAGGCCCTACAGCAACCACTTTTTGAAGACATATATCACCTGCATCCATGCCCTCATCCATGTACATTATCGAAACACCGGTCTCGGTTTCTCCGGCCATAATCTGCCTCTGTATAGGATTGCCTCCTCTGTATCTGGGCAATAAGGAAGGATGCACATTTAGGCATGCATATTTCGGAAGCTCAAGCACTTCCTTGGGCAACTTCTGGCCGAACGCAACCACCACTATAAAATCAGGCTGAACTTCCTTGATTGCTGATATAACATCGGCAGATCTCATGTCTCGAGGAGTGATAACCTTGATTCCAAGTTCAGTGGCTCTTTGTTTGACGGGAGTTGCCCTCAAGATCTTGTTTCTACCGTACGGGCGATCCGGTTGAGTAACTACAAGCCGAACATCAATTCCCGCTTTGATAAGAGCATCTAAAGATGGCAAAGAAAACTCGGGGCTACCCATAAACACACAGGTCAATCCTACTTTTTCTATATCTGGTTCCTCCGTCTCCTCTTCTTTCTCTTCGATCTCGGCTATAGATATCGCTTTGTCTACAAACATAGTGCCATCCAGATGATCTATCTCATGACACAATGCCCTGGCAAGAAGTCCTTCTCCTTCAACCCATGTAGTCTTGCCGTCTCTATCTAATGCCTTGACAAGTACCCTCACGGGTCTTTCTACTTCCCCAACAAACCCAGGCCAGCTCAAACATCCTTCCCATTGAACTTCTGTTTCATCAGATTCGGATACGATCTCCGGATTCACCAGAAAGTATGGCCCTTCTCCTACATCCAAGACTACAAGGCGCTTCGAGATGCCTACTTGCGGAGCTGCTAATCCAACTCCCGACGCTGCCCTCATGCTATCGAGCATGTCATCGAGTATTTTCCTCACGCTATTATTGACCCTGGCAACGGGTTTGGCTTTTTTCCGAAGTACAGGATCATCAAAAGTACGTATTTCAAGCTCGCCCAATAGTATCACCTTTGAACTTTACATAAATTCATCGCTTCTAATTATACAGGAAGACGGGCCCTTTGAAAAATGGCACCATGCGGCAGATCAATACGCAGGTTACACTCAGAATGATCCGAACGGTTCTTCAAGATCCAAATATACCTTCACGTGTGACGAGACAACGACTGGCAATGAGGTTTTTACAGCATGAATTGCACAGTATCTGTCCGGCGACTTCACCATGATGTGCCATCTGTACTGGCCTCGCACCTTGACCTTAGGGGCTGGGCTAGGTCCTAATACCACGATTTTCTCGGATTTACTTTCGATTTCCGCTGCTAACAAATCCGAGGCTTCAATAACTTTTTCCTCGGATTTGCCGGCAACCGTGATCCTCATTACAAATCCAAAAGGTGGGTATTTTAGTACCTTTCTGTTCTCGGTCTCTACTGAATAGAAGAGTTCCGGATCTAGTGCGCCTTGTATAGCATGATGCGCGGGATTTAGGGTCTGGATTATGAACCGCTTCTTCATTTCTTTGTGACTTGGGGTCTCCTCCTCGTTTAAGAGACACCGAAGCTTGGTGAGCAACCGAAAAACTTGTTCCGGCGCCAAATAATCAGGAAGATTCAAGATATTGTCAGCAGACAATACACCCACAACCTCGAGCTCGGGAACCCTCGGAACGCTAAAAACCATCTGGGTGCACAAAAGGCACGAAGGCGTCTGTGACTCAAATCCCCGGATATTATCACAAATGTCTTCTTTGGAATCCTGGTCGACTTGAAAAACCGGGACTTTAGGAAAGCGCTTGTTGAATTCTGACCGGGCGCGATCTATGCCATAACCAACTGGCTTCCAATCGAATCCCTGGCACACCGGACATTGCACCGGAGGATTCTCCCTATAGCCACAAGTGTGACAAATCAACCGGCTCTCCTTGGAATGGTATGCCATGGGTACCGAACACCTTGGACACAGAATCACATTCCCACACTCGGCACATACGAGGCTAGATGCGGTACCTCTCTTGTTTATAAAAAGAAGAGCTCTCTTGCCAGCGCCAAAGACATCTGCCAGTGCAAGGTGCAATTCCTTGCTGATGAGAACCCTATTCTTGCGTCCCAAAAGGCTGACTATCTCTGAATCCACATTATTTCGTAAAGGGAAGCCTTCTTTGATCTCGTCGAACATATCTTGTGAAAAACCGTAGTTTGCAACCACAGAAGGTACATATGAGCCTAGAATCACAGGGCAGTTCTCGTACCTGCCCCGCAGCTTCGCCACGGTTCTTCCGTTGTACTTAGGATACTCTTCCGCCTTGTAGTGCACGGATTCTTCTTCGTCGACAATAACAAGGCCCAGATCCTTTATCGGATTAAAGGCAGCTGATCTCGTCCCTACTGTAATCCGTTTTTTACCGTCTCTCACTTCAAGCCACTGATTCCGTCTTGAGACCGCAGTCATATCCGAATGTACTACCGCAAGTACCTCGTCACCATAAATGGGAGCCAGCCTCCGCTCAGCTTCTTCGGCTCTACTGATTTCAGGCACAAGAACGAGCACATTCGAACCGGCATTGATGGCCTTTTCGATGGCATCTAGGTATACGCTCCATCTGAACGAATCTGAACCTTGGACAAAAGTATCCCGATCATGTGAATCCTGATTTCCCGCCTTCTCAGAAGTGCAAGGAGCATCATGTTCTTTTACACACAGCGTCTGAAACGATTCCTTCTTTACGTCGATCTTCTTGACCTGGGGCGGCCACAAATAACCCCAAAAAGAAGAAATAGTTGCTAAGTAGTAATCTCTCAGCGTGAGTGCAAAATCCAACAGGTTCCTTGGCGGTAGGAAATTCAAATCATACACGGAAATAACGTCTTTTAGGTCAACATCCGGTGCAGCAGAAGGACGCCCAACGACATACCCGTCCACATTTCTTCGACCAAATGGAACATAGACTTTTGCACCATAAGGTAAAACAACATCTTCGGGGACTTTATATGTAAATACCTTGTCACCCATGGATGGAAGGTCAACTACAATGTCTACGTAGTTGCCGCAGACCACGTCAATTCCTTCGTTCGTCAAGGATGTTCTTCACTTGGTCGATAATGGCCATGGCGACTTCATATTTAGATGCAGGCCCTATATCGAAGCAAGTGCCATCTGGCATTATTATGGTCACAGCATTGGTATCGGCTCCAAAAGCCCTGTCCGGCAACCCCACTTGATTGGCGCAGATAAAATCGAGGTTCTTCTTTATGATTTTGGTCTTTGCGTTTTCCACAACATCGTCTGTTTCAGCAGCAAAACCCACTAGAATCCTGGAACCTTTGTTCTCACCCAAGGTCTTGAGAATATCTACGGTTTCACTCAGAGCAAGGCACAACACGTCACCCTGCTTCTTGATTTTCTTTTCGCTATATTCAACAGGCTTAAAGTCTCCGGGAGCGGCACAGCCAATAACTACCTGTACTTCAGGATATACCTCAAGACACGCGCGCAACATATCTTCAGTTGTGTCCACTTTCTTCAAGATGACCCCGAATGGGGGAACGAGTTCGCTGGGGCCCGATACCAAATAGACCTTAGCTCCTCTTTTTGCGGCTGCCTCCGCTATCGCGTAACCCATCTTTCCAGTTGACGGATTGGAAATATATCTCACAGGATCGATCCATTCCCTGGTTGGGCCCGCGGTTACCAGAAACGTAACGTCTTTTAGATCTTTTTCTATTGAAAGAGTATCTACTATTTTCTCCACGATCTTTTCGGGGTCAGGCAACCTCCCTTTGCCGACAGCCCCTGATGCCAGACGACCGTATTCCGGCTCTAGGATTTCATAGCCTAGTCCCTTCAATTTGGAAATATTTTGTTGTACCACTTTGTTCTCATACATATTGTGGTTCATAGCGGGACATATAATCACAGGACAAGTACAGGCCATGACCGTAGTTGTGAGAAAATCATCGGCAATTCCATTGGCTATCTTACCTATGCAGTTTGCGGTCGCAGGGCACAAAACAAATAGATCCGCCATTTCTGCCAAGGCTATGTGCTCTACGTTCCATTGTTTAGGCTCTTCAAACATGTGAACGATTACGGGTTGAGCAGAAATAGTACGGAAAGTAAGCGGCGCAACTAGTTTGGTGGCATTTTCTGTCATCACTACGTGAGTTTCAGCGCCTAATTTTCTGAGTCTTGATACAACATCTACTGTTTTGTATGCGGCTATGCCGCCTGATACACCCACCACTATGTTTTTTCCAGAAAGCATATCGTTGTTTGCACCCCGAATCTGTTACAGAGTTAAGCGTTTTGAGGCGCCTTTGAAAGGCGCCTCAAACACATTAACACGACATTGATGCCGTGTGCTTGCGTGGAACTCGTTGGACCACTACTTCGCCCCTGGCAATTTCCTGAATGGCAACGGTAACAGGCTTCTGAGGACCTAACAATCCACTTTCTTTTCTATCCACTATTTGCCTGGCTCTTTTTGCAACACCGACAACCAAGAAATACTTAGATCCAGTTTTGCGAATCAAATCACGCAGGGTTGGAGTTATCATCTCGCGACCTCCTCTGGACTTCACAAAGGCAATCTCCATGAGCAATTCTCTCTCCTAGTATAATTGCAGATAGCCTATCTTTAGCTCTTTCCATATCTGTATTGATGATAACATAATCAAAGTCACTTAGATCTGCAATTTCCCTGCGAGCGCTGTCGAACCTCATAGCCATTTCAGTTTCTTTTTCCGTCCCTCGAGACTCAATTCTCCTTCTGAGTTCTTCCATGGATGGTGGTAGGATGAATATGAAGATCCCCTCGGGATACACTTGCCTCAGAGTTCTGGCACCCTGAACATCTTTTTCAACTATGACCAGCGATCCCTCGGCAATAGCCTTTTCAATGTCCTCTCTAGGCGTTGCATAGTAATTGCCATATACCTCTGCCCACTCGACAAATTCACCGTTGTCTTTTCTTCTAAGAAAATCAGGCGTAGAAACGAAAGTATAATCAACCCCATCTATCTCACCCGGACGGGGTTGCCTAGTAGTAATAGACGGACAGAACTTGATTTCCGGATGCTCATTCAATAGTGCCCGTCTTAAAGTTCCCTTACCACATCCAGAAGGAGCTGTGACAACAAACAGCAATCCTTTTCTCATCTTCTATGAAACTGCCTCTCTCGATTGGTAGTAGACACCTTTACGAGTCCTGAAAGTGCGCCAAAAGAGCCTCTTTCTGACGTTTGCCCAACCCTTGGACGCGCCTCGACTCGTTTATGCCTATCTCCGACATGATTTTACTTGCTTTCACCTTGCCAACTCGTGGCAGCGACTCCAACAAATATGAGACCTTCATCCTCGAAACCACGGGATCGTCTCGATCAAGAACTTCTTCGAGCTTGATCTCTCCCTTCTTGAGTTGTTCCCGAAGATCCGCTCTTGCCTTACGCATGTCTTGAGCTTTTTCGAGCGCCTTCATTCTCTCTTCCTGAGTCAAACTTGGGAGCGCCATCTCATTCCCTCCTTAGGTATATCTGCCAAATTATAGCAGTCTCTACGTCCGACTTGTAGCAACTGCTTGTATTCGGCGTTATTCGCTCTTGCTGCGAAAATTCCTCTTTTGGCGCTCAATTTTCTACAAGAATATCCAAGTCACAGCGGCCTTTGAGTCCTAAGCCCCAAATAAGAGGGGCGGATACGGCGCGAGTTATCGTTTTCTACTCTCAAAAAGCCTAGCTGCTACGATGAAAGAAACAAGCGCCAGCAAATTGAAACCTCCGGCCATGAAGAAACTCACATCAAAACTACCTATTGCTTCGGCCAAATACCCTGTCACAGCCGGCGCTACCGCCATGGCAAGGGCTCCGGCAAAGTTAAAGAGCGCCAACATAGTGCTCCGCGATTCAGGCGGTGAACTCTCGCTCACATAGTTGATAAGACCCGGATCTATAACAAGTTTCCCGGTAGCGCCATAAAGGGCAAGAAAGAAGACAAGCGTGGCAGTGCTGTTTGCCAACGGAATCGCGACAGTAGCTATAGCTGATAGCGGTAGGCATACGTTGATTACCGAAGCTTTACTGCCCAGTCTATCTGATATGTATCCACCCAAGATCGTGGCGGGAGCCATAACAAAAGGCATTACTACGGGTATGGTTGCAGAAAGACTTGGACTAAATCCTCTAATCGCCTGAAGATAGTAAGGGAGCCAAGTCAGCATAAGGTAAAATCCGTACATGCTGAGGAAATGCGTAACTGAGAACAGTATCAGAAACAAAACCGAACTACGCTGATAAGACTCAGGCTCATTATGGTCATCTACAGCGGATTCGACCCTGTCTACCCCGGTGCTTCCCTTGGATGACAATTCAGGTTCAGGAACGTACTTTATGATAGCAAAGATGAAAGCTACAGATGCACATCCCAAAACAATGAAAGGAAGCCTCCAGCCCATCGCGCTATTTGAAAGAAGCCTCCCAAAAATCATGCCTAGACCAGTGCCCAAAGCTGAACCTGCCACGGATGCGCTATTCCCCAGCGCTTTTCTCTCCTCAGGAACGATTTTGCTTATAATCGCAAACTGACATGCAAAGTACGTAGCCTGGCCAGCACCGGAAATCACCCGAGTCCAAAGAAACTGCTGGTGAGTCACAGCAAACCCGCTCAACAGCACAGCAACGGACTGAAGACTGAAGCCGACCAGCAATACCTTCTTAGACCCCAACTTATCAGCAAGAAAACCTGTAGGAATCTGCAGAGCGGTATAGGCAAGGAAGAAACTTGAGCTTATCAGGCCTAGCGCGGATTCGGTCAAGGTCCAGTAATCCGCTATGTCCTTCAAGGTGACAGACAATACAGTTCTAGCAGCATAGAGCAAAAACCAGCCAGTTGACAGAATCAAGACACTTCTTATCCAGTTATTGTTAGATGTAGAACGCAATTTGAGCTGACCCCCAAGGTGCCATAATAGCTTATACTAGACTATAATAGCACTTGCAGGCTAAGAAGGCGTACAATTGTGTCCTGTGCTTAATATCGAACGTGAGTTGGTCTATGAATTGCCACAGCACCTAAGAAAAGGGGTATTTTGATTGCATAATCTTACATACCGTACATGGCGCAGTGTGAAGGCTTTGGCTATATGCGCTTTCATATTTATCTTAACCCTTTCACCTATAGCTAATGCCCAGTCAGCATCAGTGTACCTAGATCCAGATACATACCGGAATGTCACTTTGGAAGTTAATCCCGTAGAACCGCCCTACGCAAATGTGTTCCTGGATATGGTTCCAATAAAGAGCCCTATAAGACCTTATGTCGAAAACGGGTGCACAATGGTGCCTATGAGAGCGCTCGGAGAAGCGCTTGGCGCTCAAATTGGCTGGAATGCTGAAAAGAAGGCAGCCACATTCTCCAAGGGTACAATGTCTGTAACTGTAACCATAGGAACATCTACTATTAGTACTGCTGATAATAGGACTATAACTATGCCTGAACCCGCGTCTTTGGTTGACGGAACTACCATGGTACCATTACGCCTTTTTAGTGAGATTCTGGGTTATAAAGTAGCGTGGGACCAAAACACCCGGTCGGCATATGTGACATCTACACCACAAGCGTTGGAACTCTGGGGATTCTATGCTCTGGGCTCTTCTACGTATTCAAGCTGGCAAGACCTATTTGGCGCCAAGTATCCGTACACAGACTCGTCCGGTCTAGCAAACACAACAGACGGGGTATTTGCAGGATGGTTTTGCGTTGACCAAGATGGGGCGTTAGTCACCGGCGAAAACCCAACTGGATTTCAGAAACCTGACGGATGGCCTTCCGTTGTTCTTGAGTCAAAGCGACAAGGCGTCAAATTGTTTTCTATGTATTTTGCGGACCAAGAACACAGCAACATATCTCGGCTGCTCGAGAACCCAACTCTAAGATACAAACTTGCCAAAGATATTTCAACATCGTCATTTGAGTACGATGGAGTGCTTATAGACTTTGAGGAGATCGGCCTTGATCCCTCTTCAGCCGATTCAGACATGAAGAATTTCAACGCGTTTTTGGATGAACTTCATCGTCTTTTGGACGGCAAGTCTCTTTCGGTAGCTGTACCTCCCCTAAACG
>Ga0116189_1001443_pt1 | contig 18559 bp, 15 predicted proteins | sample AD_JPNTR3_MetaG_FD_89895 | JGI IMG/M metagenome (GOLD analysis project Ga0116189, IMG submission 89895) | Active sludge microbial communities of municipal wastewater-treating anaerobic digesters from Japan - AD_JPNTR3_MetaG | ecosystem: Engineered > Bioreactor > Anaerobic > Digestate | place... | reverse complement strand
GTTTTGCTCTGAACTCACTGCAGTGTTGTTTCTGTTTGCAGTTAAAACAGGACCCTTTTTTGTCGTTTTTTAAATGAGAATAACCCTTCTTTTCCAGAATCTGGTCCCGTTGTTCCCGTTCCTGCGCTGATGCCAGGCTGCGATTCTTAGCTACAAACTTCTCATGATCATAAGTAAAACTCATATTTGCCTTTCGGGGTTAGCTACTTTCCTTACCTATTATATATATACAAAATAATCAAATCCATACAGGAAATCAGTATTGTATGGTTTCATTAAACTCTATTACACCAAGGTACACCATATATTGTGTTTCTTTCTGAAATGCACCGCATTTTTGTATGTTGGGAAATCAAGATATCAATTCCTCTCCTGTGATATCTCCTTTAAATACCCTTTTAAACTATCCAGTATCTCTTCAGCCTGACCAAACCTGCTTACCGGTACTGTTGTCAGAGAATCACGGTGCTTCTTTACCCATCTGGTCGCTATCTCCATCTCCGGAAAATCCTGACTGTCTGCAGGAAGTTTCTCACCCAAAAAGAATCTTTCAATCTCCTTTAATAACTCTTCACTATGGTTCAAATCAATATCAAGCGGCTTGATTTGTATCTTCTGATCCTTTCTGAACCAGAAAGACATCACTTTTTCCTCAGATGTGTGTGGCAGCAGGATAATACAATCCTCAACCGGTGAAAAGGAACCCTTCCTCTCACCTATTTCGGTTTGACTGTTAAGCAATGGTTTATGTTTCCTGATCAACCGATATTCATAAAGCAGACATTCCAGTTCCGATCCACACTGGTAAGTCACAACTTCTTTGGAATCACGATGGATGCTTTGGATTTTCAAGGGTGATTCATCTGTTTCCCGGAAATAGGACATCAGCCTTCTTTTCAGGTTTTTGGCTTTCCCTATATAAAGAAATTTTCCTGCTTGATCTTTGAACCCGTAAACACCGGGAACCTGGGGCAATGAGCTGATATCATCAAAAGTAAATTTCTTTCCCTCAAAATACTTTCTTCTCTCTTCCTTTTCCTTATTTTCAAGATCCAGACGGGTTTCGATACCTTTTAACCGTAAAGTATTGATCAGCTCGGCAAGGCACTCGACATACTGTTCGCCTTGCGCGAGCACACTTGAAGCAGATCTTTCATGACCCATGACTGATTTGAAAAGTGCTCCTGTTGAAAGAGGTCTGGGCGATGCAATTCCTGCGGCTGTTAACAGCTCTCCGGCTAGAATTGAGTCATCAGTAAAATTTTCCCCGTGCCTTGCACAGGCAGTCCTGAGAAGATTTTCATGATAACAGGACAGAAATACCGGCAGCCGTGATTTAAGTTCTTCTGCCAGTCGCGAGTATATTGAACTGCTTTCCCCTGCAGTTCTGATATCCTCTCCGATATCAAGGGCCTGTCTGTCTTCAAAGGAAAGAGACTCTGTTTTTTTTGTCCATGCTTCCCATATCAACTTCGGAGCGGGAAATATCTCCCAGATCGATACATAGTATATCTGTTCAGTTTTTTTTCCTGGATCCCCAAGAATGTAAACTCCACAAAGGGGCAGTTTTCCAAGAGACTCAGATGTTTTAAGTGACCGGGCGTGCCACTGCCCATCTTTATCCTGGAAAATTCTTTTATCTTTGGACAATATGTTTTTAACAGTTATCTCAGCCATACTGCCCGGATTTGAAATCCTGAAGAATTTTCCGGCAATTTCTCCTGTTGAAGCACCCTCTGAACAAGACCGCAGGTAATCTATTATCTCTTCGTACATTGGCACTATCTCCGTATACAGAGAAATTTAGTTGACGCGCTGCACATCTGACAATGCAGCAATATAATCCCCGTTTTTGCTCCGGATCTCGTCATATTACGTCCTGATTGACATTTTGTTATAAATTATCCTTGCAAATGACATGAAGGAATTGTATATTATATATCAATACACCAGATACTCCTCATCATAACACTCTTCAACACCTCCAATAATAGCTGGAAATCAACTAAACTTTAATCTTCACGAGAGGAGTGGTGCAATATGCCAAGAATCACTAAAGCCCAGCTTATTAAGCTTCAGAAAAAGTTCAAAACTGATGCTGCAATAGGTGAACAGTTCGGAATCACAAGGCAGGCAATCCATCAACTCAGGAAAAAATACGGAATCGATTCTTCTCTGGTTGATAATCCGAAGAGAAACGCTGAAATCGTCAGCCTTTACGAAAAGGGAACTTCCGGGACAGCTATCGCCAAAAAGTTCAAGCTCTCCATTTCCCAGACCTATCGTATCATCAATGAATCCAAGAAAAAAACCAAAACAAAGGCTAAAGCCAAAGCAAAAAGCAAAAAAAGAAAGTAAGATCTTTTTTCTTTATGACAAGCAGGGCTTACGGTCAATATGCCCGTAAGCCTTTCTTTTTCTATCCTCCGTTATTCTGTCTTTTCCCGGGCATTATCGGCTTACTCAGTTTTGCGCTTACTCATCCGCAGGCAGTAGTTTTAATACCATGACAACAACGTCAATTCAAAGTCCGTCTGTTTCCGGAGAGAAAAAATCTCAGAAACGGGCACTAACAATCGCTACAGCCATAATGATGGGATCTGTGCTTCTCAGCCGTATCACCGGGCTTGTCAGGGAACAGGTCCTTGCGGCTTTCGGAGGCACCAGCTTTGAAATGGATGCGTATGTCACAGCTTTTCTTATCCCTGAACTATTAAATCATTTCCTTGCCGGAGGATTTCTTTCCATAACATTCATCCCCATATTTCAGAAACACTGCTCTCAGGGAAATCGTCAGCAGGCATGGCGCTCTTTTTCAAATCTGATCTGTATCGGAAGCGCAGCATTCGCTCTGCTTATTCCCCTGACAATGATTTTTACACCTGAGATCCTTGGATTCTCAGGCAAGCACATTACCGATCCCTCGCACCTTTCCCTCACTGTCCGTCTGACACGTATTATTATTCCTGCTCAGTTGTTCTTTTACTGGGGTGCTTTTTTCAGTGCAGTACAGATGGCTGAGCACAGGTTTTTTCTGCCGGCAATGGCACCTTTATGCTACAATCTGGGTATCATTTTAGGCGGGCTGATCCTTGGGCCATCGCTGGGCATAGAGGGTTTTGCATGGGGAGTTCTGATCGGAGCATTTGCAGGGAATGTGGTATTGCAGCTACCGGGTGCAGTCAAATCCGGGATGCGTTTCAGGCCGCTTTTTGACCTTTCAGATCCTGATCTTGTAAAATATGTCAAATTGACATTGCCGCTTATCCTGGGTCTGGGAATGACCTTTTCCAATGAAATCTTTTTCCGGTACTTTGGATCTTTCCTCTCTGAAGGGGCAACATCGAGTATAAACTACGCATTGCGTACCACTATGATGATTGTGGCAGTTTTCGGTCAGGCTTCCGGAATGGCATTCTACCCTTTTATTACCAAATTGGCTGCTGATGGACAGTATGGGAAAATGACTGAAATGCTCAACTCGGTTCTGACCAAAATTGCTGTTTATCTTATACCACTGTCAATTCTTATGATTCTTTTGTCTGAACAGATAATATCTATTCTTTTTGAGCATGGGGAGTTTAATCATCAGTCCACAATTTTGACCGCTTCTGTCTTTTCAGTATACCTCATCGGCAGTTTTGCTTTTTCAGCATCGATGATAATTTCCCGCTCTTTTTATGCTACCCAGAACACGGTTCTTCCGCTGATCATTACATCATCAATATCACTTCTCAGCATTCCATTATATATCGTTTTCAGTAAATCCTTTGGCCCGAAGGGTATCGCTCTGGCAGCCATTCTGGGGATGACACTGCAGTTTTTGCTGCTTTATTATATGTGGTACCGTAAATACGGACAATTCTCTTCCACTGTCAAACTTGCTGTTTCGATTATAAAAATTATTCTGATCTGCTGTGCTGTTGCCATTCCCGGATACCTCCTCAGGGATAAGTTTCCGGTTATTTTTGCAAACAGCATGATCCAGAATCTCTTTACCTGCACTGTGATCTCTGTGCCTTCCATCCTTCTGATCTTTGCGCTTTATGAGGTAAGTGGAATTCAGCATTTTGCCGATTCGATCAAAGGTTTCTTAAGAAAAAGCAGATAGGGCTGGTCCATACTCCTGCTCGAATATTCCATACTATCCTTTTCATAGTCCTTTCAGATTCTTGTCCTCTTACCCCCCTGGTTTTCGTACTCTCGTACCCTCATACCCTCGTACTCTCGTTTTCCTACAGATTTCCCTCTAAATTTCAAGCACCCCTGTCCGAATTGTATTTTTTAACCTTATCTGGCTTTAGCTTTAATCACTGATACAGAAGAAAGACTCACAATGGAAAAACAGTACAATCCCTCTCAGGTTGAAGAACGATGGTATGCTTACTGGGCTGAAAACAAGATGTTTCATGCGGATGAAAACTCTTCCAAACCCGCATATTCTATTGTAATACCTCCACCCAATGTCACAGGTGTGCTTCATATGGGTCATGCCCTGAATAACACGATTCAGGATGTGCTGATCAGATATAAAAAGATGACTGGACATGAGGTGTTATGGATGCCTGGAACAGACCATGCGGGTATCGCCACCCAGAATGTTGTTGAACGTAAACTGGCCAAAGAGCAGAAAAAGACCCGTCACGACCTGGGAAGAGAGGCTTTCATAGAGGAAGTGTGGAAATGGAAGGAAGTTCATCAGAACACAATTATCAATCAGCTTAAGAAACTGGGAAGTTCCTGTGACTGGGACCGTGAGCGCTTTACAATGGATGAGGGCCTTTCAAGAGCAGTGCGCAGGGTCTTCGTTCAGCTTTACAATGAAGGATTGATCTACAAGGGAAAGTACATTATCAACTGGTGTCCCAGATGCCAGACAGCGCTTTCAGATGAAGAAGCGGAGCACAAGGAACTTGCAGGCAAGCTCTATTATTTCCGTTATCCATACGCGGATGGTTCGGGTTTTGTTACAGTTGCAACAACCCGTCCGGAAACAATGCTGGGTGATACTGCTGTGGCAGTTAACCCGAAGGATCCGCGCTATGCAGGGAAACATGGAAAAGCGATCACGCTTCCTCTTGTCAATAGAGAGATCCCGATAATAACCGATGATTTCGTTGATATGGAATTCGGAACTGGAGCGGTCAAGGTCACTCCTGCACACGATCCCAATGATTTTCAGATGGGAAAAAGGCATAACCTCGAACCGATCGCTGTAATGGATGAATCGGGGCACATGAGCGGTCCAATTCCGGAAAAGTACAGGGGTAAAGACCGTTTTACGGTAAGAAAAGAAGTTGTGGAAGACCTCACGGCACTTGGCCTTGTGGAGAAAATAGAAGAACACACTCACGCTGTAGGTCATTGTTACAGATGCCATACGGTTGTGGAGCCTTTTTATTCCGATCAGTGGTTTGTAAAGATGAAACCGCTTGCCGAAGAAGCTCTCAAGGCGGCAATTGACAATAGGATAACATTCTATCCGGTTCGCTGGAAAAAGACATATATAGAATGGATGGAAAATATCCGTGACTGGTGCATTTCCCGTCAGATCTGGTGGGGACACCGTATTCCTGTATGGTACTGCGAAAACGGTCATATAATAGTCAAGGAAGAGACACCTGAGAAATGCCCGGAATGCGGATCTCTCAAGCTAAGACAGGAAGAGGATGTACTTGACACCTGGTTCTCATCCTGGCTGTGGCCTTTTTCAACCATGGGATGGCCTGAGGATACAAAACTTCTCAAGAAGTTTTATCCCACAAATGCACTTGTCACTGCTCCGGAAATCCTTTTCTTCTGGGTTGCCAGGATGATAATGTCAGGACTTCATTTTACAGGTAAACTTCCCTTCAGGGATATAATTCTTCATGGTACTGTGCGTGATAAAACCGGACGGAAGATGAGTAAGTCACTGGGAAACTCCATTGATCCTCTGGAGATCATTCCGGTTTATGGTGCTGATGCGCTGCGGTTTTCTATGATCATGATCACTGCCCAGGGTGCTGATGTCTATCTGGGCAAGGACACTTTCGATATCGGACGTAACTTTGCAAATAAACTCTGGAATGCCTCACGTTTTCTTCTGAGCAATATCAAGGAGAAAATCGAGATCAGCAGTCTCCCGCCTGTTGATCGTCTCAAAGCGGAAGACAAGTGGATCCTCAGTAAGCTTCAAAGGACTGTTGAAAGCATCAATGATGCCCTTTCCTCCTATCGCTTCAATGAGGCATGTCATACACTGTATGATTTTACATGGCATGAGTTCTGTGACTGGTACATCGAGGCAAAAAAAGGAGACCTCTATCAGAATGAAGACCCGCAAAGGCACTCAGATGCTATCACGCTGTCATCTTTTGTGCTTGCTTCCATTCTGAAACTTTTACATCCGATCATGCCGTTTATAACCGAGGAAATCTGGTTCAATTTAAGGATGAAGGTCTCTTTCCCGTCAGTGATCGATTCGGAATCGATCATGAATGCTTCTTATCCCACTGTAAATAAAGAACTGATTGATGAACAGGCGGAAAAGAGGTTCAATATCCTGAAGGAAATAATCACCGCTTTGCGTACTATCAGAGCAGAAAACAATATTCCTCCGGATAAGCAGGGTACTGCTGTTGTGATCCCTGAAAACAGAGAATTTTGCGACTGGATGATTTCGCAGATTCCGCTTATTAATCTCTTTGCAAGGCTTTCATCTGCTACAGTCGACACAGAGGCAACAAAGCCCTCTTTTGCGGGATCGGCTGTAGTATATGGAAATCAGGTCTTTCTCCTCCTTGAAGGTCTTATTGACCGGAAGGTAGAGATTGAACGTTTGACAAAAGAGATTAACCGCATGCGTGGTCTCATTGAAAACACAAAGAACCGCCTGGAAAACGAAAGCTTCGTCTCAAGGGCCCCAGCGGATGTGATAGCAAAGGAAAGAGAAAAGTATCAGGGGTTGCTTGTCAATCTGGAAAAGCTGGAGAAAAATCTGGCTGTGCTCTCATCAGGGGCATGAGTAACAGGGGCCGTCTTTTTTATCTCGATGCCCTGTTCGACCTCCAACTGGGCGGATTTCCTTTCAGGAACCTGAAACAGTCCTCTGCAGAAATGTCGGTGCTTTTCGGCCTGATGGGATCTGCAGGGGACAGGGTACTCCTTGATATTGAAATACCTGCGGAATATTTGGAATATATCCATTCTGCAGGACTCTCCTTCGCAGAACCTTTTCATGATGGTGATTGCTCATCTTTTCAGGCTGTCTCCTGGGGGTGGAACGAAAACTCGCTAAAAAGAGTATCTCAGACAGGTGCAGAAGTAAAATGCCCCGATTTATCAATAATCAGGAGATGTAATTCCCGCGCTTTTTGCCATGAAATCAACAGTAAATATGGATCAGGAGTACCAGGAACCCGGTATTGCCAATCAATCGATGATTTTGGTTCTGCACTCGATTCGCTCAAAGATTCTTTTCCGCTTGTTATAAAACCAACTTTTGGAGGCTCAGGATATGGTTTCAGAAGGCTTGTTTCACATGTGCCGGTAAATTCGATATCCGATCAGCTTATACCCCTGATCGAGCATGGGGGAGCTGTTGTGGAGCCATGGTGCAGCCGTCTTTATGATCTGTCTACATCTGTGTATATTGAACCTGACGGATCAGTCAGTAGCTATCGGCATCAGCGTTTTCTGGCAAACCGACATGGCGCATTCTACGCCATTTTGCTCTCCCCCGAAGATTTTGTGCTGGATAAATATTCTCCTGTCATGGAGAAACATGTCAAACCTGCAGTTGAAGAACTCACCTCTGCCGGTTATTTTGGCCCTGCTGGTTTTGATTCTTTCGTATATACTGATAGAGATGGTATTGAAAATATTGCTCCGGTTATTGAAATCAATGCCCGTTTTTCGATGAGCGATATAGCTCATAAAGTGCGGAATCAGTGTGCTCCGGACCGTTACTGCCTTTTCCGGATGATATCCAGGAACAGATGCAGTCTTCCGGAATCTTACGCTGAGTTTAACAGGCTCATTGCTGACTTCACTTTCTGCCCGAAAAATAAAACCGGCTGTATTCTATTAACCCCCTTGCGGACCAGATATGGAAACAATTCCTTTAACCAGCCGTTTCGCAATGCCTTTTTTATAGCTGCAAAGTCCCTTGATGATCTTTTTAACCTGGATTCCTGTCTTCAAAACTCTCTTTCAAAAAAATAAGAGCATTACCATGTTGAACTGAGGATCTTTGATAGGATTGAAAACTGGTTAATTAATTGTTTCTCCATCTGGTAAAGAGTAAAAAGACCAATCTGTGATTCAACTGCTTACAAAGGTGAGATCGAAACCGGCTGCAACCAATTATATTTAAGACATCTGTGTTCAATCGCATTTTATAATTTTCCCCGGGAATGAATTTGAAAGTATTAAGTTACAAAGAGATCAAAGAGATTTCTTCGGATTGCAATGTGATCCCGGTATGTAAACCCATTCTTGCGGATATAGAAACACCGGTTTCAATCTGGAAAAAGCTCTATTCCTCTGAAAAGCACTCGTTTTTGCTGGAAAGTGTTTCCGGTGGTGAAACTGTAGCCCGGTACTCTTTCCTGGGTGGTAATCCCTTTCTGACTTTTCGGGCAAAAGGAGAGAAATGGGAAATAAACGGCTCAAGGCAGGACTCAGGAACAGGAAAACCGATTGAGGCTTTACGCAGAATACTATCTGCCTACAAACCTGCCCGCATCGAGGGAATGCCTCCATTCTGCGGAGGAGCAGTTGGTTTCTTCTCCTACGATTCTATCCGTCTATGGGAGAATATTCCCGATAAAAACCCAAAGGGTGACCCTCTCGACGATATCTTTTTTGCCTTTTACAAAGATCTGATTGCCTTTGATAACCGGGAACACAAACTGCTCCTTATCAGCAATATCATCCTTGAACCTGGTGATGATCTGAAAGAAGAATACTTGCAGGCGCTTGCCAGTATCGATGAGATGGATAGAAGAATCAAGACAACTGTGGTAAATACTGATATCAATGTGGGGCCCTGCAATCAGCAGACATCCAATTTTCATCAGCAGGATTTTGAAGAAGCGGTAGAGCGTTGTAAAGAATACATAAAAGCCGGTGATATATTCCAGGTGGTTTTGTCTCAGAGGTTTTCGATTACACTCGAAGCTGACCCGTTCGATCTTTACAGGATTCTGCGTGTTGTCAATCCATCTCCTTACATGTACTATCTTTCTCTTGAAGGAGCATCCGTTATCGGTGCGTCACCGGAGATGCTTGTCAGGGTTGAAGATGGAGTTGTGGAAAACAGACCGATTGCAGGAACAAGAAAGAGGGGAAAAAGCGAAGTAGAAGATGAGGAGCTCATTGCTCAGCTCAAGACTGATCCCAAGGAAATCGCTGAACATATAATGCTTGTGGACCTGGGGCGAAATGATGTGGGCAGGGTGAGTGAGTACGGCTCAGTTCATGTTGAAGATATGATGCATATCGAAAAGTATTCCCATGTGATGCATCTGGTCAGCAATGTCAAAGGCATGCTCCGTAAAGGTCTGGACCAGTTTGATGCGCTTTTTTCCTGTTTTCCGGCAGGAACTCTTTCCGGAGCACCTAAAATAAGGGCGATGGAAATTATCGATGAACTTGAACCGGTAAGGCGCGGGCTCTATGGAGGTGCCTTGGGTTATCTGGATTTCAGTGGAAATATGGACACCTGCATAGTAATCCGTACTATAGTTTACAGTAAGGGAACAGCACTGGTGCAGGCCGGAGCAGGAATTGTCGCTGACTCTGTCCCCTCCTCCGAATACCAGGAAAGTGTACACAAAGCCGGTGCTCTTTTCTCGGCATTGCAAAATGCGAGCTTTATTGCCTCCGGTCCGCCAATGGAGCAGCTAGTATGATTCTGATGATAGACAATTACGATTCATTCACATACAATCTGGTACAGTATCTGGGTGAACTTTACAAAGATGAGATTCGTGTTTTCAGAAACGATCGGATAACTGTTGAGGAAATCGATGTACTTTCTCCTCAGGCTATCATTATCTCTCCCGGACCCTGCTCTCCAAGAGAAGCCGGAATCTCTGTTGATGTAATCAGTGCGCTGGGAAAAAAAATCCCGCTGCTGGGAGTCTGCCTGGGACATCAGTCAATCGGTTTTGCTTTCGGGGGGAAAGTAATCAGGGCTCCTTACCTTATGCATGGAAAGGTATCGCAGATCCATCATAATGGACAGGACATTTTTCAGAATCTGCCTGTACCGTTTACCGCTACACGCTACCACAGTCTGATTGTTGAGCGAAAGACTCTTCCGGAATGCCTGCAGGTAACTGCTGAAACCGATGATGGTTTAATAATGGGACTCAGGCACAGGGAATATCCTGTTTACGGGGTGCAATTCCATCCTGAATCGATCCTTACAGAGGGTGGAAAAACAATACTTTCTAATTTCCTTGGAATCGCAGGAGCCTTAAATTGAGCGATAAACCTGCTATTCTACAGAAGATTATCGAGCGGAAAAAACTCGAGGTGAAAGAACTGAGGCAAAGGAAATTTTCAGCATCTTTTCCCGAGTTTACTCCAAGAAAGTTCGCCAGGGCTCTTTCCGAAGCGCCATCGATGGGGATTATTGCTGAAGTAAAGAAAGCCTCACCATCTAAAGGGATTATCCGTCCCGATTTCGATCCTCTGATCATCGCAGAACGCTACTTTAAAGGTGGAGCACATGCTGTTTCTGTTCTCACGGATGAGCAGTTTTTTCAGGGGTCAATTGAATATCTGTCAACTGTCCGCAATGCTGTTCCTATTCCTGTTTTGAGGAAAGATTTTCTGATAGATATAGTGCAAATTGAGCAGACCGCCCGGACAGGTGCCGATGCTCTGCTTCTGATCGCAGCGGCACTCGATGACTTCCAGTTGAAAGATCTTTACCAGGCCGCACTCTCTTTCAGGATAGATCCTCTTATAGAGGTACATTCTTCTGTTGAACTGGAACGGGTAATGAGACTTGACCCCATAATGATTGGCATAAATAACCGCGATCTCAATACTTTCCAAACTGATCTTTCAACAACACTCTCTCTGATTAAACAGATTCCTCCATCTACCCTTGTTGTCTCCGAGAGTGGAATTGAGAATGGGACCCAGGCGCGGATGATGCGGGATGCCGGAGTAAAGGCACTTCTGGTCGGAGAATCACTGATGAGAATAGATGATCCATCCGGGCTGATAAAGGAACTCTCTCTTGTAGAGGAGAATGTCTGAATATGAGTTTAAGGGTGAAAATCTGCGGGATCACAAGGTATGATGACGCGAGGATCGCATCAAATCTGGGCGTTGATGCTCTGGGATTTATCTTTTATTCTAAAAGTCCAAGAAATATCTCCCCTTCCGCGGCGAGAGAAATCATAAATCAACTGCCGCCCTTTATTTCTAAAGTAGGTGTATTTGTCAACCAGAACATAAAAGATGTCATTTCCATCGCCCAGGTCTCCGGAATAGACACTGTTCAACTGCACGGATCCGAAACACCTGATATGTGTTCCAGGATACCCTACCCGGTCATAAAATCATTTTCCGTAAAACCTGATTCCGATCTGACTCTTCTTGAATCATATCATACTGCAGGCATTCTACTCGATACATGGCATGAACAGATGTATGGAGGAACCGGAGATACTTTCGACTGGGAAATTGCGAGAAAGGCCTGCGAAAAGTTCGATAATATCATTCTTGCCGGAGGTCTTAACCCTTCTAATCTCGAAGAGGCTCTCAGGTCTGTTCAGCCATATGGAGTAGATTTAAACAGCGGTCTGGAGCTTAAGCCGGGAATTAAAAACCCGATCAAGATGCGGGAAGCAATCAGAATTATAAAAAACTGGAAACCAGTCTGATACTCAGAACAGATTCCAATAAGTCCGATACTGAACCGCAATAGTTAATATGTCTTCCGGTATTTCTCTTTACATCCATATCCCATTCTGTGCAGGAAAGTGTCATTACTGTGATTTCTTTTCCATCAGGTACGATTCCTTGCTGGCAGACAGGTATCTGCAAGCTGTCATAACAGAATGGAATCTTCTCTGCCTTCAACTGAAACTCGAAAGATACGAGATCGAAACCATTTATTTCGGTGGCGGCACCCCCTCGATACTGTCATCGAAACAGTGGAATTATTTCACATCGAGCCTTATCCGAAATCTCAATACCAGCCCTGATCTTGAATTCTCCGTAGAATGCAATCCTGAATCCTATTCAGAAGAAAAAGCAGATTCATTATGTAATGCTGGTGTAAACAGAATCACTTTTGGGATTCAATCCCTGTCTGACAAAGAACTCTCTGTTTCCGGGCGGAAACACTCTGCGATCAGGGCTATAGAAGTACTCAATTCTCCCTCTTTATCATGCTTCAATTCTATCGGAGCGGATATAATCTACGGCCTTCCAGGCCAGACAACAGAAACCCTCAGGGAAACGCTGAAAAATCTGTTTTCAACATCATTTATCAAGCACATTTCCGCTTATGAACTCACTATCAGCCCCAATACATCTTTTGGCAGACATCTTAGCATTCTTCCTCTTCCTGATGAAGACACAATGCTTGAGATGACATCCATTGTCAGATCAGAATGTATCAAGCATGGATTCAGGCAGTACGAGATCTCCAATTACGCGATGCCCTCCTTTAGCTGCAGACACAATGAAGCATATTGGGATCACAGGGAATACATAGGCCTCGGCTGCGCCGCTCATTCTTACTTTAACCGGAAAAGATGGGCCAATAAAGCAGATGTAAATGAGTATATCTGTAATCTTGAGCAGAACATCTTACCACAATCCTGGATTGAGAATGTAAATGATGACACTCTTGCCAAAGAGATGATTTTTCTGGGTTTAAGGAGAACCAGAGGTATCGATGAGGAGAGATTCAGAATTCTGACCGGAATGAACTTCACCGACTGCGTCAATAAGGAAAAGCTGGAGATCTTTCTATCCTCTGGACGGATAGCATACGGGAAACCGCGGTGGTACGCCACCGAAGAAGGGTTGTTGTATGCTGACGGGATGGCCAGGGATCTTTTTTTGTGATTGAAGGAGGGTGAAAATCTTTTGAATTATCAACGGTTTTCTATTGCTTGCCAATAACCCTTTTTGTGGAGCCAATTCTTTCAATTTTACCTTCCAATTTCAGTCGTTCCAGATGCCGAAGGATTGTACGCTTATTTACCTTTATTTTATCGGCCATTGTTAAAGTTGTAATAGCCGGGTTTTTCTTTATCAGCATTAATATCTTTCTGGATATTTCTGGTGACATACTGTCTACCGGAATTTTAGATGGCCGCCGTTTAAACTCTACCATAAGTCCAGATTCTCTATAATCAAACACAGGTTTGGGGCAGCGATGTTCAGTACATTCTTTGACAATTTTCTCTATACCTCTTCCCCAGGATTCAACAAGACCAGCTCTGAAAAAGACATTGTTTATTGAAAATTGTATTCTTATTAATATTTATGGAGATACCAGGAAACGGATAAATTCACCTCTGGGGTGAATTAATGAGCTAAATGAGGGGAAAATTTGATAGGCTAATTCACTAATTCACCCCTGAGATGAATTAAGAACCTAAAGCGGAACGAGCAATTTGTTTCCTGCAAGGAAACATAAAATTAATGCTGTTTTCTACTTTTTACGTCTCTGATAACAGTTTTAAAAGATGTTTTGAATAGATGGGGGAAGTTTTATGTGTTATCGAAAGAGTATTAGAGAGTTTGTATCCAAACAGACGGTATCAGCATCGTGTATATCACGATCCTGATACCGCAACTTTTCTTATCCGCACTTTGAAAAACCGCAGCTCTTGCACACCGCGCATCCGCCTTCAGTCTCCATTATGCCGCCGCATTCCGGACACTGAGGACAATAACCCATGTCAAGACTGCTGAATGTGATCTGATTCTGCTGCTGTCCCTGGATCTCGTTTATCCCCTTCTCAAGTATCCTCCCGATCGCATCTGCACAGGAGAGAATCATTTCACCCTCATGCCATGTGGGTATCGGACAGCGGATTCCCCTGAGCTGCTCAACAATCGACTTGGGATCTACTCCCGCACGCAAAGCAAGTGATACAAGGCGCGAAACCGCTTCAGCGTTGGATGCCGCGCAGCCTCCCGACTTACCCATCTGGGTGAACACTTCGCAGAATCCGAAGTTATCGGAGTTAATATTCACATAAAGAGTCCCGCAACCGGTTTTGGTCTTGTATGTACGGCCATGTGTCACTGATGGACGTGGTCTGGGATGGATGGTGCCGGTAAAGTACGATGCCTCACCGGTTGTGTGACTTGTACCCTGACCGCCGGTTCCGGTGGTGATAACCTGGTTTTGGCGTGAGCCGTCACGGTATACGGTGACGCCTTTGCAGTTAAGATCATAGGCCTGTCTGAAAACATCCTCGACATCCGCGACTGTGGCATCGTGACGGAAGTTGACAGTTTTAGATACCGCGTTGTCGGTGTATTTCTGGAAAGCCCCCTGAATGATAATATGCCACCTGGGTTCAATGTCGTGTGCTGTAACAAAAATGTCTCTGATCCGCTTTGGTATTCCGTAGACTTTATTGAGGCTTCCGGTATCCGCGACCATCTTCATCAGCTCCTCGGAGTAAAAACCCTCATCCTGAGCTATACGTTTGAAAGCCGGATGAACCTCGAGCAAACGCTTCCCGTCAAGAACATTCTTCTCATATACTATTGCAAACAGCGGCTCTATCCCGCTTGCACATCCTGCAATCATGCTGATTGTTCCTGTAGGGGCAATTGTAGTAACTGTAGCATTCCTTACTCTCAGGCCGCCTTCCTCCCCGCCCTTGTCGAAAGTCGATCCCTTGAAATTGGGAAAGACTCCTCTCTCTCTTGCCAGGAAAGCACTGACCTTGCGGCCCTCCTCCTGGATAAATTTCATGATCTCCTCAGCCAGACTGGCTGCTGCATGAGAATTGTACGGGATACCGAATTCGATGAGCATATCGGCAAATCCCATCACACCAAGCCCGATTTTGCGATTAGATTTTGTCAGCTTCTCAATTTCAGGCAGAGGATACCTGTTCACTTCTATTACATTGTCCAGAAAACGAACTGCTGTCCTGACAGTATTGCCCAGCTTGAAATAATTGACCTCCTTCTTTCCATTATTATCAGAGATCATATGGGCCAGGTTTATCGATCCGAGATTGCATGACTCATAGGGGAGGAGCGGCTGTTCTCCGCAGGGATTTGTGCTCTCGATTCTGCCTACATGCGGTGTAGGATTTGCGGCATTGATTTTGTCAATGTATACAACCCCGGGTTCGCCGTTTTTCCATGCAAGTTCAACTATGCGCTTGAAGACCTTCGATGCTTTGTGCCGGCCAACAACTTCACCTGTGCGGGGATTGCGCAGTGGATACTCCTCATCCCGCTTCAACGCTTCCATAAACTCATCTGTGATTGCTACAGAGATGTTGAAATTTGACAGGACCCCATCTTTTTCCTTCATCTCTATAAAATCCATGATTTCAGGATGAGAACAGTTGAGAATACCCATGTTTGCTCCCCTCCTTGTTCCACCCTGCTTTACAGTTTCAGTAGCTGTATCAAATACCTTCATAAAGGAAAGTGGTCCGGAGGAGATACCCTTGGTTGATTTTACCCTGTCATTTTTCGGACGAATGTTAGAGAAGGAGAAACCTGTCCCGCCACCGCTCTTATGGATCAGAGCAGTATACTTTACCGCATTGAAAATATCCTCCATTGAATCCCCTACCGGCAGTACAAAACACGCAGAGAGTTGCTGAAGTTCTCTACCGGCGTTCATGAGTGTAGGCGAGTTGGGAAGAAAATCAAGATCTACCATCATGTTGTAAAACTTCTCTGTCCAGATATCCGGATTGCTTTCAGTGCCAAACAGCCTCTCAGCACTGGCAATATTTTCAGCAACCCTGAAAAACATCTCCTCAGGAGTCTCGATCACCTTTCCATTTTCATCTTTTTTGAGATAGCGCTTCTCCAATACTGTACGGGCGTTGTCACTTAAAGAAGCTTTTTTCCTGGTCAGCCTCTCCTTCAGTGACTCTTGTGAATTATTCTCTGGCATACTCTCTCGCTCATCGTATGATGATGCTTTAGTTGGTTTGGATTCGGCCGTAGTATTGGTGACCATGGACATATACTCCTTCTAAATACGATTCAGCTTAGATTTTCTTCTCTGCGGTTATGTAAAAATGGGAGAATTTTTGCAAACAAATCTAAATATAGGGTCACGAATCGACGTAGTCAAGATATAAATTTCGAATTTTACCACAATATACAGTATTATCCTATGTTAAATGCCCAAGGTATTGGGTTTTTTTCCTGATCCGCATCTTCTTAACCCAATGGCTTTTATAAGGTTACATGAAGTCATTAAAAAGTTTTGGCCGGTTAAGGAGAAATAAAAAGTATTTTTACCTGTTTTCTTCTATCGAAAAATAAAGAAGAGTGTGTGGATGTAAGTTCCGGTTGCAGATTTCCGACGCATTGCAGTGAAATCAAATGTGTAAGCTGGATCTTCTATCTCTTATGCGGAATTCAGGGCCTAATCTGTTTATAATCAGGAGGAATTAATAATGGCCACTATCATTGAGATAACCAGAATAAAGGATCTCAGGACCAGAATTGATAATCTGCGGAGGTATCTTTGAAGTAGATCAGTTGGAACAGAAGATCGAAACCCTCGAGTCGCAGGCTTCCGGGAATAATTTCTGGGATGATCCCCAGGAAGCACAAAAGGTATTAAAAGAAATCAAGAATGCTAAAAGGGTGATTGAGCCCTGGAAAAAAGCTTATAACGATGGTGAAGAGCTTGAGCAGTTCTTTCTGATGGCAAGTGAAGATGGTGATGAAAAAACTCTTGTTGAGCTGAATGAGCAAGCCGATGAACTCGAGAAGCAAATCGCTCATATTGAATTTATCAGAAAACTCAGTGGTGAAGATGATAGTGCTCCGGCAATTTTAACCATACACAGCGGAGCGGGTGGAACAGAATCCTGTGACTGGACTGAAATGCTTTTCCGCATGTATTCCAGGTGGATGGAACGCAGAGGCTTTACGCAGAATATTCTGGATTATCAACCTGGTGAAGAAGCAGGGCTTAAAAGTGTAACTGTCGAAGTACAGGGCGAATACGCTTATGGACATCTGAAAGCTGAATCCGGTGTACATCGTCTGGTCAGGATCTCTCCATTTGATTCAAACGCACGGCGCCATACCTCTTTTGCATCTGTCTATGCTTACCCGATCGTTGAAGAGGTCGATGATTTCCAGATTGAGGAAAAGGATATCAGAGTCGATACCTACAGGGCAAGCGGAGCGGGCGGCCAGCATATAAATAAAACAGACAGTGCGGTAAGGATGACCCATATACCAACAGGAATAGTCGTTGCCTGCCAGAATGAGCGGTCACAGATGAAAAACAGGGCTACTGCCTTAAGACTCCTCAAAGCCCGGGTTCGTCAGCACTATAAAGAGATCGAGGAAAAGGAGAGGCAATCTAAACTGGCTGAGAAAAAGAAGATCGAATGGGGAAGCCAGATCCGCTCCTATGTACTGCATCCTTATAATCTGGTCAAGGATCACCGTACGGATGTGGAGACATCAAATACCCAGGCTGTACTCGACGGGGACATTGACATGTTTATTGAGGCCTATCTTCTGAATTTCTGAAATCGGAATTGATATTACACTCGATACGGTGATGGCAGTGTATTTTGTAGTTTAGTTAAGAGTAATGGGAAAAGCGAAAATCAAAAATCAACGTGAATTTCTGACAGTTGAGTGTGGCCGATGTGCCACATGCTGCTCAGTACCGGTTGTGCCGGTCACATGCAGTGATGTGCGGCGGCTCTGCGAAGCTCTTGGTCTGCCGGCCAGGAAAATAATCCGTTTCTACAATGAAAAGGAGATGGAGTATGATCCTGAGGCGGACCTGTGGGTAAAACTGAAGAAGGGAAAGCTGGCCATGGGCCTGCGAAAACGCAATTCACGCTGCATATTTCTTAACAGGCACAATCTATGCTCAGTTTACCGATGTCGTCCTTTGACCTGCCGCACCTTTCCCTATGTGGTGGAATTCGACGATGATGACATTCCCGAAAAAGTATCCCTTAACAAGATTGTCGACTGCAAATGCACCCGCAAAAAGAAATCACCGCTCCAGTCTGTTATCTGTGATGTCAGGATGGAACACTCCGAGGATGACTTCTATTACGATAAGGTTCTGGAGTGGAACAGACAAAAAGCTGGAGGAACCATAGATGAGTTCCTCAGGTTTATCGGCCTCATATTTTAATTATAACCATAACTGCCTGTTCCGATTCGGGGTCGGTATCGGTATTGACATTATTCTCGATAACAATGGATACCAATATTGGGGCATCCGACATTTTAATGGGTAGCCCCCATATATAGTGTTTAGAGTATTTTTACTGCATGGATGATAAAAAGCTCTTCACGAAGATATTAGGATTGAAGGCGCCTTGGTTTATTGCCG
>Ga0116189_1001421_pt1 | contig 18800 bp, 10 predicted proteins | sample AD_JPNTR3_MetaG_FD_89895 | JGI IMG/M metagenome (GOLD analysis project Ga0116189, IMG submission 89895) | Active sludge microbial communities of municipal wastewater-treating anaerobic digesters from Japan - AD_JPNTR3_MetaG | ecosystem: Engineered > Bioreactor > Anaerobic > Digestate | place... | reverse complement strand
GGTGCGGGTTAATACTGCTCTCCAGAAAGCCGAAATATATAGAATGATGGGTGATTACAAACAGGGTATTGACTATCTGGAAAACTTCAAAAGAACAGATGACCAGAGTATTATGCGCGAGCTAATTGCACTTTATTATATGGATAAGAACTATGCCAAGGTGAAAGAACTCTGCAATTCATATTTAACCAAATTTTCTGATGATAAGGATGTAATTCGCTATTCAGCATATTCCGAGGAAAACCTGGGAAATTATGCCAATGCCTTATCTGCTATGCGGCAATTGATTGCTCTGGAAAATAATCTGGATAATGAGATTAAACTGGGTGAACTGCTGATGCTGAATAGAGATTATGTAGCTGCCAGAAATTCTTTACAGAGAACCTTACTCCGAGCCGACAATCAGAGTGCGGATGTTATTCAGAAACTGATTGGAGATTGCTATTTTGCCGAAGGAAAATATGCCGATGCAATTGATAAATATAATGATGCTCTTCAGCTTAATCCTAACGAAGCGGAATATTACTACTGTTTGGGAAAAGCTTATGAAAAAAATCGGAAATCTAGTGAAGCTACAAATAATTTTGCCAGTGCTTATCAAATAATGCCTAAAGAAGTTAAATATGGTTTTGCCTATGCTCAGGCATTAGATAAAGAAATGCATTCTTCTGAAGCGTTAGCGGTGATGGATAATATCTATCAATATATTGCTGCGGATAGCACTACAACTGCGTATCATGTATTTTATCACGATTTGTTAATGAAAGGAAATCGCTATGATGAGGCCTGGAAAGTAATTAATATTGCTCTTGAATATGCACCTGATGATAAGCTTATACAGGACAAAGTTATGACTACTTCCGAAACAAGGAAATTCTATAACGAAAAAAGAGATGAGATAGAAATTAAAAAACTTGAATTTTACAAGGTCTTTCCCGCTCTCTCCGAATATTATAAGACCCATCCTCTCGGAACCGTTACTCTCTATAATACCCGGAATATTTCCATAGAGAATATTACAGTGAATGTAACTATTCCCCAAATAACGGATAAACCTTTTAATATCGTGATTCCTGCTATAATGGGAGGCACCGAACAGCAAATAGATATCAAGCTTCCGATCAATCAAAGGATATTTGACTTATGCAAAAACGGAGCTGCAAACTTTAATGTGGAAGTACAGGTGGAATGGCAATTTGCCCAAAGACATGGCGTAATAAATAAAAGCGATGTTATTCATGCCCAGGGGATAAATGCTATGGACTGGAATGATCGCAAACAATATGCCTGTTTTGTAAATCCTGCCGATGAAAATCTGCGGAACTTTGTTACTACAAAAATCACGCAGCTATTCAAATCTCAGCCCTCGGGAGAAATGAATAAAAACATTCAACGGGCTGTGCAAGTGTGGAGTTTTTACAGCGCCAACGGGATTAGGTATATAAGCGATATGTCTTCCTCCAATATAGCCGGCAGCCAGATAGACAATGTGCAATATCCTTTTCAGACCTTAATTCAGAAAGCAGGTGACTGTGACGATTTGCTAGCTCTATTAGCATCCAGTTTATCCGTTATTGGAGTAGAGTGTGGTTTTGTGGATATTCAGGAGCATGTGATGCTGGTTATTAATACTGGAATTACTACCGAAGAGATTTTTGCCTATGGTTTTAGCCCCAGCCAGTTTATCTATAAAAATAGAAAATACTGGTTACCTATAGAGACCACTCTATTGGGCAAAGAGACCTTTACGAACAGTTGGAAGGAAGCCAGTAAACGCTATAATCTGCTTATAGAAAAAGGCATAGACCTGCAATTGATTGAATTTGCAAGTGCTCACCAGCTTTATCCTCCAGCACCTTATACAGAAATAATTTCCAGCTATGAATATGGTAATAGGGAACAGGCAATATCCAAATACGAAGAAGAAATTGAAAGTATCAAACTGATGGGGAAAGTTGCTCAGGAAGAAGAATTTATTGCTACGCTCAAAAAATATCCCAACAATTTAATTGTAGCTAATAAATATGCTCTTTGGTGCGTAAAAAATGAGCGTTCCGGCAAAGCTGCTGAATTATGGACATATATTTTGAACCAAGACCCGGATAATCATAGCGCTTTAATCAATTTAGGAAACCTGCAGCTGAATAATAAAAATTATGAGGCAGCCCGAGCCAATTATTTGAAAGCAATGGAACATAATCAAGATTTGGATTTGATTTTGCGCAATTTATGCATTCTGGAATATCAATGCAGCAATCTGTATCAAGCCCGAGAATATTTTAACCGGATGAGCGATAAAAATCTATTACGCTCTGTTAATCAACAAATTTATTCCGATTTACTGCTATATACAGGAGAGTAAAACAAATGAAAAAAACTATGCTCGCTATCACTTTTGTGCTGATAGCATTATGCCTTTCAGCCGCATCCGTAGGCAAAATTCGTTTTATAGTAGGCGAAGTGCAATACAAAGCATCCCCCAATCTCAGTTATAGAACAGCCACTTTAAATCTGGAAGTGGAACCTGAAGGCATTATTAAAACAGGGCCAGATTCCAAGGCAGAAATTAGATGGAACAACAATACTGTCTCTTCCATCAATGCCAACACGCAAATCAGTATCAGTGAATTACAAAAGAAAGCACTAAGTAATCCTGACTATAGAAACAAGATGTGGGATAGAATCACTAATCTGCGTGTGCAAAATGAACAACACAATGCCAGTGATGTTGCCGGGGTTAGAAGAGAAGAAGTGGAAGTGATGCCCGAGAGCCAATTATTCTGGGATGATGAGCCCGAGTATAATATTCAGGATGCCTTAACCTATATGGATGATAAGGATTACCCCCAAGCAGTGGCAATTTTTGAAAAAATCATTGAACAGGCACCGTTAGCTAAAAACGCAGAACTTGCTCATGCCTGCCTGATTATGATTTATGACGAACAGGGGAATAAAACGATGATGAAAAAACATATTCAACAGCTGAAGGAGGATTTTCCGGATAGCTCTACCTTAGATAGTTTACCACCAGATAAATAAGAAAGTTCAGGGAATTAATGTCCCGTTGGCGTTACTACCTAATTGCTTTGGCAGTATTGATCCTCTCTATAATCCTGCCGCAATTGCCTATTATCAGCATTTTATTACGCAGTTTGGATTTAAGTATTTACGATACCCTTCTCCAAGTGCACAATACCATCACTTACAATGAATATCAAGGTGTTTATGACCAAATTTGCATTGTGGATATAAATGAGAAAAGCATCAAGGAATTAGGTCAGTTTTCTTCCTGGCCCAGCTTGTATTTTGCCGATTTAGTGAATAATCTGGCTGCAGATGAACCGATAGCCATTGCTTTTGATGTTTTCTTTTCCGAAAGCGACAGTATTCAGGGATATGCCAGGCAAAGGATGCGTCCGGAATTTGAAGGTCTACAAGCAAATCCCGATAAAATTATGGATGCCTTAAGTACTGATGATAGCTTCATTAAAGCTATAGAGAATGCCGGAATGGTATATCTGGCAATGTTCAATAGTGATTATCCTTCATTTACCGGAGCTCTTCCCGATAAATTAGTTGCCTGGAAAGTGCAACCCAAGCATTCTTTACAGCTACAATACCCTATTCCTCCTGTTCCTCAATTTGTTAATGCGGCAAGAGGAGTGGGTTTTGCCCATATTGTTCCCGATGTTTCCGGAAAGATTCATGATTATCCTCTTTTTATGCAATACGGAGCAGATGCCTATGTGAATTTCAGTATGCAATTGTGTATGGATTTATTAGGGATAGACGAAGTAAGAATGAATAAGAGTTGTCAGCTTCTTGCCCATAATGAAATAGTGCGGGAATTACCTCTCAGCCCTGATGGCCGTTTCTATTTCAAATATTACGGTCAGGGTGGTCACGATAAAACCTTTCGCTATGTTTCCTTTTCGGATGTGCTTAAGAGAAGAATTCCTCCGGGATATTTTAAAGACCGCATTATTTTAGTCGGAACTACTGCTTACGGATTGAAAGACAGTAAAATAACCCCGTTAGATAAATCCTTCCCGGGGGTGGAATTACATACCACTTTTATCAGGAATGTTTTAGATGAAAATTATGTGCGCTGGGTGGATTTCCGTTGGCTTATGCTTACTAATGTATTGGCAGTAATGCTGATGGCTTTTCTTATTCCCCGTTGCAAACCTTTTCTTTCCATTGGCTTATTTTTAATAACCTCCCTGCTTTCCGTTCCTGCAATTTATCTCCTTTATACCAAAAGTAGTTACATCTATAACTACACCGAAACTTTAATCCCTTGGGTTCTGGGCTTTTTGGCCCTATTTATTACTCAGGCACATGAACAAGGCAAAGAAAAAAGAATGGTGCGCAACGCTTTTGAGCATTATGTTTCGCCGGAAGTTATTCAGGAAATTATGAAAGAACCGGAAAAATTGAAAGCTGGGGGAGAAAAGACCTATATCAGTATTATGTATGTAGATGTCCGCAATTTCACTTCTCTCTGCGAGCAATTATCCCCCGCAGAAATAACGGCTTTTATGAATAACTACTTCAATTTGGCAACGCAAACAATTATATCCTGCCGGGGAACTTTGGATAAATATATTGGAGATGCCATTTTGGCTTTATATGGAGCACCGGTATCTTACCCCGGTTTTGAGAAAAATGCCGTCCAAAGCGCTCTTGCCATTCGTCAAATAGCCCTGGATATTAAAGAATCAAATCAAAACCATCCCGCATTGAAAAACTTCCGAATAGGCATCGGGATTGCAACGGGAGAAGTGATTGTAGGTAATATCGGTTCGGATAGAATTTTCAACTATACCGGTATTGGCGATAAAATGAATTTCGGTTCCCGCCTGGAAGGACTGAATAAATATTATCATACCACTATAATTATTGATGAATTCACTTATCAAGCAGTGAAGGATACATATTTTTGCCGCAAACTGGACAGAGTGAGTGTAAAAGGAAAATCCGAGAATTGTGAGATATACGAAGTGATAGATACCCTGGAAAATATGCAGAATAAACCAGAACTGATTACCGCTTACAGTAAATATGAATCCGCTTTAGCTCTGCTTTGTGCGAAACAGAAAAATGAGGCAAAAAGCATATTGGAACAGGTCTTAACCGTATTACCAGAAGACAACCCCAGCAAAATTATGCTGCAGCGTTTAACTGAAATTGATTGGGAAAACTGGGATGGCTGCTGGCATTTTGACAGAAAATAAACTATGGCTGTTCTGAATAATCGCTTGGGAATCTTGATTTTTCCAAAGCGGGCTTCGTCTTGGAAGAATACCTGTATGGGTCTTGCATCGTTAGGTTGAAAACTTAGCGAGGCGCTTGCCAGGCATTCCGGGAGTTTTTTTAAAGTCCTCCTGTTTTTCAGCATCTTGCTGGGGATGATTAGATTGAAGAACTATTCTTCTCCAGCTATGTCTATGCAGCAAATCATAAGGATAATCCTTGGAAACAACCCTCCCTAACCTGGCTTCTACTTCTGCTTTGACCGTTTTGACAACTACCAACAGATCTTTTTCAGCTTGTTTGCCAATTGCGGATAGAAGCTCTTCTTCCTCTTCCCAACTGAGAAAGGAAGTGCGATTACCACCTTTACTATGGCTAAATATACTCTCTTCTCCAAGATGATTGAAGTTATACACCCACTTATTTACTGAGTATTTAGATACTCCGATTATATCAGCTATCTCTTGAACTGAGAATCCTTTGGCTTTTGCCAAATATAATGCCTGCCAGCGATTGTGCTCTTGAATGTCTTTGCTGCTTAGCATCCTGAACTTGAACTCATCAGCAGTCATTGTGTCGTTAATATGGATGTGGTTCATGTTTACCTCCAGCTTGTAAACTCTGGAGACAATATAATCGTTTTTTGGGATTATGCAAGCGAAATTGTATTAGTCAAAGAAGGAAGGATTGTAGATTGGTCAGTAACTGATATACTAAAGAGAATCGGTTAAGGCAAATTGGTTATTGACAGAATAATCCCGCTCTTTATAGTGGTTTTATTCCAATTTGATCCCATTTTATACTGATTCTGATGGGGTCTTTAGATGTGTTTGCATCTTGAAAGGAGCTTAGTATGGAAGATAGATGGTTCTCGGTAGAAGAGATTAGTGTCTATCTTGGGGTTACCAAGGATACTGTGTATAAATGGCTGAGCGAGAGGGATCTTCCGGCTCATAAGATCGGTAGGTTGTGGAAATTTAAAAAGGAGGATGTGGACCTGTGGGTAAAAAAACAAGCCAAGACTATCGGCAATCCCAAGAAGTGAAAGGCTACACTATCGGGAGCACAGCCGCAGCGTTCCTCTTCCGAGATTCTATACTGCTGGCTCAGCTGTATCTGGAGCATAGAGATTGGGATAAAGTAAAGAATTCCGTTATGCAAGACAATCTGTTGCAGATCAGGACGCTTACGGCTCAAAAGAGGATCTATTCGGAAGCATACACAAGGGTCAAACAGCTTTCCCTGGAAGCGCTGGAAATTTTGGTGTTCGGAACCAGAGACGAACAGTGCCAAATTATCTGGTATGCCATCTGTATGAAATACGATTTTGTGAGAGAGTTCGCCTTGGAGGTTCTGGCTGAGAAAGTGAAGCGGCACGAATATGAGATTACAATTGCTGACTTCAATCTCTACTATAACACCAAAGCAGAGTTATATGATAAATTGGCTAGTATTTCTGAAAGTAGCAGAAAAAAGCTTCAGACCAATCTATTTAGAATGCTGGTTAGCTCTGGGATAACAGATTCAGAGAAGAAGCTACGTCTGATGATTGTGAGTCCCAGAGTGCGTGAGCTGATAATCAAGGAAGGGATTCTCTCGCCCGCTATCTTTCCTTCAGTAGTAATGGGATACTAATTATGGCTATTATCAACGAGTATAGCGAGCTCCACATCCGCTATAATCACCTATTGGAACTTATGAGCAGCAGAAAGTTTCTGGATATGACTGGCCCCAGTAGCGACATCCCCTACTATATCTGCCCTTTCCGGGTGGAAGAAACGAAATCTATGTACGAGATCATAAACCAGCTTATGAACGCTTTGGAACTGAAGCAAATCAAAGTCCTGAACATCAATCTCTATATCCTTACTATTGAACATCTGGACTCTATAAACGAACTGAAGAGACACATTAATGATGAAACCAGCACACCAAGAGAAGTATTCTTCAAGTCCATCTCCGGCTTAACCGATGAGAAGGATTTCTTTTGTGACTTAATGATAGCCAAAATTACTGAAGCATCACCGGATGTGATTTTCATAACCGGAGTGGGAGAAGTATATCCTTATATCCGCTCCCATAAGATACTTTCTACCCTGGATAGTAAATACACTGAGAGACCTTTGGTTCTTTTCTTTCCAGGTAAGTATGAAACCGACAATGTAAAGGGTTCAAACCTAACCTTGTTTGGCATCCTTGACGATAGATACTATAGAGCCTTTAACATATATCACTGTGAACCTTAAACACAGGAGGAATTATGCAGATTAAGGAACTATTCCAAAAAGATATAGAACGTAAAATCGCCGGAGTCATTATGGCAGATGACGATAGTAATATTCAAACTGAGATAGATGAGTATGTGCTGACCCACGAGATCAAATCACAACTGGATAACCTGCTGGAATCATACATCAATAACGACAGTTTGCCAGGGGTGTGGATATCTGGCTTCTTTGGCACAGGTAAATCTCACTTGCTCAAGATGATCTCACTCCTCTTGGAAGGTTGGCATAATGATGACATCCATATTGCTGATGTGATGATGCAAAAGTGTGATGATGACCAAATTCTGAAAGCTAATATTGGCAGGGTAAAAACCATTCCTGCTAAGAGCATTCTCTTCAATATTGATCAAAAAGCTGATACCAGCTCTCCCAAAGAGACCGATGCCATCTTGAGTGTATTTGTTAAGGTCTTTAATGAAGCTTGCGGTTACTATGGTAAGTATGCTTATATTGCCAAGTTTGAAAGAGATTTGGATCGGCAGGGCTTGCTGGAGGAATTTAAGAATGAGTATACAAAAATCTCCGGCAAGGACTGGAAAATCGGCAGGGCAATGGCAGAGATGGAAGATCATAATGTATCTAAAGCTTACGCCAATATTAAACAGGTTTCGGATGGCAGTATTAATTCCATCTTAAGCAATTACGCCAAGAATTACAAAGTATCCATAGAGGATTTTACTAAAGATGTAGCAGAATACATTGATACCCAAGGCAAGGACTTTCGCTTGATCTTTTGTGTAGATGAACTCGGACAGTTCATAGCGGATAATACTAAACTTATGCTGAACCTGCAGACAATCTCTGAAAGCTTCTATTCAATATGCAAAGGCAGAGCCTGGATTATAGTTACTTCCCAATCTGATCTTGAGACGGTGGTGGGGCAGCTCAAACAATCTCAGAGCACAGAATATGGAAAGATTACTGCCAGATTTCCAATCAAGCTGAATCTGGGAGGAGCCAATGTAGAGGAGGTCATTCAGAAGAGACTCTTACTAAAGAAGAAAGAACATCAAACAGAACTTTTGAAGCTTTATCACGAGCACGAAAACAGTTTGCGCACATTATTTCACTTCGCTGATGGGACTAAAACTTACAGAACCTTTCGGGATTCAGACGATTTTATCGGCTTATATCCTTTTATCCCCTACCAGTCGTTTCTTCTTCAATCTGCCTTTATCTCGCTCTCAGAGCATGACGCCTTCCCAGGTAAATACACATCAGTTGCAGCTCGCAGCCTGCTCTCCATATTCCAGTTTGTCTTGATCCAATCTGCAACCAGAGAGATCGGAAGTATAGCTGGATTTGATCTGATGTATGAGGGCTTGAAACCGATGGTCAAATCTCACCTGTTGCACACTCTTCAAATAGCGGAAGTATCAATAACTGATACCTTTGCTCTGCGTATCCTCAAAATCCTATTTATCCTAAAATATGTAAAGGACTTCAAAACCACTATCCGGAATATCCGCATCTTGCTACTGGATGACCTGCAAACAGATCCTGAAAGCTTGGATGAGAAGATCAAACAAGCTCTGGACTTGCTGGAGCGTGAGACCTATATTGAGCGCAACGGTGACGAGTATTCCTACCTAACCAGTGACGAAAAAACGATAGAACAGGAGATCAAGAATACCCAGATAGATGATTCCGCAATTGCAGAAGAGTTAGATAAACTGATGTTCACATACAATGACTTTCTTAAAACTAAAATCCGCCATGATGATAGTGGACAGGATTTTGCCTATACCAGAAAAGTGGATGACCGAGTTTTTGGTAAAACTCAGGAAATCACCATCCAACTCATAACTCCCAATTACCAATATTACGATAACGAAAACCAACTTAGGGCAAACTCTATGGGCAAGGCGGAACTATTGATAATATTACCGGCGGATAACCGTTTTTGGGAGGATCTGGCGCTCTATAAGAAAACCGATAAATACTGCACTCAGCAAGCTATGACTTCTATCAGCGACAGCACTAGATATGTAGTGGCAACCAAGCAACAGCAGAATATTTCCCGCATGACGGCTATCAAGAAACGCTTTGCTGAGCTGATTGGCAGCTCCAGTTTGATTATAAGAGGTGATCTTTTCACTTCCAAGAGCTCTGATGCAGTAACCAGAATAAGTGAAGCTGCCCAAGCCCTGATCTCCAGAAGCTACCCTAATTTGGCTATGATTAGGACTGTTAAGGACAGTGACTTTTCAAGCGTGATCCTGAGTCCCCAGTCAAGCTTTGATGATCTAATAGAGCTTAATGAGGCAGAACGCGATATGCTGAGCACGATAAACCTTGCCCAAGTCAGCGCTCAGAAGCTGAATCTCTTAGCTTTGATTCAAAAATACTCCCGTAATCCTTATGGCTGGAGCGAATCTGCTTGCCTCTACATCCTTGCCAAACTTATCTCGTTGAATAAGGTTGAGGTGTTTTCTCAAGGCAGGGTGTTGGAAAAAGAGGAATTGGTGAGGGAACTGAGGCAAAAGGAAAAGTATGCCTCAATTATCATCCAACCCCAGGCAGAAATCTCCCAGGCTGACTTCCATCAGTTCAAGAAAACTGCAGAAGAACTAATGGGACATCCAGCCACAAGTAAAGGTGCCAAAGAGCTGAGTAAAGAACTGAAAGAAGCTTTGAAAACAGAAGCGGACATACTTAGTGGCTACCTGCAAAAAAAGGATATATATCATTTTCTGGAGTCCTTGGAAGAGGTGATAAAGCAGTATCGTGACATTTCTGCTAAACCTGCTTCCTGGTTCTTTAGTGAGTTCAAGGAAAAGTCAGCAGTCCTCTTAGCGCAAAAGCATAATCTGGTTGACCCCATCAAACGGTTTATGGAAAGCCCTCAGGCAGATATCTATAGAGGCATCTTTGTGTTTCTCAAGGATAACAAGCCAAACCTTAGCTGCTTGGATCAGGAGGCAGTGAAAGCCCTACAAGAGCTAATGGTGGACGAGAATGTTTATAGTGGCGGCAAGCTTAAAGATGCCAAAGCCAAACTTGGACTTCTGGAAGACCAACTTAAGCACGCATTTAATTCCGAAAAAGAAAAAGCCCTGGCGGAGATTAAGCCGCTTTATGAATCTCTAAAAGCCAAATCTGGAGGAAAACAGGATATGCTGGATAAGATAGAAGCTGTTTATCAAAAGGTATCTTCCTTGATAACTGAGGAAACAACGATCCCTATCATATCCTCCCATAAAACGCAGTTTGTAGACCATATCTATTTGGAGCTACTGAATGAAATTGAAGCTATTCAAGCTCCGGAAGGTGCAAATAAACCCAGATTTAAGATTATCAATGCCAAAAACCTGAAGCCCCTCTTTAGCAAAGAAATCATTGAATCTGATGCTGATCTGGATGAATATCTCCAATCTCTCAAAGAAGTTTTCCTCACGGAACTTGGAAAGGGCAATAGGATTAGGGTTTAGGGGTTAGGTGTTAGGAGAAGAGATGATTGATGGCGATAGACCCATCCTTGAGTTTTCAATCCTAGTAACCAGAATCCAGGAACTGCATACCAGTTTGCAGAATGAGGCAGCCAAATCTGTAAACACTATGCTGACCCTGCGCAATTGGATGATTGGATATTATATAGCAGAATATGAGCTAAGGGGCTCGGATAGAGCTGAATATGGAGATAAGATTATTGAAACTCTGGCAATAGAACTCAAGAAGCTTGATGTATCCCGAACTGATAAAAGGGAATTGTATCGCTATTTGAAGTTCTACAAGACATATCCCCAAATAGTGGAGACAGCGAGTCCACAATTACAATACTATGATAATGAATCTGTTACAGCCATAAATTGCCCTAATGGTAACCAGGTGCTATTCTCCAAGATTTTGGACTCGGCGAGTCCACAATTGTATTTGCCAGCAGGTCACATTTTTACACTATTGTCCTTTACACATCTCAAGCTATTGATAGAATTGGATCCTTCCGAGAAGCGGGAATTCTACCAAAGCCTTTGTATCCAGGGAAACTGGTCTGTTAGGGAACTATCCCGGCAGATAAACTCGCTGCTCTATGAGCGTAGTCTGCTCTCAGTTAACAAGCCAGAGCTGCTAAGCGTAACTAATAAAGGATGCGAACTATATAATCCCTTGCAGGCTATTCGTGATCCTTATGTATTTGAATTCCTGGGGCTGAAAGCCAAAGAAGTGCTATCGGAATCGGATCTTGAAGATCAGCTTTTGGACAACTTGCAGGACTTCCTATTGGAACTGGGGAATGGCTTCTGTTTTGAAGCCAGACAGAAACGAATCCTGATTGGGGATACCCAGTTTTACATAGATTTGGTCTTCTATCATCGTATCTTGAAGTGCCACATCTTGATTGAGCTAAAGGTGGCGGAATTCAATCATGAGAATATTGGACAGCTTAATACCTATGTTAGTTGGTATCGTGCAAATGAAATGCGGGAAGGGGATAACCCACCCGTAGGAATCCTGCTTTGCACTGGTAAGGACAGCACCTTGGTAGAGTATGCACTAGCAGGTATGGACAACAATCTCTTCGTTTCCAAATACCTCCTGGAGCTGCCATCCAAAGAAGAAATGCAAGCTTTCCTGGAAAAATCCCTGAAACAGGAACTGCGATGATAGATAAACAAACCAATACCCGCCTTAAACGCTTTGCCCAGGAAGCTCGCCGCTACCTGATAGACCAGGTAAATACTAAGCTCAGTGAAGTGCTATCACCAGATAGCGATGCTGCCACTTATGAAAAGACGAAACCTCTCTATTCCGCTCTTCTATTAGAAGTTAAAAAAATAACCGGTAACGAATCTTTACCCTTGGAAATTGATAAACTGAAACCTCTCGCGGAATATGTTGCCTACACCTGGTTTAACCGCTTAACCGCTTTACGCTATATGGATTTGAAGCACTTTAATCCGGTAGGTATCATCAGTCCCCAAACCGGAGATAGTTTGCCCCAGATTCTGGCTGAAGCCAAGATGGGGGTCATAGATGCCTCTTTAATCAAACCTGAGGACAGGCAAAGGGTTTTGGGGCTGTTATCCGGGACAGTGGAAAGCACCTATCATAAAAGTGACGCCCAAAGCGAAGCTTACCGCATACTCCTGTTGAGTGCCTGTAATAATTTCGGGAAATACCTACCTTTCCTTTTTAAACCGATTAAAGATTGGATGGAACTGCTGCTTCCGGATGACCTTTTAGGCGAACATGGTATTCTGGCAAAGATTCGGGAAGTAATGACAGCCGATGCTTGTCAGGATGTGGAAGTAATTGGTTGGCTATATCAGTATTACATCTCTGAAAAGAAAGATGAGGTCTTTGCCAATGTAAAAAAAGGCAAAAAAGTGCAGAGTGCAGAGATTCCTGCCGTCACTCAACTTTTTACCCCTCACTGGATAGTAAAATATATGGTGCAAAACTCCCTGGGCAGGTTCTGGCTGAATAGCCATCCCAAGTCATCCCTCAAAGACAAAATGGAGTATTATGTACAGGCGGACGCCGATCCGCCTAATCAAAACAAGGGCGCTACGGCGAGCGCCAATACAGACGCTGATCCGCCTAATCAAAACAAGGGCGCTACGGCGAGCGCCAGTACGGACGCCGATCTGCTTTATGAAAAAAATGGCGCTACGGCGAGCGCCAGTACAGCAAGCGTCGGTAGCCCTGAAGAGATAAAATTCTGCGATCCCTGTTGCGGCAGTGGACACATCCTCACCTATGCCTTTGATCTACTCTACGATATCTATAGCGAAGAGGGCTATGACCCCATAGAAATCCCTAGGCTAATCATCAGCAAAAACCTCTTTGGTATAGAAATTGATGAACGCGCCAGCGAGCTTGCTGCCTTTGCCCTTGCTATGAAAGCCCGGGATAAAGACAGACAGTGGTTTTCCCGAGGGATTGATCCCAATATTTGCCGCCTGGAGAATATCAGCTTTGATGATAATGAGATAGAAAACTATATAGACGAATGTGGACGCGATATCTTTACCAACACCTTTAAGCGTATGTTCTCTCAATTTGAAAATGCCGATACCTACGGCTCTTTGATTGTGCCAGTAGAGCAGGACATAGAAGGCATTCGTGATTCTCTGAACGCCAAGGACTTCAGCGGAGATGTCTTCCTTGCCCCTACCCATAAGAAAGTGCTAACCTTGCTGAAACAGGCAGATTACCTCAGCACTAAATATCAGGTGGTCGTTACTAATCCACCCTATATGGGTACCAGTGGCTTTGGCAAAGATAAAGAGACCTGGTTTAAGACCCACTACCCCAATTCTCGTTCCGATTTTTTTGCCATGTTTATGGAACGTTGCCTTAGCCTATTAGTTTCAAAGGGCTTTATGGCTATGGTCAATATGCAAAGCTGGATGTTCCTTTCTTCCTTTGAAAAGCTCAGAAAGGACTTAGTTGCTAAATATGAGATAAGCTCTATGGCACATTTGGGACCTCGTGCCTTTGATTCAATTGGCGGTGAAGTAGTCTCCACAACCTCTTTTGTTATACAGAACAAAGCGCCTGGATCTCAGCAGGGAGCCTATTTCAGGTTACTAGAGGGCAGTAGTGAAGAAGAGAAAAGCAATATGTTCTTGCAAGCCATTGCCAATCCTGATTGTGGCTATTTCTTCCGCATTGCCTCCTCGGAATTCAAGAAAATCCCCGGAGCACCAATAGCTTATTGGGTTAGCAAAAGTATTAGGGATATCTTTGCCACTTCTAAACCCTTGGGAAGCATAGCTAATGCCAAAGTTGGCTTGCAAACCGGAGATAATGACCGCTTTCTCCGCTTTTGGTTTGAAACTGATTTTTGTCGTATTGGCTTTGGCATGGGTTCACGGCAGGAAGCTAAAAACTCTGGCAAGAAATGGTTTCCCTATAACAAAGGGGGCGAATTTCGCAAGTGGTATGGCAATCAGGAATATGTGGTAAATTGGGAGAATGATGGAGAGGAGATTAGAGCTTTTACTTTTGAAAATGGTAAGCAGCGATCTGTGGTCAGGAATCCTGATTTCTACTTTAAGGAAAGTGTGAGTTGGTCTCGTATATCAAGCGGTGTGGCTGCTTTCAGGTATTATGAAAAGGGTGTTGTGTTCGACTGTGCTGCGTGTTGCTTCTTTTTTGATAATCATATTTATACAGCTAAAATTATCGGAGTATGTAACTCAAAGATTTCCGAAGAAACCTTAAAGATTCTTGCTCCTACTTTGACATTTCAACTTGGGGATATTCAAAACATACCCTACATAGAAAGTGGTGTCGACAATAATTATCTCATATATATATTAGTTACATATCACAAATCCGATTGGGACTCCTACGAAACCTCTTGGGATTTTCAGCAATTACCATTGTTAGGTGTTAGGGATGATGAGGGGTTAGGTGTTAGAGACGAGAGGTTAGGTGTTAGCGAGTTAATTTTTAGTGACTGTGGAATCGGTGACTCCACCCTAAAACCTAACACTCAAAACCTAAAACCTAACACCCAAAACCTAAAACCTAACACCCAAAACCTAAAACCTACACTTAGGGAGTGTTATGCCAAGCTGCGTGAGCAGTGGATAGAAAACACACTCAAGATGCAGGAACTGGAGGAGGAGAATAACCGCATTTTTATTGAAGCTTATGGTTTACAGGATGAATTGAGTCCGGATGTCTCTTTAAAGGAGATAACACTTACCTGCAATCCCTATTACCGGTATGGAGTAGAAGAGGTGTTAGGTGTTAGTGAATTAGGTGTTAATGGTGAGGAATCAGGGGAAAATATTGCCTACTCCAAAGCATCAATCAGTTCTTCATCTACCCTTAATCAAGCGTTAACTATTAACGCTAAATTAACGCTTGATGAAGGCGTGATAGACGCCTCCAAGCAGGGAAAAAGAAAATTCCCCTTGCGTAAAGATTTGGAAGACAGACTTTTAGCTGATACAATGAAGGAACTGATTTCTTATGCTGTGGGTTGTATGTTTGGCAGATATTCTTTGGATAAGCCAGGTCTGATTTTAGCGAATCAGAGAGAAGGGCTGGACGACTATTTGGTTAAGGTGTTAGGTTTTAGCAATTTAGGTGTTAGTGACTGCGGAAGCGGCGAAGCTGCCCTAAAACCTAACACCCAAAACCTAAAACCTAATACCTATAAGCTAACCCCTTCTTTTCTACCTGATAAGGACAATGTGATCCCTATTCTGGAGGGAGAGTGGTTTACGGATGACATTGTCAGCCGCTTTACTAACTTCCTGAAAGTAGCCTTTGGAGCTGAGAAATACTCCGAGAATATCAGCTTCATTGAAGAAGCACTGGGTAAAGACCTGCGAACTTACTTCCTGAAAGATTTCTATGCTGACCATATCAAACGCTATAAGAAACGGCCTATCTACTGGCTGTTCAGTAGCCCCAAGGGGAGTTTCAATGCGCTGATCTATATGCATCGCTATACTCAGGATACCGTTTCTATTATGCTCAATAGCTACTTGAGAGAATATATCCACAAACTGCGGGCTAAGGTTTCTCAGCTTGAACATCAGCTAAACGCAAGTGGGCAGAGCGAACGCGATAAAATGCTTACCCGCAAGGAAAGTGAGCGTTTGAAAGATATAATTGCGGAACTTGAAGCTTGGGAAGCTAAGGTGATCCTGCCCCTGGCGGAGAAACGCATAGAGATTGATTTAGATGATGGTGTGAAAGTGAATTATGCGAAGTTTGGGGCAGCACTGAAGAGGTTTTAGGTGCTAGGGGTTAGGTGTTAGGGGTTAGGGGTTAGGTTTTAGGTTTTAGGGGTTAGGGGTTAGGGGTTAGGCGTTAGAAGGAGATAGAGATGAGTAAGATATTAAGTTATAAGGATTTGATCGTATGGCAGAAGGGGATGGATCTGGCAGAGATGGTTTACTATTTAACTGCTGATTATCCCAAGGCAGAACTGTATTCATTAACGGATCAGATGCGCAGAGCCGCGGTGTCCATAGTATCAAATATCGCAGAAGGCAAAGGGAGAGAATCCAAGCAAGAATACTTGCATTTTCTGGCTATAGCCCAGGGCTCATTAACTGAACTTGAAACCCAAATAATGTTATCTATAAGGATTAAATACCTATCAGATAGTGAAGCGGCGAGGCCTCTCTCATTATGTGATGAAATAGGACGCATGCTAAACAAAATGCGTTCCCAGCTAAAAACGGTATCCCCTCTAACACCTAACCCCTATCCCCTAAAACCTAAAACCTAACCCCTAAAACCTGGAATAAAAATGAATAAGATTGAGCAGATAGTCACTAAGCAGTTTGAAAAATACCGCATCCTCTTCTGGTATGACCCAGAGCAGGAATTTCGGGAAGATTACTGGGCATTGCAGCTACCCGCTGACTTTGAAAAGATAGAAGTAGTGCATAATGAATTTGGCGTAAAGTATCGGATGCTGGTTCTGGAACCGGATAAAAAGTTCCTGCTCTATTTTGCTTATGCGGAACCTAGCTATCAAGAGAATTGGCTGCTGGATTTGCAGCTCTCAGAAGGGATGGTTCATATAGACCAAGGTTCGCTATGGCTGCAAGAACTGGGTTTGGACCGCAACCGCTTTATTGAGCTTACCAGAGAGCATAAGGACTTTTTCAAATCGGTAAAACGCATTGAAGCTCTTAAGGGACTTGTTACAAAGGACACAGAAACGCAGGTTTCCCTACGCTTGAAAATGCTGGCTGTATGTGCCACTTGTGAAGCAAGATGGGAAGAGGTTTTGCTCTGTCTGCTTTCCGAATTCGCTATGGGAAAAAATGAGAAGCTGAACCTGATTGGGAAATGCGGTTTGAATAGTTTCCTCTGGGAACAGATAGCCGTGAATTACGGCTATTCCAGTGCGCAAGCAAATTTGAAGGGCCTATCCATAGAGCTGTTTTCTGCAGCGTGTATGATGAGCGATAGTAAGATTAATAGCGATGGAAAACATGCTCTGAAACTAATGAAAGACATGAGCCAGTATAGAGAGCCATTTGACCGGCTTAGCCAAAGCTGTGCGGAATGGATAGACGCTCCAACCTGGCTGGAAAAACAAAGCCTAGAGGCCATAGGCGAGCTTGATTATTTTGAATATATTGAGCGTTTAATTATCAATTGGATGATTAGGTCTTTGGAGGAGAGCAGGAATAGCAGCAGGAATTTGCTAGGGCTAATTATGCAGCGCCGGAGCAGTCATTGGTATCAAAACTATGAAACCCAATACCAATGCTTAAGTTATGCCACCGAGTATTTGGATAAAGCCGCGTTAATCAATGCCGAGTTACAGGGGCTTGAGAGTGGGTTTAAAGCTTATTCTGAAAATCTCTATCAGCTGGATATGTTATACCGCAAGTTCTGTGTATACTACGGAAGATTACCTGAAACCAAGAGCTTTGAACAACTCTCTCGTAAGCTTGAGGATCACTATGACAATAGCTTCATCTTTAAACTGGGGACATCGTGGTCGGCGCTGATGCAACAGCAAAAAAAATGGCCGCTCGCTCAACTGCCTGCTCAGACAAAGTTTTGGAAAAACCAGATAAAGCCATATATCCAAAAGAAAAAAAAGATTTTTGTGATTATCTCCGATGCCCTGAGATTTGAAGTAGCCGCGGAGTTAATGAGCAAAATCCGCAGGGAAAATCGTTTTGAAGCTGAGTTGAGTGCTTTGGCTGGAACTTTGCCCAGTATTACATCGGTGGGAATGGCAGCGCTATTACCCCATGAAACCATCAGCTTTGATAGCAAGAATAATGTGCTGGTGGATGGGCTTAAATGTAGCAGCATTGAGAACCGGATGAAGATTATGAACAATTATCATAATAGGTCTCTGGCTTTACATTCCAAAGATGTGTTGAATATGCCCACCGACCAAGCCAAGACGCGTTACACGGAATATGATGTAATCTATATATACCATAATGTGATAGATGCCAGCGGTGATAAGTTGGCAACAGAAGATAAGGTCTTTGAGGCGGTGGAGACAGCGATTAATGAACTAGTTGCCTTGGTGAGACGACTTAGTTCTACCAATGCCAATAACATCATAATTACCGCTGATCACGGCTTTTTGTATCAAAGAGATGAACTGAGCGAGGATCAATTCCTGGATGACAAGATAAAACTGAGCGAAAACGAGATGAAACTCAGGCGCTGTATCATCGGCAAAAAAATTGAGAGGAATCTCAATCTGCTAATCTACAAGGCGGAAGATTTGGATCTTGCTGGAGATACACAAATAGCCATTCCGCTGGCAAACCAAAGAATGCGGCAAGCAGGATCAGGAAG
>Ga0116189_1001416_pt1 | contig 18825 bp, 13 predicted proteins | sample AD_JPNTR3_MetaG_FD_89895 | JGI IMG/M metagenome (GOLD analysis project Ga0116189, IMG submission 89895) | Active sludge microbial communities of municipal wastewater-treating anaerobic digesters from Japan - AD_JPNTR3_MetaG | ecosystem: Engineered > Bioreactor > Anaerobic > Digestate | place... | reverse complement strand
GCCCGTGGCGTTGCTGCAGCCGGGGCGCTGCTCCTTGTAGGCTTGAAAGATGCAGCCCCCTGTGGCCTCAATTGCGGCGCATGTGGCTATTCTGCCTGCGCAGACCTGCCCGATCTCGCTGAGGGTCGAGAGTTTGCCGGACCGATCTGCGCATGGCGCCTAGTTGACCTCGGGATTGCGCTGGGATCAGCTGCGAAAACAGCGTCAATACATAATGTAGACAACAGGATCATGTACCGGATCGGGGTTGTAGCCCGCAAGATGGGCCTCATAGACGCAGACGTAGCCTGCGGAGTGCCCCTTTCGGCATCCGGAAAAAACCCTTACTTCGACCGTTAGGCGCAGTGTGTCCTAAAGACCATCGCCTGAGCCTGCAAACCCACCGATCAAGTATTGCGGCAAGAAGCGTCGATGCAACACCATTGACGCTTCTTGCCGCTTCCACTTGCCCCGTCATTCAGCTGTCCACAAGGCAAGAGACCCGCTTTCATGCCATGTTTGCCTCGTGAAGATGATCGACTTTGTCGGCCTCGACAACATCACGAGTGACCCGAATGATCGTCAAGCATTTGCTCCTGCAAAAACCCCATACAATCATAGGCGCTATTTGAGGGTTTTCATTGCCCAAGATATGTAGAGCCGCTGACGGGGCGGAGCACACCCCGTTGTCCGGCCAAGGCCGAAAACGCCCAGGTTTAGCCTTTCAACACTCGCAGGTTGATATGGGAGTTGGATGCCGCCCGAGATCCACGATAAATCTTGCAGAGTCTCTGGACAGCGCAGACATCTTCGATTCCCCGCACGCTTGCCCTCCTTGCCAATATCAGGAGAGATAATGCCCTCGATCCGGCAATCGATCGCCGAAAGATCAATAATGACCGAGAAGGCCACGGCTCTTGGCGACGTTCTCACAACACGAGAATATCACGATTCCGATGGCAAGATATGCCGCGCCCACTGCAGTGGCGGTCAGAATGTCGTTCAATGGAAGCTCCCATAGGCGGGCGCCGTCGACCATCACTGTGCTTATCAGATCATTTCCCACAGCGAGCGGCAGGAACTTAGCCCACGCCAGGCGTGTCGGGACTATCAGAAAGCCAACGAATACAAACTGCATGATCTGGAAGAACGCCTGTATCCTTTTGAACACCAGGGCCAGGCCGCCCAGGGCAAAGCCGAACCCGTATGCGCCCAGCAACGTAATGAGCAACAGTGGGATGAGGCTGACAAAGTCGAGGTTGAGCCATTTGCCAGTAGTGGCCATCATTGCAAACAGAAGAACCATTATCGGAACGAGGCTGAAGATGAAATTGGATATGACCGTGCAGGCCCCCACCCATTTGAACCCGCATGGCGCCAGATACAGCTGTTCCAAGGTGCCCGCCTGGGCCTCGCTTATGAGGCTCCACGACAGGTCGGAGAAGGCATATATCGTAAACGTCCACACGAAAAACCCGACGATAGTGCCTTCAAGGGAGCCTTCCAGTGCCCCGGTCTTAACGTAATTGGACATGCTTTGAAAGCCCATGAACATCAAGATGAAGACAAGGTATACCGACACTAAGCTTGATATGGAGTTGACCATATACCTCCTGATCATCGTCAACTCCCGCCTGAAGACAGCACCAAAAACAGTGCCTAGGTTCATTGAAACGACCGCTCCTTCCTGACGACCTCGAGATACACCTTTTCCATGTCGATCTCTTCGTGAGAGATCTCGTCTATGACTCCGTCAACGCCGCGCAAGATGTCCATCAGGCGGTAGATATCCTCATCTTCAGACAAGTTCACCTTGATTTCGGCGCCTTGCTCCCCCTCAGCCACAGACGAACCAACAAACTCGTGTACGAGCCTTTTCTCCAGCCCCTCGGGTGCAGGTCCGCGAAGAACGATCCGATAACACCTCGTCCGGAAGAGGTCCATGAGGTGGCTCACATTATCGTCCACAACTATGCGGCCCTCGGACATTATGATTACGCGCTGGCAGACATCCTGGATCACGGCCATGTCGTGGCTGCTTACTACGAACGTTCGGCCCTCTTCGCAAGAAAGTTCCCGCAATACGCTCCTCAGCTCCAAAGATGTCTCGACATCCAACCCCAAAGTGGGCTCGTCCAGAAAGACCAGCGGGGCGCGACGCGCCAGGGCGCACACAACGCTCGTCTTCTGTTTCATGCCCTGCGACAGTTTCCTCACTTCTACATTGCGCTTGTCTTCCAATGAAAAGAGCTTCAGAAGGTGGTCGAAGTATCTCTTGTCTGCCGGGGATGCCACCCCGTGGAGCGCGGAGAAAAAGAGAATGTTTTCCCACACCGTCAGCCGCCAGTAGAGGTTCCGGCTCCCCTCAAGAACCGCACTCATCTTCGAGAGTATCCGCGGATAATTCGTCTGTGCATCCTCGCCAAACACTGTGACGTGTCCGGAATCGGGACGCATCAACCCGAGGATGCACTTGATCGTGGTCGTCTTGCCCGCACCGTTCGGCCCGAGCAAGCCCACGACTTCGCCTTGTTCGACCTGAAAAGCGACATTGTCGACGGCCTTAACCGACCCACGACCCCCGTCGCGAAACGTCTTCGTCAAAGACTCCACTGCGAGAGCATTGCGTGTAATGTCCAACACCAAGCCACCTCCCCCATCTTCCGGCTGCCCTGCCCATGCTGCGCCTTCAGGCATCTTATTCCTGGGATCTGCGCCAGGCAGTGGATAACATGAGTTTCAATTCCACCGTTTCAATCCTAAATGATGTATTCAATATTGTCAAGTCTATAGTCCCTAATATTAAACACTCAGTAACATTTATTGATTACGCCTGTATTGTGCAGCAAACCACATATGTTGGATGGAGGGAACTTCCATGGCGAGCTGTCAGAGACGATGTCAGATGTTTACAGGAACTTCTGCGTCAAGCGAGATCCTGTCCAAACCGACGTCGCACCGCCATGCCCAAACCTCAACCCCGGCCTCCACCGAATCGCTCAAGGCGCCAGCGAACTTCGGGTCCATGGCCCTATTGGGCGTGAAGTTCGACGCGTCGTTGCGCTGTATGACGAAGATGACGACGCCTCTCAAGCCTGCGGAAACCGCTTGGGCGAGTTCCCTCATGTGCCTCGCGCCTCTGGCTGTGGGTGCGTCGGGGAATTTGGCCAAGCCATCCTCAACAAGGGTCACAGATTTCACTTCTACAAAGCAATCAGAGATGTTCTCGTCCAAGATGGCAGCCTGGGTCCCTATAACCTGACCCGGAGCCGAAAGATGGAAATCAAACCTGCTGCTGCCGAAAGCCGATTCCCGCACGATTTGGTGGTACTCGGCAAGTTCAGGAAAAAAGCCTGCCTGCAGAGCCCTGTGCACGAGCTCATTGGGCACGCGTGAATCTATGGATACCAATATACCTTCATAGTCAACCAAAACAAGATCATAGAGTGTCTTCCTTCCCACTCCTGCTAGAGTCGGTGAGTAATCCATCTTATCCATTCCCTTAGGGAAAGCGGGCAACACATATACCTTGGCCCCGGGAATGAGTAGTTCTTCAAGACGACCGGGATCGGCTACGTGGGCAGTGATCTCGGCGCCAGCGCGATCGAGACCGTAGGCATGCTCAACATCACAGCTGAGACGAACGATAGCCACAAATCTATTGGGCCTTGCGACAAAAGCCGCTTCCACCGGCACTCGGCCCCTAGCATAAACTACTGACGGTCGAAGGAAATGGCGTTCTTCCAATCGTGGATCCATGATCGACTCCTCCCATCGAAAATCAAGCGCGGGTTAGCCCTCCAGGCCCTGATCGGCCACGCTAACCCGCGCCAAAACCGTGATTTCTCCTAACACGTAGATGCATTTCGTGTTAACCCACGCTTCTGCGCAAAAAAGAGCTCTCGTAGTAGGAGCGCATCAGGCACTTCAACGTGCGATGCTCGCTCGACAGCGTCTTACTCAACCGTGACGACTGTCTCAGCCAATGGCCTCAGGGAACGCGGCCGGCGCTGCGATACCTCCGCCGGATATCCCATGGGGACCAATGCCATAGGCCGAAATCGCTCGGACAGGCCAAGGGCCTCGCTCACCATCTTCTCGTCGAAAGCCCCTACCCAGCAGGACCCGATTCCATAAGCTGTCGCCGCCAACATCATGTTCTGTACCGCAGCTGCAGTATCTTGTATGCAATAGAGCTTAGACCCGCGGTAACCAAACCTAGTAGCGCTCCGCGAAGGCTCGGCCAAAACCACTATGACTACAGGCGCTTGCTCCACGGATTCTTGGCCGAAGGCGGCTTCGGCCAAAGCTGACTTGAGACTAGGCCGACTGACCACCCAGAACTGCCAAGGTTGAACATTCCCTGCGCTTGGCGCCTTAAGTCCACATTCGAGGATGCGGGCGATTATGGAGTCGGGGATAGGGTCCGGCTTGAATTCTCTCACGCTGCGTCTTTCCTCGATGGCCTCAATTACGTTCTTGGTCAATACAGTCACCCCCACCGAACGCAACTCCTGGAAATCACGTATAATATGGATTATCCATGTTTCTGAAGATTCCTTCATACATCCTTTAATATGCAGCAACAATCATGCAAAACATTACATTATCCGCTTGGTGAGGCACTTTGCTCCAATCGCGATTGCCAGGGGGATTATACGGGCGGGCCGGGCAGCCGTAGCCTCTGTTCGGCATTGCGTTGCTGCTAGTTAATGTCTATTCTTCGCGTTCTCACCCTCGACTCTTCCGTTTTTGGAATGACTATCTCGAGAACCCCCTGATTGAAGCTGGCCTTGGCCTCGTCTGCCCGAATCCCGGCATCTATAGGAAGCGTTCTCGTGAACTGTCCATAGGCGCGCTCCCTCCGAAAGACATTTCCCGATTCGATCTCATGCTCGTGCCTGGACTGCCCCTTGATTGTCAGGGTATTGTCTGTCACGGTCACCTCGAGGTCGTCCCGATCGACTCCGGGCAAATCCGCCCTGACTACGACGTTGTCGTTGGTCTCGTACATGTCCACCGAAGGACGCCAACGGCCTATCCCTGAGAAGCCCGTCCTCAGGCTCGTATCCCCAAGCACTCTACCGAACGCATCGCGAAGCGCGACGAGATCATCGAATGGATCCCATCTTGTGATGCCCATCTATCAGCCCTCCCAAACCACATCATATTTCCCTGCACCCGCAAAGCTCCCCAAGACCAAAAAGGCTGCTCGCCTCCGGCTAACGCCGCCCGCTTCCCGCCATGTTTGCAGTAGGTAGTATTACTCCGACGCGCGCGACTCAAACACGAAGAGAATGAAGTTCCCTAGTACAGGCCCCAGATGATCCTTGACAACCAAAGAGGAGTCATGTTTCGGAAAGCCAACGTGTCTTGGTAGTTTCATTGACTGGGAAGCCCGATAGAGTATTACCCCGCCTCTACAAGGATTTTCGAATGAGCACGTTGGGAATGCGGTATACCCACATGTCTCGAGTAAACAGCTAGGTTGTCTACTACTGACTTGACCAGTATCGACGTCGCCAAGAAGCAGCACGAAGCTTGTGTCAATGATGACTATTCCGAACACGCAGCCCAAAGCTGAGCGCAAGCGCGTTAGCGGCGCCTACTGGCTGCCGCTACAGGGATACCGAGTCCATGTGATTAACCCATCCACTCTGACGCCATATCAAAGAGCAAGATCGACCCTTCATCCTCGCCAACCTGCTACGTCTCAACCAGACTGAAGAGACCTTCATGGCCTCGGAGGCCAACGCGCTATCGGGTTCTAGATCGCATCTTCCCTGAGTATGCCAGTTGCTTCATCGAGACATCTCAAGAGTTGCTAAAAGGCCATGCTACACCGGAAACAATCGCAGCGCTTGACCTCAATAAGCTCAAGGGCCACGCTCGGTGCACCCAAGAGCTCGCCAGAGAAACCTTCAGCTATTTGATTAGCTGTGGATGGCCTTTGAATTGAGACTAATCCTCAGCCAGATCTAGTTCATAGAGCCTCAGATTCCCTGCATCAGGCTTACCATGGAGGAACTGCAATCGCAGCATGCTCCGGGGCTCCTAGAAGCTACTGTCGCCGCGGCCATCATTGGGAAAATCGGTGACATACACCGTGGTGGCATCTGCAGAAATCGATGCGACAGCGAATCAAGGAACCACGGGGCTCGCCAGAACTCCGTAGGGTCATATTGTCAATGGCCATTTGAGAATCCCCTTTTGGCCATGAAAAATCACGGGTCTAGGAACAGGAGCCCTAGTTCACCTCATTTTATTTCGTTTGAATTCGCAATCAGCCATATGGTCCGGATGGCAAATGGAGGCCAGCAGGTTCAGTTATCAAGGTGCAGATTTGCTTTTTACTATTGGCCGTTCATAGCACGTCTATAGACGTTCGCGGAAAGACAGGGCTCGATCACGGGTATACGAGACTCCCCCCAAGGCTACATTCTCAGCAAGTATGTTGAGGATTCTCCATTCGATCGTTATGTGGGATATCCGAGAGGGGCTGACACCGACACCAACAGAGTAATGAGAGGGCATGCGTGATCAGCTCTGTTGACACAGACGCTCTTGTCGGCATCCTGCTCCCCGATGCGCTACCAAAGGGCTAATCGATAAGGCCTATGCTGATGGCACACTCGTTATATGTAATGCGGTCTACTCAGAACTTGCAGCCCTTATAGATTCTGTATGCTCGCAGGAACCGGACTATAAAAGTGGAACCATAATGAAAGTGCTCTGCAATTGCGACATCCTTGAGTGATGGAGGGGCGATTAGACCATGGCTTTCGATACCATAAACCTGTCAGGGCTGACCGCGCCAGGTCTCGTTCTGGACGTGGGCGGAGGCGGCGAGGGAATCATAGGCTCTGTCCTCGGAAGACAAGTAGTCGCCATCGATATCCTCAGGGAGGAGCTGGAGGAGTCATCCAATGACGCGCTCCGGCTAGTGATGGACGCGAGAAGCATGCAGTTTTTGGACGGGTCCTTCGATGAGGCGACTTGCTTTTTCAGCCTGATGTACATGTCCCCGGAATCGATCCCACGGGTCCTCTCGGAGATCTTCAGGGTGCTTGCGCCAGGAGGAAGGCTCCGGATATGGGACGCAGAGATACCTCCTGCAAAGCCCGGCGATGATCTGTTCATAATCGAGCTGAAGATTGTGACAGGCGCCGGCGCCACAACATGCGCCTACGGAGTGGGCTGGCCCGACAAATCCCAAAACTGCTCCGCTATTGCCCATATCGCTCAAGATTGCGGCTTCGAGTTGCTAGGCCAAGCCGAGTCGGGACAGACATTCTACTTGAGCTTGCTGAAGCCTTATTCTAATGTCTGTGAAATCCCGACTAAAGCAGGCCCTATGTGCATCATGCGAGCCACCGCAAAACACATGCACGACGCCTATGGAGTCCTTCTTGACAGTTGCCGGCGAGTTGTGGAACGCGGAAAGCGGGTTCCCTTTTGGCTTTTCACCGCAGAAGGCCAACAACATGTAGCAGAAAAAATACGAGACTGCGATTACTTCATCGGCTTCATCAGTGGTTCTCCCGCAGCAGTCCTCTGGATCAAGTGGGCCGATTCTTGCTCGTGGGAGGATGCTGGCAGCGACCGCTTAGCAGGGTATGTGTATGGCTTCGGAGTCAAGCAGGAGTGGGCAGGCGCCGGCGTCGGGCGAGCCCTCCTTGAGTGGGCATCCTCTTATATAGCCTCCAAGGGCAGGCGGCTAGTCAGACTGGAATGCGATGCAGGAAACCCAACTCTTTGCGCATACTACGAAATGCTTGGATTTGAAGACAGGGGACTGACAGCCCCAGGCAATCAGCTGCGAAAGTACGAACGTCCGTCAGGGTCAAAGGCCCAGTGCTCGATTGCGAATCCCTAATATAACTCATAGTACCGGACCTTCGCAGTATCTACAATCCGGGCACGGCCGCAAGCAGCCTTGCCGTCTTCTTTGGGTCACGCTCAAAAACCGTATGTCGCCCAACATCTCCAATCAAATCCTTCGCTGGTCAGTCAGGAATAACATTCGCCTTGATCAGACTCATCCGCTGATCATGTTCAAACTAAGCCTTCCCGCATTGCTACAGAAGCTCAGAATCGCCTTCCGGCTCTCTCGTGCGCCACGGGTTCCTGCCCCCGGTGAACCGCCATACTATGTAGAAACCTGCCAGGATCGCCGTAGTCGCCAATAACCCGCCCTCAGGGCCGAACGCCCCGCCTGTCAGAAAGTCATTGCGGCTTGCTGCAACAGTGTAGGCACCCTCCACTTCTGCCCCGCTCACCGGAAACCCGAAAACATAGCCCTGGAAATAGTTCCAGGTGATGTGGTAACCCACGGGCATCCACACGCTGCCGCTCCGCAAGAACATGTAGGCAAACAAGATCCCTACCAATAGCACATTTGCCAGTCCGCCCATGGACACATTGGCGTTTCCTGCGTGAAGAAGAGAAAAGAGGACGGACGATACAATGGCCGCACTCCAACGGTTGTATATCTCAGACAGAGCCGATATCGAATACGCCCTCGAGTAGAGTTCCTCCGACAGCCCAACGAAGATGAAGACAACCATCCCAATCGCCAGATTCCATGAGAGCATAGGGTGGGCAAGATCGTTTTCGAGGGTGATGCTTTTCGAGGCGAGCAAGACGGCGAAGATGACCGTCATCGAAAGAGCGCCAAGCCCCAGCCCAAAGGCTAGTTCCTTGCGATCCCTTGCGCAAAATCCCGCTCCTATGTCCTCAATACTCTTTCTGTCAATGAACCTCAAAGCTAAGAGGATCGCAAGGATTAAGGCGATGGAAGGGATCAACTGGCTTGCAAGCCCAAGGAGCTCGTCACCGGCAATCGTTTCCATCAAAAACTCCAGCCTCCCATCCGGAGCCAGGCCAGGAGGAACCTTCAGGGACAACATGGTCAGATCCCAGAGGACGCGAAAGAGCATTGCCGTTATCAATAATTCAAGGATCAATACGACAATGAGCCTCCATTCTGGCCTGAGCCGGCCATCCCCCATGATAAATAGCTTTTTCAAGGACAACCCCCCGTAGTCATCTGCAGTTTTCATGAATAGCCTCGGGAAAAGATCGCAGTCTACATATTCAAGTAAGAGGCCACGGCAGAGATAACGCGGCTTTTGGATTTTCCCGTTTGAGGCGATGCCCCACCAGCAAAGCCTAGTGCTCCCATAGAACCTGCGGACCGATATCTAACGTCATGGCCTCACTAAGCTCCTTCCCGCACTCCTCGAGCTGAAGACGGACACCTTCTGCCCCGCCTCAGCTGTAGCGCCGATAGCGCACTCGAACACCGCCGGATCTCCCCCATCCCTATAGTGCCTGTCAGGCGCGGGCCGAGTATCATTGCATCAGCGAGCTCGCATACCTACATATTCCCTTGAGCTCCTCGACGGCGTTCCTCCGCACCCTCTCCATCCTGCTTCTGCGGCCAGGACCCGATGTCGAAGTTTTGGGTTGGTAGCGGATAAAGCTCTTGCCCGGACATCCCACACGTGTCGGTGGATGAGAAGACCAATGCCAATGTAAAGAGCAATACCCCAACGCATGCAGCAGGCAACGGGAGGACCCGGTTCTTTAGACGTTCGATTCCATCAACCGCCAAGTGAGACACTGGCCCCTTCTCTAACGAGATGTCTGCGAATGAACTTCACGGCCCGTTCCAACGCATAGTCTGGATGAACCCAAAAGTCCGGAGAATACCCGACGCCGTCGTAATTGTGCATCTCGCTGTCGAGCCAGAACATCGTGGGTATTCTCACCTCGAAACCTGAATAGGGCAGAACAAGCATACCGGGATTTCCGCAAAGCAAAGCGCCTCGGGTGTTAGTTCCGATGATTACAACATTATCCAAGCTCCGCAGACGACGGACAAAAGCCTCCGTCGCGCTCCCAGCGTTGGAATCCACAAGTGCTACTATGAACGGAGCATCGCTGATATGCCCACCCTGCTCAATGCCTATGCGACGCCATCCGGGCCTATCTGGGTCCTCGGCATTCTTCCAGTATCTCCACAAAGCCTCGGCCTGGTCGGAAGAAAACTCCTCCCCAAGCCTTTCCGAAAGCCCATTCAGGAGCAGAGCGATAGAGGTGTCAGTCGCCAACTCTGCTGTAAAAAAGTACGGGCCCACGTTCCCTTTCGTCAACCTTTGGCACCAAAGCATGCCGTAGATCGTCGATCCCCCGTGATTTGACCTAAGGTCAAGCAAGATAACATCCTCTTGTCGCAACTTCTCCGCGTCCTCCACAAACCTGTTGAGAGCCTTCCCTTCATCATGATCAGGATCGAAGCTGCGACAAGACACCAAGGGGAAACCCTCTATTTCTCCAAGCTCGTAGACCGCTCCGCCGTAATCCATGGAGATGATTGGCACCAGCCATGCAATCTCCCTGCTGCCGTCTGCGTATTCTATCTCACACATCAAATCAACCTGTTGCTCCGGGACGAGCATCCCAAGAACGTAGACGATGTTTCCATCTTCATCTATTGACGGTTTAAGAAAAGAAGACGGAGCTTGGCCACTGACTGAAGCAACGCGCTTGCCGCCATCGTTAATGAAAAAGCCGTCTTCATCCAGTGAAAACCGAAGATACGGACTGACTCTGAAAGTGCTCCATTCGCATAATGTCCTGCTTCCAAAAGCAAAATGGCCATCCTGGATGAACTTTAGGTTAGCTATGATGATCTGGGAATACTGCCAGAACGGAATATCATGGTAATGTCGGCCTATCTCATCCAGCATCCTCTCCCGCGCCGCGCAGAAGACTTCATCGCCACCAAAGAACTGATAGGCAGCATAACCATACTTCAGTGCGTGGAACAAGAGGTCTACCTCTTGCACAGCCCTTGCCGGACTGATCGACCATTCCTCCATGACACTCTCTCGGCCCGCAGCTGTGTCCCACCTGAGTGCGCTCGGATACGCCTCATCCTCGAAATCGCTGTATTCATACAGCATGCTTGAAAAACGCGCTAACAGATCCTCCCTAGATGCCTCGGAAAGCTCAGGCCTGTTCGCCTCCACGATAGCCTTCGCCTCCGGCGATAAGACTAATCGCGTCCTGGATGATGCTAACACAGGTTGAACAGGCGTCACAATGGCGATTACGCAGAATGCCATGAGAGCCTGGAATAGACGTGATTCGCGCAGGTGTAGGGGATTTCTCATGACCTCACCTCACGAAGAAATCATATGGATTCCGGATAATCGTTATTGCCGCATAATGCCTCCAGGTTCTTCTTCGCTCGTCTGCCCGAGGGCCCCATCGGCTTGCACCGACACTAGCTGCTTCTCGATGAACCTCACAGCCCTCTCCATCACAAAGTCAGGATGCACCCAGAAATCAGGAACATACCCACATCCATCGATATTCTGCATCTCGCCGTCAAAACAGATCATAGTAGGCAGGCTCACCTTCAGCCCTGAATAAGAAAGCTCCATCACCCCCGCATTGCCGCAAAGCGCGGCACCTCGCGTATTCGTCCCAATAAAGACAGTATTTTGGCAATATCGCAACCTTCTGACGAAGACTTCGGCTGCACTGGCCACGTATGAATCGAGGAGCACAACAACAAATGGCGTCCTACCTGCCCGGGCCTCCTGTTCGACGACTGCATAGCTCCACCCGGGCAACTCGGGGTCCTCGCTTCTGTCCTTCATCCAAGGCGCATCATCCTGGTTTTCGAGACTAGACAGGTTATCATCTGATTCGGACAACGTGTTGGATAACAATGCCAATGCCACATCTGTAACGAGTCGCCTGGAATAGGTGCTCGGCCCAACGTCTCCACCGCTCAACCGGCGACACCATTCCCTACCATAGGCATACCTTCCCCCGCGATTGGACCTAAGGTCCAAGATGATCACGTCTTCATCCCGAAAACCCTCCGCATCCTCGGCGAATCGAGCAATGGCGCGCCGTTGGCCGGGAAGATCACGAAAGTCTCCGCACGTTATGAGCGGCACGCCTCCAACCTCGGACAGCTCATAGACAGGCCCGTCAAGAACCATGGGTGAAAAAGGGACAAGCCAGGCCATTTCATCGCACCCATCTGCGTATTCGAGTTTGAGCGCGACATCCCCGTTTCCCTCAGGCAGAACCATCCCCAACAGGTAGACTATGTCGCCGGCTTCATCTATAGACGGTTTCATGAATGCAGACGGGGACTGGCCATCTATGGATAGAATTCTCTCGCCATCGGCATTCCAGAATTGACCCTCATTATCCATGCAAAAACTGTGGGTCGGACTTGCCCTGAATTGATGGTATTCACAGATTCTTCTCTCCCCAATTGAGAGATGTCCATCCCGAACGAAACTGAGATTTGCGGCGATGATGTCTATGTATTGCCACATGGGAATCTCCTCCGCGAATTCGCCTATCTCGCGGAGTATCCCGTCCTTTGCCGCTTCGAAGGCTTCATCGCCGCCGAAGTATTCGTACCCAGCATATCCGTACTTCAATACTTCGAACAACAGTTCAACTTCTTCCGCAGCATAATGTGGAGAGATATGCCATTGGTGCGATTGGCCGGTTCTGACCGATCGGCCTTGATTTCGCCAAATCTGGGCTACATCAATCTCATCTTCCAGGCCTGTGTAGTTATACAACAGCTCTATGGCCTCTCTCTCGATGTCGTCACCAGACGGCCCAGGCCAAATCGGTCTGTTTGTCTCCACTATGGCTCTTGCCTGAGGCGACAGAACAAGCTCAGCTCCTATCTCCCCTGCTGCAGCATGCCCAGACAATGCGGCAGCCACCAACGCCCACGCCATTGTCAAAGTCCAAGATGGGCGAGGTTTCGTCAGTAATGCACTCCCATAAACAGCCTTCAACGTAATGCCCCCGTGTAGTTTCGCTTCCCCGGCAAAACCCGTCAACCACGAAGTGGTACAGCCTCTACGTCCGTCTGAACCTCAGCTCGTAACCTGTCAACTCTGAGTAGGCCTTGCTCAGCCTCTGGGCAACCGCCTCGTCAACGTCCACAGGGCCCCTTGCCTCGGCATAGCCCGAATGAACGCCAACCTTCATCCCTCCTAGGCCGTTGGCGGCCAGGAGCTCCCTGGCCAGGTCGGCCAGCTCATTCACTCTCGCGCTCTCCTGGATTTCCAGTCTCCATCCTGTCGCCGCCTCGAGCTTGTCCAGGATCTCCTTGTATCTCTCCCCGACCTGGGGGGTTATGAAGGCAAGCGCCATCCGTCCCTCATCCCTGTAAATGCTGACCTTCGGTTGATTGACCGCTCCCGCGAAAGCATCGTCGATCATGCCCTTCGCCATATTCTGCTCCATAGGTTCACTCACGCCGTGTGACGGTACACCCTCCGGCGTCCACGGGTCCTGACTGCGTCGTGCGGCAACCTGATCCAGAAGGCTCTGTCCTTCAACCCTAAACAGCAATTTGTAGCCTGTCTCCTCCTCGAACGCCTCTGCATATTCTCCCAACGTTCGTCCTCGGATTCCTGGCTGTGCCAACCCTGCTGGCTCCTTCACAGTGACCGATTGTGCGCCGAAGGACGGATCGCGGTTGACCCTTATGCCGAACTCCTCTGCCAAGTCCGTCTTGATCTTGGTCTTCAGGAATTCCATATTGGAGTTTGGCGCAACTTCGATTCTGCGCAGTATCTCCCGCTCCAATTCTCCGATCTCGTCTGTGCACCTCTCGGCATATTTCGGCGTCGGAAAATACAGCGTCACGCTTCCATCTGAAGCAAATCCCACCTTCTGAAGTCCAAACGGCGACAATCTTTCCTGAATCAGTGCCCACGCCTCATTCTGTTCCATCGGCTTCGGCGTAACAGCGTCCACATACTCTTCCTCAGTCAACACGTACACAATATTGGGGTTGGTGTAGGCGGACCTGAAGCGCGGCGACCCGCTGACTTCCTTGCGGAAAGCCCGTTTCTCTTCGTCGGAGATCTCTCGGGGACCGTACCACACCATCATCAAATCCGCAACTGTGAGCGTCGTTCCCAGAGTCCCTGTCTGGAACAGGTGTTGCCAAAGCTCCTCCGGATCTACCGGCTCCTCTTTGTGCAACGCTATCCTGCGCACCTGCGGCTTCAAGGAGTATCGTCGTTTTCCCCCGCCCGGCGCCGGAACATACTCGTAGACCCCACCCGAGCCGGCCACTTCTATGCGGGTGTCAGGCAATTCGTCTGCCAGGGCTTGGGAGAGCGCTTCAAGAGACTCCTCATTCCCATGGTTGAGGAGGACGAAGTCGGGCCTTAAAGCCTTTACTGAAGCGATGATCCCGAGCGAGTCCGCATGGGCCGAAAGACCGAACTTCCCCACCTTGCACCTAACCCGGTATTCGTTTTCGTTCAAAAGTACCGTCCGTTCATTCTTTGGAAGCTCAGCCAAGTCCAGCAATCTTCTTCCCGGCGATTCTTCATCCTGGTACCCCACTATCGCCAAGAGATTCTTCTCATCCTCGAGAATCCTCTCTGCGTATATCGGCGACACTCCGCCTGTGAGCATCCCTGAACTCGCAATTATCACACACGGATCTTTCGATGCGAGGATCTTGTCCCTTTGGGACTTGCTCCCCACTGCTTCGATACCATTCGTGTAAAAAAGCTCATGGCCCCGCAGGACTTCTTTCTTGTATCTTTGCTTCAGGTAATTCGGGTTCCTAGCGAAAACGGTATTTACGTTTCGTATCAGACCATCAACGTACACAGGGTATTTTCTCTTCGTTCGCCGCATGTAGTTTCTGAGAGCCAAGATTATCTCCTGAGACCTTCCCACGGCAAAAGCAGGCACAAGCGCCCTTCCGCCAGCGTCCAGCGTCTCGCCGATAGTGTCGAGCAGCCTTTGCATCTCCTGAGACCTCGGAGCGTGAATCCTCGATCCATAGGTGGCCTCGGTGATCACCACATCGGCCCCGCGCTTGAGAGCTCCACTGAACGCCTGCATACCTACGGTCTCCTGCTCAAATGTGGTAAAGTCGCCAGTGTAAAGGAGCGTCCCTTCTTCTGTCTGAAGCAGTACCGCCGCAGCGCCGAGGATGTGCCCTGCTTGGAGGAACACCGCCTGAATCCCCTCTACTGCCTCAAAAGAAGTCCCGAACCCGTATGTGACCACCCTGTCTAGGGCCTGCTGGGCATCGTCTGCGTCGAAGAGCTGCAGCCCTTCCCTGAATTCTGCAACCTTGACTGAATCGTACAGCAAGACTGTGGCCAAATCGCGCGTTGCCGTCGTGGCGAATATGGATGCCCCGGGCGAAAGTTTGGCCACTAGCGGAAGGGCGCCACTGTGATCTAGATGGGCGTGGGACAGGATTATCGCATCGATAACTACGTCGTTGAGCGGCTCAAGGTTGGGGAGCATTTCCGTCCCCTCTTCGCTCACCCTGACGCCTGCATCGAGGAGCACGTTCTTCCCCGATTCTGTTTTGACAAGTATGCATGAGGCGCCAACTTCCTCAGCGCCCCCCAAAAAACAAATCTCCATAATCTACTTCTCCCATGTGTCAAATTCCATCTCTTGCCTGTCATTTGAACTTATGGCCGCAAGTTTTTATGATAACCGCAATGCGGAGAACGCACCCTCCGAGGCAGGGATGGGCGGTTACAGCCCATGGCGCGTTGCGGCCCAGTTGACGGATGATCGCAAGATAGAGCGGTCTTCCATGTCGGCCGAGCGGATCTGCCAGATACATAATCCGCCCGCATTCTGCTACTCTGGCAGTTTTCTCATGGCTCTCACGCCCCAAAGCATCGGCTCCAGGTGCACCGGATCTTTACCCCCGCTCGCAAGGGCGCGCTCGAATAGCTCCATCGCAACTTCAACTCTGGCAGCAAGCATGGCCTCCCCCGCCTCGACCGTGGCCTTGCTCGGATCGCCCATGTATGGCAGCATGTCGGGATCACCTACCCAGGCCAACGTGTTCGCAAGGTGTTCCAGGTCGCGAGAGAGCACATCTCCGCCAAAAAACCTTACGATCTTGGCCAGTCCGGCTACGAATGATGCCCCTCCTGTGTGCGGCGGGGGCAGAGAGGCCGGAACTTCGCGGTATCCTCCAGCGACTTGCTCCTCGCAACATGCCAACATCAGCGATGTCTCATTTGTCCCTGCATGGCTGTCGGGATCATCTCCGCATACGCCGGGCCCGAGTCCGGTCCTCTTCACGAAATCCGGGTCGTGCTCAACCATGTAGCGGAACTCTATGTTGAACGGATCTATGAGGTAAAACTTGTGCTTCTTCCAGAGTGCCCGGGCCGCCGCTTCAATCGCCATCTGATGGCGAGGACCGCCATGGTTGTCGGCCACGAAAAGATAGCGAAAACCCTGGGCCGCCAGGCCTTTGCCGTAAGAAAACAAGGCCCCCTCTAGATAGGGAGCAGGCACCGAAAGCGATCCCTTCACCGGAAGGGCGTCTGAGCCCAAGTATAGCGAGGGTAGGGTTACGAATGTAAGCTCGGGATGGCGTGCAAAAAGCTCACGGATGTATCTCGCGGCCAGCTCCTCGGCGATGAAAACGTCCGTGCCCACCGGCAGATGGGGTCCGTGGACCTCGATTGGGCTCACACTTATTATGAAGACTGTGGATTCGCGGTCAAGAGCGGAAAGCTCCGGCAACCGCATCTTCACGTATTCCAGGACGACTGGCTGTCCTGACGCTTTGTCGGGCATGTCCAACCACCTCCTCTGTGAAATAGGAACGTATACGATTGCCCTACCTGTCTTGTCGCGAAGACGCATCAACGTCGTGCTCTGTTGCGCATGCCAACCCGCTGCGGACGTTCAGGCCAGCCCCCGCGCCCGCGGATGACATCCTACTTCAGCAGTAACCTGACGCTTCATATTGGTTCAACATTTCACACGTTATACCTTTCATCTGAGCACATCTCAGAGAGGACTCGAGCACCCCCCACCACTTAGGATCCAGTTCCAGGAGATCGGAGAATCGCCAGCCTCGCAAAGGCCACCTGCCCAGATCGATGGGGCATACTCCATAAGAAGGCAGCAGAAACGGGAGGCCGATGGGAAGGGTCATTGGGAGCCGGTCAGAGCAGATACTGTGGCCCCGTGATATTTCTTTGCAACACTGCGATTGTTTCGCAGCATAAGAAAAGATACTACGAAAAAATCGTAGTATCTTCAGACTATACTGTTTAGCAATTCTCAGATAGTCTTTGCGCAATCATCCCGTTTTCCCTGATTGAGGTTTGAGCCTTGCTGCCAATACGCTTTAGACGACTTGCTTAGCCCTTGTTGCCGTTTGCGGCGCCTGCTTTCGACCCTCCGGACGCAAGCTGTGCCCCAACGTCATATCTTCAGCTTAACCCAGCCTGATATGACTTCGATCGAGTCCTCCTCGAACTTGGGCTTGGCAAACCTCATGAAGTACATCGAAGCCTTGCCTGACCGCCATTCTGGGGTGTAGGTTATGCCCTTAGCCATGATTCCATTCCAGTCTCTGAATGTCTCCATTGCAGCCACGAGGCCCTCCCTGGTGGGATTGGCCCCACATCTCCTCAACCCCTCACAAAAAACCTCAGCCGCAATGAATCCGGCTGCCGCGAAAGCACTCGGCATTTCATTGGGATAGGTGGCCTGGTAGATTTCGAGGTACTTGACGGAATCCTCATCGTTCCCAAGCACCGGGACCCAACCCGGGGCGATCAGCCCCACACATGCCTCACCGGCGAGCGCCGGCATCTGAATTGGATCGGCATTCACGTATGTCGTGAGGAACTGCGCATCAAGCCCCATGAGATCAGCCTGTTTCAGGAAGCCTGCGCACGGTTTGAGGGTGGAATAGATTATCACCGCGTCCGGCTTGGCCTTGATCAACTTGAGAACCTGGGAGCTGAAGTCGACATCTGCTGCGCCGAAATTGACGACTTCGACCGGTTGCATCTTGTAGACGGCCAACTGCTCCTTGATGCCCCTAAGGCCTTCTGACCCAATGTCAGTCTGTTCACATGCCACTGCGATCCGCTTGCACTTCAGCCCTTCTACCACGTATTGGGCGATAATGCGGCCCTCGCTGATGAAGTTGGGCTGAACCGGGAAGAAATACCTTTTCGGTGGGAACGCTAATTCGCTGATACCGCTGCCTTGGTATATTGACGGAACCTTTTTCGATTGGATGTAGTCTATGGTCGCCTGCACGCCAGGAGTCCCCAGCGTTCCGACGAGCGCGAAAACCTTGTCCTGCTCAATCAGTTTCTTGGCGGCCGCAATCGACCTAGACGGCTGAAAACCGTCGTCTTCAACTATGAACCGGATCTTCCGTCCATTCACTCCGCCCTTCGAGTTGATCCAGTTGAAGTAGGCTTCCATGCCCTTGCGCATGTTTATTCCGACCACAGCGGCCGGGCCCGATTGATCCTGGAACGCGCCTATGAGAACCTGATTTGCGGTCACGCCGGGCTCCGGGGCGGCCGTGACCGGTCCCGGGATTCCCATAAGAAGAACAACCATAAGGGATGCGAGCACCAACGTCCAATGCCTTTTCATCCTGCTAACCTCCTCAGCTTTTTGACGTATGGTCAGCACCATACCGCACCGCGCATATCTTCGCTCTTGTCGGCAAGGTGCAGCCTGATACAGTCTCAAACCGCTCAATCCCGAGTATCCTGATCTCGGTTGTCTTCGCCAGCGAGTCGGAACCGCGACTCGCCTACTCAGTCCTGGAAATCGCCAAGCCCGGGCCGACTTCGGCTACACGCTGAAACTTCGCGATACATCAAGCTCGCTCAACCTCGGCAATGTCTCTGCCTCCAGTGCTTCCCCCCAAGTAGGAGCGCTTCACGTCCTCGCTTGCGAGCAGCTCATCACTGGGCCCCGAAAGGGCAACGCTGCCCGTCTGCAGTATATATGCTC
>Ga0116189_1001410_pt1 | contig 18860 bp, 14 predicted proteins | sample AD_JPNTR3_MetaG_FD_89895 | JGI IMG/M metagenome (GOLD analysis project Ga0116189, IMG submission 89895) | Active sludge microbial communities of municipal wastewater-treating anaerobic digesters from Japan - AD_JPNTR3_MetaG | ecosystem: Engineered > Bioreactor > Anaerobic > Digestate | place... | reverse complement strand
CCGATCGATCCCCGGACCATCCCACACGAAGTTCCCGTTGTAATCGAGGACCCAGAGACCGTCCCGGAAGATGCCGATCTTATCGGTACCATCTCCGTTCCAATCTCCGATAACGGGAACATCACCAGCCTGTCCGATAAAGGCAACCCGATCGATCCCCGGACCATCCCACAGGTAGTTCCCGTTGTAGTCCAGAACCCAGAGGCCGTCCCGGAAGATGCCGATCTTTGGATAAACCTGCTGTGGTAGTGTTACTTTCACAAAATCCATTGTTGCATGCCAGCCGGTATATCGTGCCCCGCCAAGGAATCTCAAAGATCCATAGGCAGCTCCGGTTCCGACCAGGTTGAAACCGTACACGGTTGGTGTAGGATACCCGGGATCGCTCGTGAGGCCGTCGAGGATGATTCTCCGGTGCCCCCAGCTCGAGGCTGCATCGTCCCAGACCAGATCATGGACGATCATGTTTGCCACAGTGTCTGCATCGAGATCCGGATAGCCGAACGAAATGCACTCCCCCCAGGCAAGCCAGGGTATTCCTGCGGCAGTGAGGCGGGTTCCCAGGTTCGGTTCTCCGGGAATGGTGTGGCCGCCATAATCCGAGCTGATCATCAATAGCGTGTGGTTCCTGGCCACCGATGCAAGTGTTTCGTTATAGGTATAGGGACGAAGGCCCATGTTTACCCGCTCGACATTGATATAGTACGCAATGGCGGCTTCGATCATGGTCTCTTTCGAAAGGGCTGTTGGTTCTGCAAAAGCGGGTGTTTCAGCGGACAAAGGGAATTCTGCGGCGGCATCATACGATGGAAAAAACAGTGCAGCTTCTGTTTCGACCATCGTCTCGGGTGTGGGTGCTGAATCCATCGGAACGGCCGGTTCCGTTGCCAGTGCCGGTTCATTTGAAATCGATCCCCACAGGGAGTCCGGAGTCGCATTATCGGCATAGCCTTCCTGTTCCATGCGTAAGATCCCGGAATCAGGAGGGGTCAGGTTATCTGCCCAGACTGGTACGGAACAAACGAATACCAGGATAACCAGAACTGCAGAGATTATTTTGAACGTCATACGAATGTGCCAGGTACAGTTTCAGAAGTGCCTCGTCTTGATATTTTCCGGCATTCAGGTTCATCGGACATATGAAGAGTAACCGGATAAACCTAAAATGGTTTCTTTTAGAACTGCTATTGACCATCTCCACGACACGCAGAACCGAACAAAAAATGGACAAGCTGGGAATAACTCCGGTTCAGCGTGTTGGAGAATAATTCCATATCCTCCTTATCTCGTGTGTTTTTCTCGATCGAATGTTTTTATGTTCTTCAGTAGAGCAGCGGACCACCCCTCCAGCGATTCGCCCATATCAGCAAAGTGCCTAATCTCTCTCGAAAGCCCCACCCCACCTTCAAAAAATGCATATATAGCGATACGATACCATATTGTATTATGAAGGGGATTATTCTGGCTGGGGGATTCGGTACCCGTCTTTATCCGCTAACCAGGGGTGTATCGAAACACCTGCTCCCGGTGTATGACAAACCGCTCATCTATTATCCTCTTTCAGTGCTGATGCTTGCCGGGATCCGCGAAATCCTGATCATATCGACACCCCGCGATATCCCCGCATATGAAGAACTGCTGGGAGATGGAAGCCGGCTCGGAATTAAGTTCTCATATGCTGTCCAGGAAAATCCCGGAGGACTGGCGGAGGCGTTCATCATCGGTGAAAAATTCATCGGGAGGGACAAGGTTGCCCTGATCCTCGGAGATAACATCTTTTACGGGCAGCATTTCAGCGCACTACTCCGGGATGCAGTGCAGCTGGACAGCGGGGCACTGATATTCGGGTACTACGTGAAAGACCCCCGTGCCTACGGGGTCGTGGAATTCGATTCCCGGGGAGAACCGGTATCCATTGAGGAAAAACCCCAAAAACCGCGGTCGAATTACGCGATACCAGGACTCTATTTCTATGATAACGAGGTGGTCAGGATCGCGAAGACGATCACCCCTTCAAAAAGGGGCGAATTGGAGATTACCGATGTAAATAAGGAGTACCTGAAAAAGGGAGCCCTGAAGGTGATACCGCTTGGCAGAGGCATGGCATGGCTGGATGCAGGTACCCACCGCTCACTGCTTGAGGCATCCAATTTCATCGAAGCGATCCAGAAGAGACAGGGCCTTTATATCGCCTGTATCGAGGAAATTGCTTTTAACCTGGGATATATCACGAGGCACCAGCTCAAAGACCTGGCTGAAAGCATGAATAATACGGAATATGGAAGCTATTTAAGTGAACTTGCCGGAAGTGATACGTGATTGATGAGGGATCATGAGGGATACACTCCTCTTCCAGGAAAGGATGTGTATGTTCATGACTGATGCCATCCATTAACCGGAAAGGATGAGTGAGAATGTATGACGGATAAATTCAGGAAGATCCCTACTGACCTTGACGGTGTCACACTCATCGAGCCTGTTGTCCTTAGCGATGGCCGCGGATTTTTTTTCGAGTCCTACAACAAGAGGGAGTTCGAAAAGATTGGGATCTATACCGAATATGTCCAGGATAATCACTCTGCTTCTGAAAAGGGTGTGATTCGGGGGCTGCATTTCCAGAAAAAGCATCCTCAGGAGAAACTGGTCAGGGTTGTGAGAGGATCCATATTCGATGTGGTGGTTGATCTCAGGAGTAATTCACCAGGATTCGGGAGGTCTGCCGGGGTTACTCTGTCAGCGGCTGGGGCGACGATCCATATCCCGGCCGGGTTCGCCCACGGGTTTCTCGCCCTTGAAGAGAATACCCATGTGCTCTATAAGACCTCGGAGTTCTATTACCCGGAACATGATGCAGGCATCCTGTGGAACGACCCGCAATTGAAAATTCACTGGCCGCTAGAGGAATATGGCATCCAGAAGCCGATCGTTTCGGAAAAAGACCGGCAACTGCCACGACTGAGTGAAATTGAGCCTCCTTTTACTTTCGGAGGGAATCAGCCTTGAAAATCCTGGTCACTGGAGCGAGGGGACAGCTGGGGCAGGATATCGTCCGGGCCTGCACAAAGCGGGGATTCCCGGTCACCGCGGCGGATTCAAGAACCCTGGATATCACCGACTTTGCCTTGGTTCGAAAATACCTTCAAAACCACCCGTGGGACATACTTATCAACTGTGCCGCATACAATGCCGTCGATCAGGCAGAAAAGGACTGGAGAAACGCGTACCAGATCAATGGTCTCGGCGTGAGAAACCTTGCCTGTGCGGTCAATGAATGCAGCGGGGTCCTGGTTCACTATTCCAGCGATTATGTTTTTAATGGGGAGATGAAGAGGCCCTATACTATTTTCGACCCCCCCTCTCCTCTGAACCGTTATGGAGAAAGCAAGCTGCTGGGCGAGCAATTTGTCCGGGATCTTTCCTACCGGTTTTTCCTCATACGGGTGAGCTGGGTCTTTGGAAAAGATAATACCAACTTCGCACAGAAAGTGGTCGAATGGAGCAGGGCCTCAAAGGAATTAAAAATCGTCGATGACCAGGTGGCATCTCCCACGTATACCGCTGATCTTGCCATGGCAACCCTCGATCTCATCGGATCAGAACAATACGGACTCTATCACATCACCAACAGTGGGTACTGCTCCCGTTACGAATGGGCTTCTGCTATCCTGGATATACTTGGCTGGGACGGGACCATCATCAGGGCATCTTCTGAAGAATTTCCCCTCCCCGCAAAAAGACCCCGCTGCTCGGTGCTCGACAATTTCGGTACCCGTGAGGCGCTCGGATACGATCTTCCCGGCTGGAAGGATGCCACGGCAAGGTATCTCATGGAGAAATTTTTATCATGACCAGAAATATCCTGATTACCGGTGTTGCAGGGTTTATCGGCAGCAATTTCGTGTACCATTACCTGGACAGTCACCCTGATCGGACGGTCATCGGCTACGATAACCTGACTTATGCAGGAAATCTGGACAACCTTTCGGCCATCCCGGGGTCCCAGCGGAACCGGTTTATCTTTATCAAGGGAGACATCTGTGACCAGGACAGAGTCGAAGAGGTATTTCAGGAATACCGGATAGAAGGCGTGATCAACTTTGCTGCAGAAAGCTATGTGGACCGTTCAATCCGGGATCCAAGAGTTTTTATGAGATCAAACATCCTTGGCACCGGCGTATTGCTTGATACAGCTCTCAAATTCTGGCAGGAAAGTTCATTCAGCGATGAGGATACGAGATTCCTGCAGGTCTCAACCGATGAAGTATACGGTTCGCTCGGACCCGACGGATACTTCACCGAGGACACTCCCCTCGATCCGCACAACCCGTATTCTGCGAGCAAGGCATCCGCCGACCTTCTTGCTTCTGCGTACCATGACACCTACCGGCTTCCGGTAATCATTACCCGGTGCTCAAATAATTACGGCCCCTACCAGTTCCCTGAAAAACTGGTTCCTCTGGTAATCACCAAAGCACTGGATCACCAGCCAATCCCGGTCTATGGGGACGGGAGGCAGGTTCGGGACTGGCTCTATGTGCAAGACCATTGTATAGCTGTCGATCTCACTTATGAAAGAGGGGGTATCGGTGAGATCTATAACATCGGGGGGAATAACGAACTGGAGAATCTCGATTTGATCCGCCTGGTGCTTTCGGAGCTTTCAAGAGAAACCGGTGATTTTGAAATCAACGAAAACCTGATCCGCCATGTTGCTGACCGTCCAGGACACGACCGCAGATATGCAATAGACTCGGGAAAAATTCGCCGGGTCCTTGGATGGAATGCGGCAACACGGTTTGATGAGGGTATTAAAAAAACGATTCGCTGGTATCTGGAAAATAAGACCTGGTTGCAGAGGGTTGCCTCGGGGAATACCGGAGAAACCAGTGAATGGCCTTATAATTAGAGAACGTTTCAAGCGGTTGGTTAAATTATATCGTGAACAGATGTATATTAAATTGATATCCGACCGATTTAACAGGTTAGCTCCGAAAACTTCGTTAATCACAACACTAACAAGCGTTAGTGGATGATGATTGGTTTTTTATTCGATGCCATTTATAACCGTTAAGGATAGTAGTGAGTTTATCTAAAAATGTTTGGTTTCTTCGCGGGACCTGCGGAACGTCGGGTCTCCACTCAAACTAATGGGTAGACTTCAGGGAAAGACTCAATACAAGGTTACTTCTGCAACTCATCCGGTAATTCACGAAATCGTGCTGGAGAGCCTATTGCCAGCATTCCAGGTGGAACATCGCGGGTGACAATTGATCCTGCCGCCACAACTGAACCGGCCCCTACCTCCACCGCGGGGAGAATGATGGATCCAGCCCCAATTACTGCTTTATCGTTAATAAGAGGACCTTGCTCGATCCTTTTATCCGGGGGGAACCGGTTATTTGTAAAAATCGCGTTCGGGCCAATAAAAACCTCGTTTCCGATAGTAGAATAGGGACAGATACCGGCCAATGCCTGGATTCGGACATAATCTCCAATTTCACAATTACCGTCAATTACAACCGAGTGACCGATGGTTGCATGATGACCGATGGTAGTCTTCTCCCGAATCAGGATATTATGGCCGCACTGAAGGTTGTCCCCAATAGCGACGTCGCAGTATATGACTGTTCCGGAACGGATAACCGAACCTTTTCCGATTACTGTTCCGGGATAATCTGTTTCACCTATTCGCTCCTGTGAAGGGAATCCAAGGACAACAGGTTCAAATATTGTCGTTCCTTTTCCAATAATATTTCTCCCATAATTGACCATGAATTCTCACGACCTGGGAATCATTAAGGTTACCCACACATCTGTGAATAAATACTTTGGTTGGATAATAGATCAAAGTTACTTTTCATGGAATGAATGAAGTATAGTATTTTATTGACACCTTTTTTTTTTAAATTTTGCGAATTGTCGGCAGAGTTCAAATCTGTTATTTGAAACTGCCTTAACCGACCGCATTTCAAGCCTGTCGAACCCTCTCATTTTGAAGATAAGCGCGACATTTCCATTTGAAAGAAAAATTATTTGTCTATTAATCCCGATTATCCATAGAAACAGATTTTTCGATCGACAGATGGCTCCCCGGTTACTATTCATGCGGGAATGCACGATCATGATAGAATGAACTCCTGTGGAGGAAATGCCTGATGATTACAGTTGAAACGTACGGTCCTGAAAGAAAATCCGAATGGAACGCATTTATTGCAAGATCAAAAAACGGCATGTTTCTCTTCGATCGTAATTACATGGAATATCACCAGGATCGGTTTGATGATTGTTCCCTGATGTTCTACAAAGACGAACGTCTTATCGCAACTCTTCCTGCCCATCTTGATCAGGATACCCTGTATTCCCATGAAGGCTTAACCTTTGGAGGAATCATCAGCGGGATGGAGATGAGGGCAGTCACCATGCTTGATATTTTCAGTGAATTACTGGGTTACGCAAAGCAAAACAACATAAAAAAGATCAGGTACAAATCAATCCCCTATATCTTTCACACGATTCCGGCAGAGGAAGACCGGTATGCCCTTTTTATCAATAAAGCATCGCTTTACCGGCGCGACCTTTCTTTTGCAATCAACATCTCTGAACCATTGAGACCCCTGAGCTCCCGTACCAGGGGGATTCGGAAGGCACAGAAGGCAGGGCTTGATGTAAGGGAGAGTGATAACATCAAGGAATTCTGGGATATCTTGGGATCGAATCTCATGAAAGGTATGGCACGAAACCTGTGCACAGCTATGAAGAGATTAAGTTACTCAAGGATAGGTTTCCCGATGAAATTCGGTTTTTTTCATGCTATAAGGAGGATCAGCACCTGGGTGGAGTGGTGATTTACGCAAGCAGAAATGTCGCACATATTCAATATGTAGCAAATTCTGAACAGGGTCGACAGATGCATGCCCTTGACCTTATTGTCCCCTATCTCATAACAACCACTTATTTTAAGAAAAGATATCTTTCGTTGGGTGTATCTACCGAACAGCAAGGATGGTATCTGAATAGGAATCTTTCGCGGTACAAGGAAAGCTATGGGTCGGGAGCTGTTGTTCATGATTTTTATGAATTGAAAGTCAGATAATCGATCCAGTGCTGTATCTCGATACTGAAGCGTGGAAAAATTGACAGAATCGCACTGGAGAAATTAAAAATACTTTATTAAAAAGACTATTACAATAATAACTCATTGGCTAGACATATCTTTCATCTTGCCACAAAACCGAACGATTTGAGATCATTTTCGGATAGGGGGGAGCAAATGAAGAGGGAAACATGCAGGATTATCAAATTGCCGAAAATAGTCGACTACAGGGGGAATATCACCTTTATTGAGGCTAAAAAACATATTCCCTTTGAAATACAGAGAGTATATTATCTGTATGATATCCCGAGCGGGGAAGAACGTGGAGGGCATGCCCACAGGAATCTTGAGCAGTTAATAATATCAGTGAGCGGAAGTTTCGATGTAATTATCCACGACGGTAGCCTGAAAAGAAAATTTCATCTCAACCGACCCAATTATGGTCTTTATCTTCCTCCGATGACCTGGCGCGAGCTCGAAAATTTCTCTTCGGGCTCGGTGTGCCTGGTCCTGGCGTCAGAATACTTCGATCAGGATGACTATATTCGTGATTTTCTTGAATTCACAGATCAACGGAAAAATTCTACGAACCTGAAGAATTTTTAATAAATTTTTAAAAAAATTGTTGATCCAATGATGGAGTTCTATTGGGTGATATTAAAAGTGATCAGGTCAGGATAATGGTAGTAGTGGTGTCGATCATGTGTAACGATCTTTAAACTACATTTTCTTATCCCGTGAGGTAGACTATTAGCAGGTATTATTGCAATAAAACCACAATGCAAGAGTTTTTCATTCCTGAAGTGGGCTGACACATCCGGTCTTTTCAGAGAGTAGAATGCACGATATTGCTGGCCAGAATCAAAAGAGATGAAGACGGTTGCCGCTGGTGCATCTGCAATGACATCAATAGCCCAGCCCTCGATGAAAAGATCCTGTCCGCCGTCAATAAAAATACTTGAAGGATAATCAGAACGAATCTTCCAATTGATTCTATCGATATGATAACTTGTGTCGGCAGGGAAAACGGGGAGAGTATCGATGCAAATATGTGATACCTGATGGGGTTTATTCAAGGGGTGATTGCCTGATACCATACCGGACAGCTCATCTAGTGATTGAATGGTTTCTTCTATTTTTTCAACATCAATAACATAATCTCTTTGATGTTTAACGATGGAAGTTCCGGGAATTGGTTTACCTGTGACATTGACCGTTTCCAAATCCATATATCTGGCAAACCATGAATAGAAGGAATATGCTGTCGCGGTCAGAGGTAAGATTATGGTTGTGTTCGGGGCAAAAATCATATTGACCAGCCCCGCCCCCCCAGGACCAGCGATCACGCGGGCAGAGGAGAAGAGAGCTACCTGTTCACTAAATGAGAGTTCTGCAGGGTTCAGTGATAGAAAACCGTATTTAACGAATGTCTCCTCAACCTCCTTTTCGTTGACGGGCCTGCGGTATAACGCCTCTTTCCGATGGATGTAGAGAAGATGTCCCATACCATAATCACGTTTTCTCATGTTGTGAGAGAATTTCTGCCGTAAAAATTGTATAGCGAGGGGGGGGATTGCCCCCAATGATCCAGTCTCTGCTCCCTTTTTTCCATCGAGCGGAATAAATGATAAATTGGATGGTACAAGCAGTCTTTTCACCCTGTAACGCATTCCGTCATGGATGCAGATAATCGGTCTCCGGGACGAGTTGCACATTTCCAGGGCTTCGATTAGGTTCGGATGAAGTTTAGCATTAACGATCAGTGGTATTCTTTCATCTATGTCAAACTGGTCAAGGGTCCAGAAGCGGGGGATAAATTCGATCAGCCAGTGAAAATAATTTTCTGCATTGACACCGTCCATGAATATCCCCTCTTCTATATCAGGGCCCCAATCTTTTTCAAAGGTTAAAAGGACGGTATTTGTGGCATCGTCATTGATAATACGATCCCATTGTCGGAAATCAATGCTCTCTTTTTCCGGATGCAGGTACGCATCGTATAATGCCCTCGAGTTGTTATCAGCGAGAATGAGGGTATATCCGCCAATAATAACAACATCACGCAATTCAGCAAAATAGCCTTCGGGAACATCGCCGAAGCCGAAGATATTCTGCCGGTAGAATGAGCCAAACCCCCTTTGGGATGGTTCTTCCTGGACCCTAGCCTCCTGTACGATGGTATAGGGGAGGGAATTGGCTGTACACCACTCTTTTACAGTTGATACTATACATAAAAAGGTATCATTTTCAGAGAAATCATTGCCGAGACATTCCTGATCCTTTTTATAGCAGGTGAACGCTTCATCCAGACGCCCCTCGGCTACCGCAATTTCATACTCCCGGGCATGAGTCCGCATTTGTTCTTCCGTGATGGTAACCGCAATTTCACATACAGGTTCAGAGTGAGAACCGCTCATCATGACTTCCAGCATATAATCGCCTGCGGTGTAGGGGGCAACGACATGCATGCTGATCTTTGTTGATGAGCCTGCCGGCAAGAAAGCACGGAGAGGCGTCTTGGCGTATCCCTGAACGAGATTGTCGTCGGAAATAGATCTCCACTGGTAAATAAAGTATACCGGATCAGAAGAAGGTGAACCCAGAGGAAAGCCAGTATTATTGTAAATAAAGAGAGGAATTCTATTTTGCTCGTCAATTCGCATTGATAGATTTGTTAAACAACAGACAACAGGAATGTCGAGTCTGGGGGAGGGTATCCTTTTGATTTTCCTCTTCCTGGAATAAGACTTTTTTAATTTACGTTTTTGCGTATTCTTCCTGATCATTCTGACCTGTTCCTACCCATCCAACCAGGAATGATTTCTCATGGACAAAAAAATACCTGCCGGATGTAATACCAGCGCCGGGATTCGGTCTTCATTACGAAGTTCATAGTCTGGAAATAATTCTTAAACAGGAATTTCGTGAAACTCATTGACTGATGATACCGGGGAAGTCATGCCGATTCAGAGTGATGATGTGATTCAAGAACCCCCTGAATAATTCGTTCCACCTCTTCAATAGCAATGACGTAATGACATTGCCAAGGTACTGGACCCGTCCCGGGGAGAGAAGCGCCCCGCACCTCTATCAGGTTCTGTCCGATTATACGGGTAATTTGTGAAAATCCCTGAGACATTCCTTCCCCGATCAACTGCAGAATCGTTGCATCTTTAGGAGCCCAGAGGATATTCGTGAACCCGGCACCAGTTGGACCGGCAATGATTCCTGCGGTTGAGAATTCTTTCACCTGTTCATGAAATGTCATGGTACCCGGATTGACAGATTCGAACCCGTATTGCATGAAAACCTCTTCAATTTCACGTTCGTTTAGTAACATTCGATTTTCCTGGCCACTTCTTGAAATATACAATCGTTTGAATGGCTTCCGTTGAGGAAGGGTGATTAGACCTGATCGTTTTCGTAAATACCAGATGGCGATTGGAGAAATTGCCGTGTCTGATGGTTGAGGCAAAATTCCTTCCCTATACTCCTGGACAATAAAAGATAGTCGGGAGGGAACGACAAGTCTGTGTACAAGATATCGTTCTCCATATTTCACAGGAATTATTTTTCTTTCCACCGAACAAACTGTATCCAGTGCCTCCAGGAGATTGGGATGAAGATCTTGGTCGATGATAAGAGGGATATGGCCGTATTCCGGAAACTGGTCAAGGGTCCAGAAACGGGATATGTATTCCACTAACCAGTGGAAATAATTCGAAGAATGAATCCCTGACATGAAAATCCCTTCCTGTATTGGCTCACCAACTTCCTGCTCACCGTGCACGGTGAGGGTGTCACCGGGACCATACAGTATTTGATATCCATTCTGGGTATAATCGAATTTCTCCCGCCTATGATGCAGATATTCATCGTACAGGGCTACATGTGTGTCGACAAAGAGAGGATTATGCCCCCCGATGATACTGACATCTTTGAGTTCCGCGAGATAAATTTCAGGGAGTGTTGTACTCCAAGATGATGGATCATGCACGATGTCCGGATTGTCCTTTCCAAGGATATTCATTGGTATTTCTTTTTTTACGGTATAATACGGTAATCCTTGGTCCTTGCACCATTCTTTGACACCTTTTATTGTAAAAATACAGGTATTTGTATCGGAAAAATAGCTACCCAACCGCTTCCGGTCTTTGATAAAAGCAGATGTTGCTATATCAATTTTTCCCTTTTTGAGAGCAGACTCATAGCTCTTGGCATGGATTCTCTTCTGAGCATAACTCACACGCACGTTGTTGAGATTGGTGCTGATTTCAGGGGAACAGTCTTCAAACCGGCATCCATCATATAAAATTGTTATATCAAGGCAATATTTCCCTTCCTCTGGCGGAGATTCGATATACACAACAAGTTTTCTTGATTCCCCGGTCTGGAGTGGCTTATTCAGTAGCGTAGGCCGTTTACCTTCGTAGCATTTATCGGACGGTTCCCGCACCCATCGATGGATTATCAGCATGGGATCGGGAGGGAAGGAATCGATAGTAAACGGGCTAAGGTTCCGGATAAAAAGCGGGATTCTTAACTGTTCGCCAATCCGCATCCGGAGATTCCGGAGAGGGCATATCATGGTAACACTAAAAAGATCCTTATCGACCTTGTCCATGTGCATCAAAACCGGCCTGGCGTCCTACACGTGCAGTTTGAAAGGCAATACCTGTGATGAATTATTCACTGGCCGGATGAAATCCTTTTCCCAATTTGAACAATTGATTTGTCCACAATAAAAAAATTCGTAACTGTTCAGGGTCAACCCCAATATCCTTGTATAATGATGTAATAATAATAATTAGTAACCGAAAATCGGCAGAATAGCTATACCAACGAAATAACCCCTGCAACAAATATTCAATCGCCTCTCGCCCTCATCGAAGAACAAAACCGCATCATATCAGAGTTGCGAGCAGGAAACGCCCAACTCCAAAGCCTGCATCGCAGAGCTCGAAGCACGGTTGAACCGGCACAGCCGGAACAGCAGCCTTGCCACCCTTGATGGATGGATTCTGACGCTCCCAGGGTCGGTGGAAGAAAGGGGAAAGGCTGCCTGGCGGACAGAATGGGCATAAAGGTCATACCCTGGAATGAGTAGAGAACCCCAACCAGGTCCGGGGTCTGTTTCAGGTGGAAATACCTCGGTCTTTTTAATGCGGGAATCCGGACTTCGATTCTCCCGATCTAGAATTCAGCAGGATGTTCAGGGGTATGAAAATGCCTGTTCAACACGTGTCTTCACTTTGTTTAATCGAGTTGACGAATGTATTACCATACGATCACCCATTGAAGGTGTTTTTAAAGCTGTGAAGAGTACTTTTTCCTTGAAACGATTGCTTCGCTATACAACCCGTCCTGTTGAAAAAGTGGTCGTTGCTAGTGTTTGGGCTCTGGCACAAAAGACGTTCTACAACACATTGCTGAATGGTAATTTTGTAGGAGGCTAATTACTTATTTATTCCAGAATCTTAAATCTATAAATAAAAGTTTCAGTGAAAGTGCTATAATCGTTGAATTTTTTACGAGTGGAAACCTATGGAGCAAGATTCTAATAAATTCAAAGACTATGCTTCACGACTTATAAAAGAATACTCCCGGCCCTTTTCTTTTGAAGAGATCCATTCACACATAAGGGTAAAACAAGCACTTACATTTCTTGAGATCAATAAATGCAATAGGATTCTTGAAATTGGAGGTGGAAAAATGCCTCTTTTTCCGTATCTTGTCAATTTTGACCAATATGTTCTTGTTGAACCTATCCAAGAATTTGTCTCAAGCGCTTCATCACAATTGCAATGTTCCCACAGAATAACCATTATTCGAGATTTTCTTGAAAATTGTCAGGAGACTTTAGAGGAAATTGGTTTTGATTGCATTATCGCAAATGGTGTTCTTCACGAAGTTACCGACCCTCGTTCTTTTCTAACAACAGTGAAAACCATCTCTCACGAAAATACAATCTCTTATTTTAGCCTTCCAAATGCGGCATCTTTGCATCGTCTTTTAGCAAAAGAAATGGGGCTTATTAAAACCATTTTTGAGATTTCCAATACTGATAAAAAATATCATCGGGCACTGGTATATGATAAAAAGTCAATAATATCGCTTATGAATGAAATGGGATTCTCTGTGATTGATTTCGGTACTTATTTTATTAAACCTTTCACTAATAAGCAGATGGAGGAATTAATTATGAAAGGAATTTTCGATATGAAATTAATCGATGGTCTCATAGGTCTTACTGCATACCTACCAGAATATGGATCTGAAATGTACGTTATTGCTAAAAGACGATATGAATAATGCAGGGATAAGCAGTCTTGGAAGGGCACGAGCACTTGGGTGAAGCTGAAGAGAAGGTACAACATGAGAGCTTATGGCAGGAGCACATGTAACTCAACGTGGACGAGACCGGGATGCGGGTGAACGGCATCCGGGAATGGTTTTCCATGTGGCGAGTATCGAGATCCTCACTGCATATGGTCACCATTGAAAACGATGGTCTCAGGCAATGGGTGACCTGCAGTTCCTGTTCGCGGTTCCGTGGTACGGTGGTCTGTTGCTTCTGGTAGGTATTTATCTGGGTGTGAGGTGATAGTGTGTCGGGATACTCGGGTCGAATTTACAGCATTCTAAATACACTGCCTTGAACCCTAAAAAGTAAGTTCAAAGGAAAGATAAAAATGGATCATGTTCCTTTTATTGACCTGAATAAAGAATATCAAGCGATAAAGACCGAGATTGGGGTGTCAATACAGCGCGTGCTAAATCGCGGATGGTTCATCCTCGGCGAAGAGCTCATATCCTTTGAGAAGGAGTTTTCAGCGTATATTGGAACGAGACACGGGATTGGCGTTAATTCGGGGTCAGATGCCCTTTTTTTGGCGCTTAAAGCCCTGGGATTGGGCCGGGGCGATGAAGTTATAACGGTGGGAAATTCCTTTGTATCGAATATCGATGCTATCCTACGAAACGGAGCGCAACCGATTTTTGTAGACATTGAACCTGATACATTGTGTATCGATCCGAGACAGATAAAAAAACAAATAAATAAAAGAACGCGGGCCATTCTCCCTGTACATCTTTATGGACATCCGGCTGACATGAACCCTATCAGGGAGTGTGCAGATGATCATGCATTATTCGTTGTTGAGGATGCATGTCAGGCGCATGGGAGTACGTACAACGGCGAGAAAGTCGGAAGCATAGGGGATGTAAGCTGCTTCAGTTTTTACCCGACAAAAAATTTAGGCGCTTATGGAGATGCTGGCATAATTCTCACGAATGATGAAGATCTCGCATCCCGGGTGTCCATGTTGCGGAATTACGGGCAGTCAGAAAAATACCATCATGATATTTCCGGCTTCAACAGCAGGATGGATGAAATACAGGCAGCTATACTTCGAACTAAATTGAGGTATTTGGATAGTTGGAATGAAAAAAGACGCAAATGTGCATATCGTTACAATGAGTACCTGAGTCAAACTTCCCTTGTCACGCCATTTGAGAGAGAGGATTCACGACATGTATACCATCTTTATGTTGTTCGGGCTCCGGAAAGGACCGTCTTGATGAAAAAACTATTAAAAAAAGGTATCCAAACCCAGATTCACTATCCTGTTCCGGTCCACAGACAACCTGCGTATTTCCGGTACGGGTTGGATCGTCGGCTCCCGATCACTGAAGTATCTTGCAGTGAAGTATTATCGCTCCCGATGCATCCTTGGCTGGATGATGACCAGGTCCGGTATATTACACGTGAGGTGAAAGATGCCCTTGGTTAGTGTCCTCATGCTATCGTTCAATCACGAACAATATATTGGAACAGCTATCCGGAGCGTGCTTTCCCAGAGTTATACTGACTTTGAACTTATCATCATTGATGATGCTTCAAACGATAACTCTCCGTTAGTGATAAAAGAATTTGCCACCAAAGATACCAGGATAAAACCGATATTCCATGAAAAGAATCTTGGCATTGCAAAAAGCCTCAATGAAGGAATAGACGTCGCAGAAGGCACATTTATAGCGCTCATCGGTTCCGACGATGTCTGGTCGATAGAGAAACTTGAACGACAGATTGCTGAATTGGTAAAAAATGAGAATCTCCTCGTATGGTCAGAGGGACTAATTATCGATCAGGGGGGTATTTCTTCCGGAGAATATTTTACGAGGTTGCACCAGGTCCGGGAACGAAAAAAAAGCGGGTATATTTTTGAAGATCTCCTATGGGGAAACTTCATCCTGGGATCAAGCCTGGTATTTAAAAAACAGAATTTGGGAACCACCAGGTTTAATGAAGAATTGAAATACCTCAACGATCATCAATTTTTTATCGATATGGCAAAAAAATATCCCTATCTCTATATCGATACCCCTCTCGTTCAATACCGGATTCATGGGCATAATACCATAATTAAGGATAAGGAAGGTCATTTTCGGGATTTACCAAAATTGTTCCGTTATGTTTTAGAGACTTATGGTGATGGAATAAGAAATGACATAAAAATCTATATATTTCAATATACGGTCGATGCACTCAATGAAATAATTACATCTCGCGAGACAGAAATCGGTTCTCTCCACCATACAATAAAGCAGATTCCTGAGTTGGAAGGCCGCATCAGCGATCTTAACAAACACCTGGGAGAACTGATCACGTACGCGAAATCACAGCAGTCAGCCGTCCAGATGAAAGATAAACAAATCGGAAAACTTAAAAATCAAATTAGAGATGATAAACAATATTTCGATGATCTGGTGGCAAAACAGCAGGCTAGAATCTTGGAACTGGACCAACATTTAACGGAAAAGATTGCCTATACGGAAATACTTGAATCAAAAACCCTGAAACAGCAGGCCAGAATCGTGGAACTGGACCAACATTTAACGGAAAAGATTGCCTATACGGAAATACTTGAATCAAAAACCCGGAAACAGCAGGATAGTATTAAGAACCTCGAACAAGTCAAACAGGAAAAGATAAGCCGTATTCAAGACCTTGAGAATGAAGTTCATCAACTGCATGAAAGTGTTATGTACCGTGTCACCCTTGCATTTCATGTCAATTTCATTGAGCGTTTTTTTCCTCAAGGAACCCGGCCAAGAATGCTATATAACCGATTTTTAAGACGAATTAGGAGTGTTTTTTAAAAAAGAGTCGTCAATGGGGTACTGGAGAGGTTCCCGGATAAACCTATTAATTCCCTTCTATCCCACCTTTCGCACCTGGCCACCATGATTTCTGGAAATGGAATATTTAGAATTATATCTTAGCACAACAATGCATATTCTTTGGAGCCCGCATCAATATTCACGGCGAAGAATTCATTTCGAAGCAGATGTGTCAATAGTAGTGACAGGGTAATTTTTTATACCTTTACCGCGTTCCCAAGATAGCTGTCGAGAATTGGAGCGATGGTGTTCAAGTTCAGATGTTTCAGGTTATGGTGGACCTGTCCATAGACAAGAGCGCTCATTATCGTAACTTCCCTGAATAGTTTCCATATACCGACGGCGGTCTGTGTTTCACTTCTGGTCCGATTATTATGAAGAGCGGTTTTGATCTCCTCTTACCCTGTGAATTGCATTTCAAGGCAATGTAGAGGAGGTCTTCAAACGGATCGCCGCTTTGGAAAACTTTGTATTAGCGAGGGAAGGAGACGCAATAAAAAGATAAAGACGATAAATGACCCTACTGCCTTCATGGAAAGCAAGTCATGATCTATCATTCAATCCTTCTCTCAATTTATCAGCATAATACCATCCCCTTCCTGGATATTCTCATAAGACAACAATTCAGGTAAAAAGTTAAGTGGCATTCAAAAAATTTTTGCAATTAACTTGAAAGCTCAAAAATAATAAATATCCAACAATTATTATTCTAAGTCATAAGTCAAGGTGGCATATGAGAATTATCCGAATCATCCTGGCTCTTCTATTTGTCTTACTCTCTGCCGCGGCAGCACAGGGTGCTATGGGGACGAATGATGACGAAGTTGAAAACCAAACAGTAGTGGAAATCGATCAAAGTAACCCGAATGCTATTTCATGGTACACGATAAAGCCTTCAGAGTTACCCCTTTATATTGACAACAACTTTGTCAATAAACATGGTCGTTATTATATTCTGGGAGGGGACTACACGGCGCCCGCCGGTGTTGAGTGGGCAATAATATTAAATGCATCTGATATTGTCTTCAATGGTGCGAACCACAGGATAAAAGGCACATTGCCAAATAATGTTGGGATAATAGCATCGGGGTCGAATGCGACAATCTCCAATATCACGTTAACCGGTTGGAATTGGGGGTTACAGTTCAACAATGTGACCAAAGGAACTCTCGAGAATGGAAATATCTCCGGTAATATCTGTGGAGGAATCTCAATCTACAATGGACGGGGGGTGAGTATAGAGAAAAGCACAGTCTCTTCCACTACACAAACAGGAATCATAATTCATTTCAATGGATATGGCAATCGGGTGAGTGATACTACAATCATAAACGGTCAAGGTGGTATAACCATTCAAAATTCTGAGAACAACACGATTGTCAATAATACCATTCAAAATTGTTACGGTGGTATAGTTGTTCTTGACAACTCGAATGAGAATACAATCGAGAGAAACAGGATCTCTGATAATACTATTATAGATGGATATGGAATTGTCCTTCAAAACATTTGTAATGAAAATAGTGTCAAGGACAATATTATTTCAAACATGAGCAACGGGATGCTGATATGGATGAGCAGCTGCAATAATAAATTCCAGAATAATACCGTCTTTAACTCTCCCGGTCTTGGATTTGACATTATTGATTCGTGTAATGGAAATGAATTCCTTCAAAATAAAATAAATTCCACCCGTGGAGGTATTAGCGTTCTAAATTCGAGTAATCTGGTAATCCAGGGGAACCAAATAAACAATACACAAGTACATGCCGTCTGTATCATGGGTTCCAATTCAGGCAATAATGTTGTTTCAGAAAATACTATCATGAACATAGATGGCGGAGGTATCATGTTACACAATGGTCCCCACCATCAGATAATTGCAGACAATCCCATTTCCGGCAATTCGGTTGGGGGTATCCTCGTTTATGGAAGTCCCAGTAATACTATTTCAGGGAATATTATTTCGGATAATAGTGTGTATGGTATCCATGTGAGTGGAAGCACCTCATATAACAACACGATTATTGGAAATACCATCGAGGGGATAACCGATTTTGGAATATTCCTTGAAAAAGGTCCCCACCAAAATACCATCAATACCAACACAATTACTACAAATAACATCGGAATTATCTTAGACGATAGTACTTACAATACCATTTATGATAACTTCTTATGCAATAATAATAGGAACACTATTCTTTATGGGACAATAACCGGAAACCGGTGGAATATTTCAAAATCTTCTGGACCGAACATCATTGGTGGCCCGTATATCGGTGGAAATGTATGGGCGACACCGGAACATACCGGGTTTTCGGAAGTGACACCCGATACAGATGGTGATGGTATATGTGATGGAGTATATCAGGTCGCCACCGGCCAGAATGATTACCTCCCTTTAAAATACTTATCAGGTACCACGACTACTCAGCGTATCGGCATCTTCCGGGACGGTCTCTGGGTCCTCGATTACAACGGTAACTACGTGTGGGATGGTCCGGGGATCGATCGGGTTGCCTGTATCGGACAGGCAAGGGATATTGCCGTTATCGGAGATTGGAACGGAGATGGTACCGAT
>Ga0116189_1001403_pt1 | contig 18940 bp, 15 predicted proteins | sample AD_JPNTR3_MetaG_FD_89895 | JGI IMG/M metagenome (GOLD analysis project Ga0116189, IMG submission 89895) | Active sludge microbial communities of municipal wastewater-treating anaerobic digesters from Japan - AD_JPNTR3_MetaG | ecosystem: Engineered > Bioreactor > Anaerobic > Digestate | place... | reverse complement strand
AACTCAGGATAGAGCTCCTCGGCTTTTGACAGGTAATACGAATCCCCGGTCGCGATGTAAAGCCATACAGCCCCCCATACCAGCTCATCGTAATATCCGCTCCATGATTTGTAAAAATCAACCACATCGGGGATCGCTTCATGGTACAGTCCCCTGTAGGTATCCGCAAAAGTAAAAAGCTCTTTTGCGTGTTCAAGAAGAAGATTTGCGTAAGCAGGATCTGTTCCCCTGAAAAGCATCGAGGAAGATGCAAGCGCAGCAGCAGCTTCCGCTGCCAGATCACTTCCTGGATTATTGGCATCTATTTTAAACGCCGGCCTCTCAAGAGGGTAGACTTCAGGAGAACCCCACCACTTGTGATCTACCATTCCAATCCCTATCTGGCCGTAAAATTCATTTTTTGCACTGTGACACTTTACCAGATAATCAGTTACCCACTTGATATTCTCCAGAAACCATCCCCATTGCCCGTATTTCTGATAACCTTCCGGATACTCAAGCCCGCCCCAGGCAAGAAGGGTCAGGGATGAAGCCATGGGGAAGTTGAATTTCATATTATCTCCAGCATCGTACCATCCCCCGCTTAAATCAATTCCACCCTCGCCGCAGTCGTTTACAGCGGATGATCCGCGCCACTCAACACGGTTATTTTCCGGAAGTTTACCGGAACGCTGCACTTCATAAAACCACATGGATTTCTGCAGAACCTCAGCGTAATTGAAATCCTGTGCCAGGGAGAATGAAAAACATGACAGGATAAATAAACAGAAGATGTACCTTGAGAAATTAATCATTACCGTAATCCTCGCAGAATGAAATAAAAGGAAACGGTGTTATGTGGTGTGATCATATATATAGTAACGTTACGAAAAAATTCAGTTCATTCGCAGGAAACAGAATCGATGATCGGAGAGGACCGGAAGGCTGATCTCAACTTTACAGGAACAGCGCCTGATAGAAACTATCGTCTCTCGACAGTATTAATTTGACTTCAATTATCGTTTAAATATTTCGTAACGCCTGGGCACGCATCAGGTACTGAGGAATTTCTGCTGTGGCAATTTATATTTAACTCTGAATGCCATCAGACCCTGTAATTATTTTTATTATCTTTCAATCTCACATTTTATCCGAAAGGTATTGCCACTTATGAAACTTGTAAAAAAAGGTAAAACGAAGGATGTATATGAGCTTGAAGATGGGAATTACCTTTTAAAATTCAAGGATGATGTTACCGGGCAGGATGGGAAATTCGATCCGGGTGCAAATACTGTTGGGCTTACCATTGAGGGCGCAGGAAGAGCAGGGCTTAGCTTGACTAAACGGTTCTTTGAAATACTGCGAGATCAGGGTATCCCTACTCACTATATTGATGCAAAAATCGATGAAGCCAGTATGACAGTGAAACCTGCTGAGGTGTTCGGAAAGGGTATTGAAGTTATCTGCAGGTACAGAGCTGTTGGTAGTTTCATACGCCGTTATGGAATGTATGCAAAGGATGGAGATCCGCTTGATGCATTTGTTGAGGTTACGCTCAAAGATGACGCAAGAAATGATCCTCCGATTACAGATGACGGGCTTGAGATGCTTGGAATTCTTACCAAAGAAGAATATGCTACTCTTAAGGATCTTACCAGACGTGTATCCGGAATTATCAAATCGGAGCTGGCTAAAAAAGGTCTCGAGCTTTATGATATAAAACTTGAGTTCGGACGGGTTAAGCCGGACAATAGTATCGTCTTGATTGATGAAATTTCCGGTGGAAATATGAGGGTTTATAAAGACGGTGAATATATTGAACCGTTAACACTGGAAAAGATGATGCTTGAAGACTAAGTCGGAAGAGTTCAGAAAAAACCTACCCGGATAAAAATGAGTGAACTTCCTGGATACTCTTTTTACTCCGGGTAGTCAGACAATGCAATGTGTTAGAATAAGTACAAATATACCAGAAATAGCTCCTCAGGTCCTGCATCCGTATCTGCCCCGCCTGGGGAGTAACCTTGATCGGCGAAAGTGATGCGCTTGTGCTTACCGGCATGGTCAACAAACCCAAAGCCAGTGCCAGAGATGAAACGGTACGGGATGTTCTCGGCATCATAAAGATCTCCTTTCATAGGGTGTTTGCTCTCTGCTGTGATCTTCATCCTGCGCTGATCAGGCGCGGAAAGATTGTACCAAAAAGCAATGGGAGTCGACTCAAATTTTTCCTGCTGATTCTAAAATACTCGGGATATTCTGTGCCCCCAAGCCGTCGCATCAGAAAGCGCTTCATTTTTTGAAGCGGTTGAAATGATGTCGAAAGGTAAAGGAGATAAAGTCTGGAATTGTACTCGTAAAAAGACGGAACAGCCCTGGCAGTGGGGGTATACCTGTTCCGGCGCAACTATTATCTTAACTGGTGCTATGGGTTACGATCCGGGTGGGACGGTTCGCCTGATATAACAGGAAAGCTGGTTGAGACCGGCACCCATGAGGAACTTATTGCATACAGCGGTCCCGCGGTTTGTTATATTGAATCGTGAAAACATCAATTTGAGAAAGTCTGAATTATGAATATCATGCTATTGACCTATCAGGGAGACATGGCTGGTTCGACAAATTCGATATCATTTCTTGCTCTGGGATTGGTGCAGCGCGGACATACCGTAGTAGTCGGATGTCGTAAGGAGAGCCTTTTATTTTCCATGCTCAGCGGGACACCTGTAAATGTCATACCGATGGTATTCAATGGACGATTAGATCTTAACAACATACGACATATTGCAGATGTAGCAAAAAAGTATTCTATTGAACTTATCAATGCACAATCGAGTTACGACCGGTACACAGCCATATTAGCCCGATGGTTTCACCGGCTCAATTGCAAAATTGTCCATACCCGGCGTCAACCGCCACGCAGTGATGGCGGTTTTATTCAGCGGCAATTCTATATCAGGGGAACGGACAAAATAGTAGTTGTAAGTGACACATTGAAAAGGATATTCATCGATAAGGGCTATCCTGCATCACACCTTGAGGTTATTTATAATGGTACTCCTGTCAGCAGATACAAAAACAGTGACAGCAGCCATGTTGAACAATTAAGAAACAGACTGGGTATTGCACCCGATGATGTCGTCATCGGATGTGTGTCACGCTTGAAAAAGCAGGCTCAGTTGATTCACGCACTGACACACCTTGACCCTTCATATAAGGTCCTTTTTGTCGGTATTGAGAAGAACTGTCTCGATGATTTAGCGCAAAGTCTTGGTGTAAAACAGAAAATCATCTATGCCGGTAAGGTTGGCACCGATGAAGTCCTTGACTATTATAAGCTCATGAACGTTGATGTTCTCCCGTCTACTACCGATGGATTCGGTCTTGTACTGATCGAGGCAATGGCAAATGGAGTACCTGTCGTGGGGACTGATTTCGGCGGGATATCAGATGTAATCCGGCATGAAGAGTGCGGACTGCTCTTTTCAGATAATAACCACGAGCAACTGGCTGCAAGTATTGAGAGGTGTATTAAAGATAAAACACTCCGGGAGAAGCTTATCCGTAACGGTTACAAACGTGCGCTTGAAGATTTTTCGATTGAACGGACAATTGATAATTATGAAAACTTTTTCAGGCGTTTAATTGATACTGGTAAGTGAACCGAACTTTCTCATAAAAAAAATGGCATGCCCCGAAGGCGCATGCCACAAAAACTACAGATGCTGAAATACCAGAAGTTATTATTTTGAAACCACTAATTTTGACTGGTAAACACGGTTTTTACTGTCAATAACCTTTGCAATAAAAAACCGTTTGCAATGTCTGATATATCAAAATTATGTGAGTAGTTCTGCCCGGCAACTGTCTGTATAACGGATTCCTTAACAAGATTACTGTTCATAGTGTAAAGCTTTAGCGATGCATTGCCTGTATTCAATGCGTTAAAAATTGACTTTTAAAATGGAACCGTTACAGCTCATGGTCATCGATGATAAAGTTTCATTTTTAACCGGTTGATTTACAGCCGTACTTTGTGCTCTTTTAAGAACTGCAGCAAGTGAGTCGTTGGCCGGTTTCTTTTTATAATTTTGTCAAAAATCAGTGCATCACCAGTTCCGGGGAAGGTTCCCGGAATCCATGAATGTTTATCGGTAAATCCCCAGAGCATAAAAGTTGTGGCACCTTCACTCTCTAAAGTGGCCTCAAGCATCGCTTTATACATCCTTGCCTGATCGATAAGCTCACTTTGATCTGTGGAGTGGTGATTCTGACATCTGTTTCGGTGAAAACGACTTCAGATGCCAGCTTGGCCTTGATGTCGTGGTGGAGACGCATAAACATAAAAGCAATCCGGTCCCTCTGACATCATGGAAAGGTGTTATGACATACACGGTAATGATGGGAGACCAGGTTTTTAACGAGGCCCGTATTAACTTTCACCTCAGGGCTGATGTCCACAGGTACAGGGAAAAACCGGTTGAGAAACCTGTAACGGAGATAAGAGAGCTGAGACTTTCAAGAAGCTCTTCCTGTGAATATGATCTGGCTACAACATTGTACACGCCTCAGATGATTTATGAATATTTAAGGGGTTCACTTGCCTCTCCTTACACGCAATCCAGCGCAACAGAGCGGTTTGCCATGTGGGGATTGGTTGATCTTGCCAGTAAAACAAACCTGAACATGTATATTTACTGTTCTGTTTATAAGCCTGATCTCAGTTTCAAAATAGTAGACAAGCAGGGTTTAAAGGTCGATCCCAGCATTCAGATTCCGGTTGTATTGGACGTGCAAGGTTCCGATGTGGTCATAAAGAGTCCGATTTCAGACCCGGCACCCGATAAGGGCAATACATTTCCGATAAATTATGAAATCATATTTGATGATGAATTCAACATTATTGCAGGTACAACGGGTCAGATTCCCATTGGATCTGACGGCAGCTCAACCGCTGAATTAAGATGGAAAACGGCCTCCCCAAGCAGCGCTCCTTCAAGCGAGACTGCGGAGTAAATTTCAGGGGCAGACCGCTATACAGTTGTTAAAAGCAGCCGGCTTGGTCTTTTCAATGAATTCCGGACACATTCAATATTCTGTTTTTGCTGACATAGAGACCGGAAGTGTCCGGAACGTTGATTGTACACCGCTTCCTGTTGTAACCTTCTTAATGAATGCTCCGGTTTTTTGCATTGTATTCAGAGTATTCGTCACCGACACTTACCATGAGCCTGTCTGACCCGATAAGCTGAAGATCACGGCTGGCCGTTGTTACTGACCATCTTTCAGTCGGGTTGGAAAGGTTGATATAGTGCACTTTTCCATTCCCCTCATCGGCAACGATCACCTTGTACTATATTTGCGAAGGTGACTGGGCAGAACTATTCTGCCAGTTGATGAAAAACAGAGAGATAACAATAAAAACAACAGTTGAACAGTATCTGTTTTTTAAATGTGTCAAATCCATCATCTGTTTCCCTCTGGGTGATATGAGTTTTGATGTTTTATACAAACAAGAATAATCATATACAGCCATAAGCTCTCCGGGAGCTAGCGATTTGAGCGGGTTGTTGTGTTCTTTATTTCAATGTTGCCAGGTATCCGGCGAAAGGTACTCTTTCAACAGGGTATTTCCCGAATTTGGCAATAGTGGAGCGCATTAAAGGTTGCCGACAGGTTCTTTTCTCATCTGTATTTCCCCGGCGCATGTGTTTCCTGACTTCCAGCAGTGCTTCCGGTTGAGGAGTTCTGCAGATGTCTACATACTTTACAAGATTGCTGAACAAAGCGCTCCCATTGTATTTTAGTCCGTTCTCTGAATTTCAGAGAAAACCTTATACTTTTCAGAAAAGGTCAGTGTATGGCAAATGTAAAATTTTACGCAGGGGAATCGTTTCCTCTCGAGATGCACAAAGTTCGTATCATCCAGAAATTGAACCTTATACCCATTGAAGAGCGGCATAAATGCATGGAAGCTGCCGGTAATAATACCTTCCTGCTTAAGAACAGGGATGTATTCATGGATATGCTTACAGACAGTGGTGTAAACGCGATGAGCGATCGTCAATTGGCTTCAATGATGGAGGCTGATGACAGTTATGCCGGAAGTGAGACTTTTACCAGGCTTGAAAAGACGGTTAAAAAGTTTTTCGGGGTTGAGTATTTTCTCCCTGCGCACCAGGGACGTGCCTGTGAAAATATCATCTCACAGGTATTTGTTAAAAAAGGCACTGTAGTTCCCATGAACTACCACTTTACCACCTCAAAGGCGCATATCACTCTTAATGGTGGTATGGTTGAAGAGATTATTGTTGATGAGGGACTTAAAATAAAGAGCGACTGTTCGTTCAAGGGTGATATAGATATAGATAAGCTGAAAGCTATTATAAACAAATGGGGAGCGGATAACGTCGCTTTTGTACGGGTGGAGGCAGGCACAAATCTTGTTGGCGGTCAGCCGGGCTCACTTGAGAACCTGAGTCAGGTCAGCAGCATCTGCCGCTCACACAGGATACCGCTTGTTTATGATGCCAGTCTTCTTGCGGACAACCTCTACTTTATAATGAAAAGAGAAAAAGCATGCGCAGGCATGACACCTCACGAGATTGTACTCAAAATCGGATCTCTTTGCGATGTGATCTATTTCTCTGCCAGAAAACTGGGTTTTGGACGCGGGGGTGGGATTTGTACAAATAACAGAGAGTACTTCATAAAAATGCGGGAGATGGTTCCTCTTTATGAGGGATTTCTCACCTATGGCGGGATGTCGGTGAGGGAGATGGAAGCCATAACCGTTGGTCTGGAGGAGACTCTTGATGAGGACATGATAAGCCAGGGGCCTATCTTTATTGAGCATATGGTAAAGGAACTTGATCGAAAAGGTGTTCCTGTCATTACTCCTGCAGGTGGTCTGGGGTGTCATGTGGATGCGAAGGCATTTCTGGATCACATCCCTCAGAGTCAATATCCGGCCGGGGCACTGGCTGCGGCTTTCTATATCGCAAGTGGTGTGCGGGGGATGGAAAGAGGGACAATGAGTGAACAGCGTGATGAAAATGGAGTCGAGCCATTGGCCCACATGGAGCTTCTCCGTCTTGCTGTTCCCAGACGTGTCTTTACTCTGTCTCAGATCAATTACGCTGTTGACCGTATGGTCTGGCTCTATGAGAACCGCAGACTGGTAGGCGGTCTTAAATTTGTTGAGGAACCGAAGATCCTGCGTTTCTTCTTCGGAAGACTGGCACCGCTTTCTGACTGGCAGACAAAGCTGGTTGAAAAGTTCCGAAAGGATTTCGGGGACAGCCTGTAATTTCTCTGAAGGGATTCGCTTTGATGGTGAATCCCTTCACATCTCAAACTCTGATATACATTCCAATTACTTCAGTATCTTATCGGTTGCATGTGGTAAGTAATTCAGCCGCTCAGATAATCCATTCCACAGATCACTTTTTAGCCCATCGATATTGGCAATGTTCAATGATCTCCCTGGGTAGGCGAGACAGCGCTTTAGCAGCCGGTTCTAAACTTTTAAGTGGGGGAAAAAAAGGCTGCACACGCAAGGTGTGCAGCCGGGAATGTCAAAAAAGTCAGATGCAATTATTGTTGTACAGCTTTAAGCAGCCCCAGACGGTATGGGAGCAATTCATATGCACCTCCGGAGTTGGGATTCCTACCCTGATATAATAATTGCAGGTTGCACAAATCCAGCTCTTGTGTCTGATCTGGGTTTTCTCTGAGCAGTTCACCGTGGCTGATATCATTAGTCCATTTACCCTGAGGGAATGTTACATTTTTGTTATGATGTGCGAAGGGATTACTCTCACCAACCATATAATCCTTCCACTCACCTTCGATACCTTCAGAGGTCCAGGCACTGAAGTACCTTGCACTTCCCATTCCTTCAACAACGTGCAGGTATGTATTAGCTGTTCCTTTAATCTTATAATGGGAACTTCCTTCGAAAATTATGTTCTTGCCTAAAGTTTTTACTACCGTAGGTGAACCGAAACCATTGGGGAAATTACTGAGAGAGGTTTTGACCCGGTAAACCTTGCCATCATCGCCTGTAAAGAAAAGGTAAAAATTTTTATCATCTGCAATAGGCCAGTAATCGATTGGAAGGCTGGGAAAACCTGGCGTACCGTTGGGATAGAATCTCTTGGGCGCTGACCATGAATTGGGGTTATCCGGGGTCTGGGTTGTAGAATAAGCCGGATCCTGCTGCTGCCAGATAAGATACCAGGTATCCTTCGGTCTGAAATAGAAAAGTTCCGGAGCGCATTTATAGCCGCCAAATCCATTCACCTTATCCATAAAGAATGGGGCTTCATTTTTAGCCTGATTGAAATCAGTAAACTTTATAAACTGCATGTTCCATGTGTTTTTGGAGGTGTTATAGACTGTGGCGTAGACCAGCCATTGACCATTGTATTTCTGGATTGTGGGGTCTTTGACTGAAACTATTTTGTACTGGTTATTGTCGGGTTTGATGTCTACCAGGATACCTGAGGATTCCCATTTTATATTGGTCGGCAAAGTACAGATTTTTTCGTTTTGCTGCATGACTATTTCAACATTGCTCATATTGCTGGAAGTCATCGTGAAGCTTGTATCACGGTAGTCATTTTTCTTGAACAGAAGTGTAGGGAAGGATGGCGCTTGTGCTGTCGTAGTGTTTTCAGTGTTGCTTATACTACCTATACTATGTGATGGTTTAATTTGAAAACCATTGGGGCCCCATCCCATAGAGATGAATTGCTGGTTGTCAGAGTGATTGATTTGCAGAAAGGCAATTCCTCCGCTTAAATTGGAAGGAATTGTGGCTTTTGCGATTCCATTGGTTGAAACAGTCCTGCCAGTCCACAAATTACGTCCGCTGATATCGAACAGTGATAATTTCAGCTCACCATTCCAGGGTGACCTGACCAGCAGCTCTCCCTTTTCAAATTTTGCAGAATAGGAAACGGTTTTGTTTTCTTTTATAATGTTTTTTGCGGAAACTGCTGATTGCAAAGAGAATCTCCCATTATTATCGGTAGTAGTGGAATATTGGGAGGAGTCTTTTACGGTGACATTCACTCCGGGTAATGGAGATCCTGTTTTTGACTTTACTGTTCCGGAGATGGACCAGCCGTATGAATTTATACTGAATACAGCAAGATAAGCAACCAGAGAGACTATTGCGGCCTGGCTTTTCCAAACACGTCTTTTTGTGTTCATACTTCACCCTTCCCCTTGATAGGAAATTTGATATTATATACCACGGGTAATATACAGCCATAAGCCTCCTGGTGCAAGTGTCCTGGTTCAATATTGCATAGTATCCGTTGAAATGTACTTCAACAGGGTGTTTTCTGAATTTGGCAATAGTGGAGCCATATTGTGTAATAAGAGGTCGAAAAAAAAGGGAATTATCTCTTTACTCGGACAAATTTATGTTGTTCCAAATTTGGAACACTTTTTTAAGAAACCTTGTACTAAACGGTGGTCGTTAATCGAATAAGACCAGTGATGGTTCTTCGGAAGGCGACAAGGAGAAGTGGTACCTGGGATGGGGGGGGATTGTGCCCTGCCCACCCCGGTCCGGCATTTCATTACTGCTTAACAAATTGTTTTACTGTCTTACAGGAAGTTGAATTAGCCTCCAGGAAATATGCCCCCGGCTTCAGTTCGTTGATAGATACAACTTTCTCTTTTGAACTATGTATCAACTTTCCTGAAGCATCATATATGTGCACACTGCGGATTTTTTCGTCGCCCGAAACTGTCAGATAACCGTTTTTGATCCGCAGATCCAGTCTTTTCTGCGCTTTCCCTGCACCTGACATGATGGTGCCTGTTGCACCGCTGTTCAGATTTATCCTTAATACATCTATGTCCGGCATATATCCCGTTGAATTTGAGAGCCTGACAGAATTAAGACCCTTTTTCAGATTGGCAGAAAAAACGACCGAATCGATTTTTGTAAATGATCCTGAATTCAGGTTCCGCATCAGGGTGTCCCGTCCGTTCACACTGACTGTCATCGAACGGTTTTCCCCTGATATGTAACCGATTGATAATCTGTAAGTTCCTTCGGTTTCTGCCCAGATTTTTTTGAACTCCAGATAGTTTTCTGCATTGTTCCCCAGATAACCCACCTTGGCTCCTCCGGAACAGTTTGCATCTTTTACAGGTCTGGCCTGGTTTGCCACGATCTGGTTATTGACAGTCAGATTGTAGTTGTTCATCCAGGAGTTTTCAGCCTCAAAAACCTCCTGAAGCCGTGATTTGGATCCTGTTATTCTGATGAAAACAACCCCATGTGATGGCACAGAGCTGGAAAATTCGGATTGAAATGAACCCAGATCCTTTTTATTGAGAATATCCCTGACAGTTGCAGAACCTTCCAGATCGAGATCTTTCCATTGAACTCTAATTGTACGGGCTGCTGAAGAGCGGTTAAACAACACCGCAGCCCGTTCATTACTGGTCAGACTATGGAGTCTTCTGCCCCAGACCTGCCCCCCGTTACCATCGTCGCTTATCAGATGTGCCTGAAGACCTGATGTATCCTGATTGATAGCAATGGCTTCCTCATTTTTAAGCAGATTCAGTGTCTGCTGACTCATCCTTGTCAGATCGTTTCCAAGCACAAGCGGGGAGGATAAAATGCACCACAAGGCAAAATGACTCTGATCCTCTACCTGTGGAAGTCCATGCCCGACTTCAAGCATATCCATGTCATTATAATGACCGGGACTTGAAAAACCTGAAAGATATGTGTTGAGATCAAGAATCCTGATTATAGAACTCCAGTTTGCGGCGATATCATCGGCTATTCTCCAGGAGTTTCCGACACTGCAGACCCATGCACCCGGGAATTGCCATCTGCAGATATTGTAGATAATACCCGGAATTCCCGTAGCATCTATAGCATTCTTGATCTTTGTATATTGAGTCTTTTCATCCAGATGAAGATGCCTTGCGGCTCCACAGTAGTCTACTTTGATATAATCAAATCCCCAGGTTTTAAACGCCAGATCGATGTCCTGTTGTTCGTGCTGATAAAGCCCGACGCCTTCACCTGTAGTCTGGCCGCCATGCACTGCCCCGCAGGTCCAGTCCCCCGCATCAGAGTAAAAACCGGCTTTCAAACCTTTTGAGTGGATGTAATCCACCAGACTTTTAAATCCGGAAGGGAATTTCTGGGTATTTATTCTAAGCGACCCATCCGGATTGCGCTTGTCCCAGAATCCATCGTCGATGTTGACATAGCGGTACCCGACGTCGGCCAACCCCGTTGAAACCAGCGCATCAGCCTGTGCCTTGATTTTGGTTTCGTTGATATCATGATAGAAGACGTTCCAGCTTGCCCATCCCATGAGGGGTGTCTTCGGTTCATCAGCACTCACAAGACTTCCCATCGCCCAGATACCCAATGCAATAATTCCGGATGATACTCTGGAAATACCTTTGCGATTCATTTTACACTCCTTTTGACGCCTGCCACCAGCAACCCCTCAGACCTGTTGACAGTAGTTTGTACAAGCAAGAATATACAGCCATAAGCTCTATGGTGCAAATCATATTTGAGCAGGTTGTTCTATGTGACAGATGTTTATCATAACAACACTTATCTTTCCAAGTCTTTCCTGTAAAAACAGTAATACAGAAATTCTGTTAATCAACATAGCCACAAAAATCACAGTACAGACTCTTATCCGGTATACATTTATTTTTCTTCTTCCGTCAGTAAAGGCTGAGAAACCAGATAAAAGACATTCAAGAAATGTCTGGTATGCCTTCGTGATAATCAGAAAGGTGCATTGGACATTTCCGGGTGATTTTTAATTGAGATTAGATACTAGTAGGGGCGAACGGTAGTGAGCACCCTTGAAAATACAGCTGGTTAGTGGATCCGTCCCGATCATTGGCTATGAGTACTTTCGTCGGTCTTATTTCCCGGGGCCATTGTTCGAGTCTGCGAGTTTATGGCCCTCCCCGGCGAAAGTACGAATAGGAAGCCAATGCGGGGCTCCAAGGCATTTTTGCCTACTTTTGTTGCCCGGACAAAAGTAGGTCGCCGAAGGCATCTATTCATATCTTTTAAAATAAATTATTTACAGTTGAAAATAGCTTGGAATGCTATGAAAAAACACCCGAAAATGTCTGAAGGGCCTGTAAAAGCAGGAATCCAGAAATCACCTCAACCAGTTTAATTACAAAAATCACAACTCAGACGCTTATTCGGTATGCAATTATAATTTTTTCTTCCACCAGTAAAGGTTGAGAAGCAGTTAAAAAAATCAAGGAGTATTTGGTATGCCTTCATGATAATCAGAGGTTAGCTCCGTCAATGATAAAAAAAGTATGCAGTAGTGCTCTCGATAGACAACAGAGATTTATACTCGTGTTGCCTCGGGAATAAGATTGTTGTAATAAGAAGTCCTGTAGCAGGGCTTCTTTCGAAGACAGTGTAAATCAACCTGCAAATTGAAGTGAAGGATCTCGATCTGGTATATTATGTAAAGGCCAAAATATACAAACCAGAAGGAGGCCTTTTATGAGTAAAATAACTAATATCAATGACCAGCTCATTAAAGGTCATTTGGGTACCATGGTAAAGGATACAGTAGAGGAGAATCTAAACAGTATGTTAGACGCCAGAGATTTTGATATTCGGGCAAATAAGCAGTACATGTCTTTCAAATCTCACGCAATGATTCCTCGTTAGGGTTTTCAAAGTCTGTTTCCCAAGAGGAGCTTCTTTCCTTTCCAAAAATCTCTGCTGAAAACTAAAATCCCTGGATATTTCCCTCCTCTTTGCCTTATCAGCCGCCCTTGACCATCATAGATACCCTGCAATTTCCGGCCGGAAAATCGATTTTCGATCTTCCTGACTGCCGGTTTAACCACTAAGCTTTCCTTTATCTCCCTGAGAAAAATGGGTTTATCGGTTGCTGGAATGGAGATCAGGATAAAACTGTATGCTGCTTGAACGCTTATACCCCCATCAAAGAAATTTGTATCGGAACGTATTTCCAGAAAAGCAGTATCTCCTTCATCGACTATCTGTTGAATATGCCTGTATATTATCCTGTCGCCACCACCTTGTGATGAAAGCAGGGCGAGAATTGTTTTTTCATCGAAAGCAGGTTTAGTCACCAACTGTGCGGTGTCGTAGTTAACCGCAGTGCAATATTCATTCAATTCTTCCAGACTTCTGATGACATTGAAAACAGTAACTAGCGAAAGACCTGGATTGAAACCGCCTCCAATCGAATCAAAGTCGATTGTTCCCCCGCTGCCGGATGTCACCAGCATAACAATTAATAAAAGTCCTCTTCTCACTGTTTTTGCAACCATGATAATCCCCCTTGGAAATTATTTGCTGAAGCGGATTGGGTGCGATTGTGCCTCTTATCAATTTTAATTGTCACATGATGAAGATAAAAAGTTCAAGATTTGTTTCTTCAGTACCGCTTTTTCTGTATTCTATTGTTTCAATCAGCGAACCCGCCCTTGTATGGCAGAAATCCATCCGCTGGAAGCGCCCCCGCCCCCTTAATAAGGGGGTGGGCAAAACTCACTTTATCTGAGGTGTGGAAACCGGTGTCTGACCGGATTAGCTATTGTGAAGGTTATTGTTTACTGATTTTCATCTGAATGGGAAGCTCTTTATTGCGTTTCAGCACCTTTGGATTATTTGAACAGGATAGTTGTTATGATTTCATTAGATAAATCAATCGTTAATACTTTCACAGATCAGACTGAATTCCGCTGAAAATTGTTTTTCCTTCATATTATTTACATTTGTAAGGGTTGCATTGATAGTACCAGAAAGTGGATCGCCTGTCTTTTTTGGAAAATTGGTGAATGTAATAGTTCCACTGGGTGAATTATAAGCATTACGCTGATTGTCATAAAATCCAAACTGGACGGTACTGTCTGAAAATCCTCGTGCTATTGATACAGTTTTATTACTTTTAGTAAATCCGAAAAATACAATCATTGAGATTTTGGCTTCACTGTTTTCTTTGGAATCTGAACCACTAACTGAAATATTCCACATAGTGCTGTCGCCGAGAATGATGCATTGCCCGGCACCTTCCGGAACGTTAACCGTAAATGAATTTCCATCCAATGTATATGAGAATGTGCCACTGGTCTTTATTTTGTTTTTAACCGGACCGGTAGTGCCGGAATCATCACAACCAAAAAATAAACATGTGACTAATAGCATAAAAATGTTGATTCTATTCAAAGATTACTCCTTTTATTGTGGATAATTATTGCTCAGTTAAGAATGCCCTCTGAAAACATTTGTTTCTGGATAAGTAAGAAAAAGCCGTAGTGCGCTCTTGTCATCCCTGAATAAAACAAACACCTTCCCCCATCGGTTTTCTCATCTTCTACTACCATTGTCGACGGGATATAGTTGACAGGAATTATGATGTTTTTTACAAGTAAGAGTAATATACTGCTATACGCTTGCCGGAGCAAGCCTTTTGAGAGGGCTGTTATGTGTCCTGCAATTCAATGTTGACTGGTATCTGGTGAAAGGGACTCTTTCAGGTGGACTTCAAAAAGCATCATCCGAGGGCATAAAACTTGCAAATTATAGTAACAATTACTATAATAAATATGTAATCAATCTGAAAAGATAGGCTCCAGATGCTTGTATATATGACCAGATTAATGAGGTGGAACTATGACGAATAAGAAAAACGGGAAAAAGCATAAAAAACACTGGCCGACCGCTATGGAATCGGTCGAGCGGTCTATCAAAGATCTTGAAGGAATAGTTGACATTGCCGAAACCATGCGGAGGTTCAACAAGCTTAAATATGAAGAAGCACAGGAGTACACACCTGAACGGATCGTGAATCTTCGCAAAAACAAGCTGCACATGAGCCAATCGGTGTTCGCTTTAGTGTGTAATATCAAACTGCCGACACTCCAGAAATGGGAGCGGGGTTACTCCAAACCAACTCCACCGGTAAACCGTCTGTTCCAGCTTGTGGAAAAGGGCGGTCTGGAACTGATATTACGGGATAAATGATGACGAAAGCGTAAAGGTATTTCTGTCTGTTTACACACACGCACACACATGTGTGTGCACGCGCGAACGCAATACTTACGGCCTGTACCTTCTCATTTTCCTCTGAAAAGCCTGCCAGTTACGCGGGAGTGGAACAGATTCGGTTTTTTCAAGTTCCGGATAGTCAAAACCAGGATACTTTATTACCTCAAACTTATTTCCTGTGAGATATTCTATCCTCTTGAGAAATTTCTTCTCCTCATCATCGACAAATGTAACCGCGGTGCCTGTTGCCTCGGCCCGTCCGGTGCGACCGATGCGGTGGATATAGTCTTCGGCAAATGCCGGGGTGTCAAAATTAACTACGTGAGAAATTTTATCGATGTCCAGGCCGCGTGCTGCAATATCGGTTGCGACAAGAACCTTGAAGCGGCGCCTTTTAAAACCATCAAGAGCCTTCCTGCGCTGAGACTGGGACCTGTCTGCATGTAGAGCCGCGGAGCTGACTCCGTTCTGGGCAAGACGGCGGGCAATTCTGTCTGCGCCATGTTTTGTGCGGGAAAAGACAAGCATCGTCTCGATTGTTTCTTTCTTAAGGATATGAACAAGCAGGTCAAGCTTTGTATTCCTGGCGGCAGCATAAAACTGCTGGTCAACAGTGGAAACCGGAGTGTTAGGTGAACCGATCTCAACAAGCACCGGTTTTTTCTGAATACCGGAAATCAGTTTTTTAATCTCCGGAGACATCGTGGCTGAGAAAAGCAGTGTCTGACGATCTGTCGGTACATAACTGATAATTCTGCGGACATCATGGATAAATCCCATGTCAAACATCCTGTCCGCCTCATCAAGCACAAGAATATCGATCGCACCCAGGCTCACACTTCTGCGGTTGAGATGATCCAGGAGACGTCCGGGGGTTGCTACCACAATGTCGCATCCTTTTCTTAACGCACGCACCTGATTTTCCAGACTTACTCCTCCGTAAACACATACAGTACGCACTGGAGTGCAGGAGCCGGTAAGTCTTTATTGAATCCTCTATCTGAAGCGCCAGTTCACGGGTAGGGGTGAGAATCAGTGCAAAAGGATGAACATACTTTTCACTGTCAGGACACTGGGTCAGCCTGTTCAAGACCGGAAGTACAAAGGCCGCGGTTTTGCCAGTGCCGGTCGGGGCACAACCGATAACATCTCTTCCCTGTAAAGCAGGAGGGATCGCTTTCCGCTGAATCTCTGTGGGGTTTTCATAACCTGAATCGTAAATACCCTGCATAATTGATTCGTGCAGGCCGAATGATAAAAAAGACATATAATCCTTTGGATTAAAGGTGGGTGACACGCTGCGTTACAGATGTTTTAAGCAGAAGAGAAGATCGCGGAAGTCCGGTCAGTTAACAAATGCTGATTTCATCAGAGAGCGGGTCTTGTCCCTGCCGCCAGGCAGGGATATTTTATTCTTTTACAGTATCAATATAACTGATGACACTATAAACTAAAAGAGAATACGGATTTGAGGAGAAATAGTTTCTCTGTTCCCCATATACCTTTAAAATTTCCCGTAAAGAACTTCCACTTGCCCTTCGATAAGTTCAGCCATATCAGATATCGTTTTCTCAATGCGAATGATCTGAACCGAGAGCATTATAAGGAATGCTGCAGCGAAAAGGGATAAACAGGCAAGAATGAAAAATGACATATCGGTACTCCTCTCAAAGACCCCTGGATGGTTCCATGCGGGGGAAATGAGTCAGGTTTTTTTCTTTTCTTTTATATCCTGCCATGGCGATCATCGCTGCGTTATCCGTACAGAGACCCGGTCTGGGGAAGTATGCTCTCTCCCCGAAGATTTTTTTCATCTCCTGCCGTAATGCTCCATTACAGGCAACACCCCCCACCAGGGCTACTTCCCTGATTCCGGTTTTCCGTGATGCCTCCGAAAGCCGTCCAAGAAGTGAATCTATGACTGCCTTCTGGAAAGCTTTGCATATCGCGGGGCGGTTCTCTTTGATAAAGGTACTGTCCTTTCCGGCCAGATAATATTTGACAGCGGTTTTCAATCCTGAAAAACTGAAATCAAAGGGGCCTCCGCTGACTCTTGCAACCGGAAAGGTAATCCCGGTGTCCTCCGGTGAGATTGCCGCTTCCTGCTCAATTGACCGTCCGGCAGGATATTCAAATCCCAGCAGTTTTCCCACTTTGTCAAATGCTTCTCCGGCAGCGTCATCTACGGTCTGTCCAAGGCAGGTATAGTTTCCGGTGTCAAGAATCTTGTAAATTGCAGTATGTCCCCCGGAAACCACCATGGCGAGAAAAGGGAACTGAAGCTGAGGGTTTTCAAGCATCGCTGAGAATATATGTCCTTCGAGATGGTTTACTCCTGTGATCGGTATACCCCATCCGTTATGGATTCCCATGGCAAAGCTGACCCCCACCAGAAGCGCTCCGGCAAGACCGGGGCTGTCTGTGACTGCAATGAGGTCAATATCCCGCAGGGTAAGTGATGATTCTTTCAGAGCTGAAAGTGTCAGCCTGTCGATCTTTTCCAGATGAGCCCTGGAGGCTATCTCAGGTACTACTCCGCCAAAGCTGGTGTGCTCTACCTGAGAGTAGATATGGTTTACAACTATTTTCTGGTCTTCGAGTATTGCGACTGAGGTTTCATCGCAGGACGATTCTATGCCTAAAGTGATCATGTATGAGTCTTTTTGATTAATGATAACAGATCGGGATTCCTTCTCAGGAATTCGCTTAATTCAGGGCTGCAATTTATTAACAAAAGCTTTCCGCCCCTCTCCTTTATAATATGGTGAATTTTTTCCAGATATTGAAGCTCTTTATCATAAATGAACTGAATTCCCGAAAAATCGATCTTGATATCAGGCTTTTTCCGGGTGGATATTATCTGAGAGATCATTTTACAGAGCCCCGGAAAATCTGCATCATGGGCAGCATCAGAGTAAAGGGGCAGAGTGGATGAGACTGTTTCCTTTGAGTAATGATGTTTATTACTGCTTATAGACTGCAGTATCTCGGTCGGAGAATCAACATGTTCAGGCTGCAGGTATAAGCTGCTTCCGGAATCGTTTGGTTCTGAGCTGGATAGAGAACTCTGGTCAACATTTTCAGGTTCAGAGGTATTCTGCTCCGGATAGGAAGTACCCGTAAAAGGATCCTCTTCGGCTGAGGGTCTGATTGGAATGATTTCACTGCCGTATTGATCATCATTACCCGGTTTCATCACCTGAATGGGTTCCTGTCCTTTGTCATCGGATACATCGGTGAAAGGATTGTTATACATATCTGGCTGTTGAGCCGGAGTGAAGCTTTCTCTTTGATTCTCGTTTTTTTCCGGTACAGATTCCTGTGGCGCATTTTTCCGGGACTTGATCCTGAAAATGCTTGTATCTGTGAATTTGCCGTTGACATTTTTCATAATCTGAATTGATCCTTCAGGATCTTCCAGCCCGCCGGCTGCTTCATCGTTATCGATGGGAGCGGGCGTTTCAGCGATTCCAGGCTGAACAGCGATAATATCGTTATCCCCGGTATCATCAGTCGGTCTTATCACCTGGATGGGAGAGCAGGTCATATTGCTCTCCGGGCTTTCCGATGGGGTATTAAAATCCTGAAAATCATTCTTCTCTGTTTGAGGCGCGGGTCTGGCTTCCGCGATTCTGTTCTTTCGAATGGTATCAAATTCCTGCGCTTTTTTCTCTATTTCCTGTTCTATCTCCTTTATTTTGGAGGATAATGACATCAAATAGCCCCATTGGACAAGGCACAGGATAGTGGTTATCACGACTATACCAAAGATAATCAAATAAACAGCGAAAGACATTTTAGTCCTCTTTCCATATTAACTATAGAATTCCGAAGTGCATAGAAGTTTATTATAGCATATTTGAAGAGTGAAGGCGAGGGGTTCTGATTTTTTTT
>Ga0116189_1001397_pt1 | contig 18973 bp, 14 predicted proteins | sample AD_JPNTR3_MetaG_FD_89895 | JGI IMG/M metagenome (GOLD analysis project Ga0116189, IMG submission 89895) | Active sludge microbial communities of municipal wastewater-treating anaerobic digesters from Japan - AD_JPNTR3_MetaG | ecosystem: Engineered > Bioreactor > Anaerobic > Digestate | place... | reverse complement strand
TGATGCGTATAGTTCTGCTGCTGCTGTTACAAAATCCGCTGTCGGGTTGGGCTTTGATCCATAATAGCCGCCCGATCCGGTTGACTGTCCTTTGTGAGACTCTGCGTAAGAGAATGCATAACGGGCGTGCTGGAGACAGAGATCAGCATATTCAGAGTCGTATTTTCTGTAAATCCTGGACATTACGGAAAGGGTCGCAGATGCCAGTGCCGGCATCGCCCCATCGTTGGGATTTTTTGTAACTGGTCTGGGTTCTCCACCCTCCTCTACCGGAAGAGTAGACATCTTACCTGCAGTCACCCACTGCTTATGATCAAAATCACCATTGCCCTTCTGTGAATAAAACGTACTGGAGTTGGGAGTAGCTTTAATTATCCAGTCAGTGGCGTATTTGAGCTCCTCGAGCAGATCGGGAATACCATTAGGAGTACCGCCGGATATATCCCAGTTTCCACTCTCCATGTAATCTGAATAATCACGACCGTTATAGAGATCATGAAATCCGGTGGGAAATGATTCATAAGCTTTAGCCAGAACATAGGCGGAGTAAAAGAAGGTCTGCCCGAAGAGTACATGATCGCCGCAGTCAAACCATCCCCCTTCCAGGTTGTAGGACCCATCCGCATCCTTTGTAAAACTGGTTCTGTATTCGGGGTTTTGGTGTTCCATTATAAGCCAGTTGGGCCCGATACCGGAGCGCTGGGCACCATAGAAGCGTGTAGTCATCCAGAGGGCTTTTTTGTAATCTTCCGGGGAAAAATCGCCCGCAGCAAAAAGCGGGGAAGAAAAGAGGAGGGATGATAAACAGAGTGCTGAAAAGAACCTTGGACCCATGGATTCTCCTTTAGCGCTTAAACTTGGTATCACATATTTCCGGCTATAAGATACATAGTACCTGAAAAACTGTCGAGGGTTTTTTATTTCTGGGAAACACTTTCCCATTACATTACTATTCTGTTCGGGGTCGGTATCGGTATCGGAATTAGAATCGATCCATTATCGCAACCAGCGTCGATCGCGGCCCGTTCGTCGTCGTTCCTCCCTGGTATGTCGCTTGTATTCCTGCCCGTGATGGTCTTATTACATGAATAATGATTCGTTACCTTCAACAGTGGTTTTAGGGGCCCGTAACACGGCCCCTACAATTTTCTAATACTTTAATATTCAATATCCAAACAGAGTCCCGTTTTCACTTACCGCATACACCGATTTTTTATCTGCCGCAACGATAATCTCCCTTATCGGCAATTCGTTTCCGTTGCGGTCCTTAAAAACTTCCTTATTGCATCTTGTAAAGCAATCGTTGGTGAAATAGACCGTCCCTGAGGGATCGATTATCCAGCCGCATCTGGAATCGAGCATGAAAATGCGGTTTGGTATCACCGGCAATTGCACTCTGGTAAGACTGATACTTTTTTCAAGGCCGTTTGTGCACATGTAAAGCCCATTGATTCCGGCAGTACTGTCGATCATGTAAAGGGTATCTCCGTTGTCCTTGTCAGACTCTATCTCAAACCCAAAGCGCATAGAACTTACTCTTTCCCAGTAATAGGAAGACGATGGGCTTTTCCGATAACAACCGCTGTCGGTTGCTGCAAAAATAATCCCTCTGCCCGCCACCTCCAGGTCTCTTACGACAGGTCCATATTTGCCTTTTGCTGTGTCACAGTCAAAACTGATGCAGGGGATAAGCCTCATCAGGTCACCATCATAGAACAACTGGTATTTACCTCTGAAACCGCCAAAATACACCCCCTCATTTATGGGGTCAACCACATATGAACTTATAGTCATCCCCCCTTCAAAGAAATTAATCGTATCTTTGATATTTGTATCATAAGCAGTGGAATAGGACCATCCCTTATAGTTCCCGCACAGGTAAATTCTGCCATTTGCAAGTGGAACAGCGATACTGGGATTGTAGAAACTCTCACCGAATTTGAATTCCGGATTCGCCGGAAATGTCTTCCCTCCATCTTCAGACCTGTACATCACTACCCCTCCATACTGATACATATAATAAACCACTGTTGAATCCAGTGCAGTTACCAGGTCGTTTACTTTATTCAGCCCGTCACATCTGTATTCCCAGACATGAGCAGAAATTTCCGGCCTACATCTATACTCAACCGAATCCTCACCATCACTGACTCTCAGCAGAATATCCAGTATATCGCCTTCGGTAAACCTGCTCCGATCGATAAACCAGCTCAATTTTTTTGATTTACCATCATAACTTATTCCCTTCGGAGAATTGATCAGCTTTACTGTCACACTATCGCTGTCCGGATCATCAGTATGAACAGTAAACCAGCCGCTCCTGCCTGTCTGCAATGCCTCTGATGGGAGGTCTTTAAGTGATGGCTTTCTGTTGGTGTTCCTGACCTCAATACTTATGGCAGATTCAACAGTGTTGATCGAATCCGTAAGACTGAGTAACAGAACAAGATTCAGGGTGCTGTTTTGTTTAACAACACTATAATCGGGATCAAATACCAGGTAACTCTTTCCATCCTCCTCCACTAAATCTATCCAGGCAGGTTGAGGGTCAGGAGCTTTAATGGAAATTTTTGGCTTTTCTCCCTCCGGATCCTCTGCCAGAAGCGCGATTTTCCTCTCTGTTCCCTCTGATATCAAAAGACTTTCGGGCAGGGAGATGAATGCAGGAGGCAGATTGGAATCAGCTACGGAGATTACTATCTGCAACAGTGATGAATCGGGGGGATCATGACTGTCTATTACATAAACCGAGCAGATGACACTTCCATTGTCATTTATGCCCGGAACCCAGAACCACGATGAGTCCGATTTGTTAATTTTTCCCATGGAAGCTCTGAATGTGACATCATCTCCATCGGGATCACCCTTAAAGACACTTGAAAGAGAGTACCTGAGAGTATCAAGCTCTTTTCCTTCAATAGTAACCTTAGACTTTTTCCAGAGCGGTGCGGCATTGGAATCCCTGACTGTGATAAAGAAAGGAAAGCTGTCACACAATGGCTTTTCATCACCATTACAGGCGATACAGAAAAGCGGTCCGATTGTAAGTTTTTTTGAACCGCCGGTAAAATCAAACGATGGGGTCCAGATAAATCTTCTCTCCAGGCTGTCATAATCAAATTCACACCCATCGATATTATCGGGACACAGAATTTTCACACTGGCAAAATCACTGCTGTCAGGATTCTGCACCTCCACCTCTACAAGAAGCTCTTCCCCCTCTTTTGCTTCAAGGGTATCTCTTTTTTCTTCCAGACCTCTTATGCTGATTTCAGGAGGCAGTCTGGTATCAGCTACAGAGATTATTATCTGCAGCAGTGATGAATCCGGTGGATCATGGCTGTCTATTACATAAACTGAACAGATAACACTTCCGTTGTCATTAATGCCAGGGACCCAGATCCACGACGAGTCCGATTTGTTAATTTTTCCAATAGAGGCTCCGAAAGTGACCTTGTCTCCATCAGGATCACCCTTAAATACATCAGAAAGTGAGTACCTCAGGGTATCCAGCTCTTTTCCCTCAAGAAAAACCCTGGTTTTATTCCAGAGAGGGGCAGCATTGGAATCACTGACAGAAATAAAGAAAGGGAAACTGTCACATAATGGTTCTTCATCATCATTGCAGGCGATACAGAGAAGCGGTCCGATTGTAAGTTTTTTTGAACCATCGGTAAAATCGAACGATGGGGTCCAGGTGAATCTTCTCTCCAGACTGTCTGAATCAAATTCACACCCATAGATATTATCAGGACACAGAATTTTCACACTGACAATATCACTGCTGTCAGGTCTTAGCACCTCCACCTCTACAAGAAGCTCTTCCCCCTCTTTTGCTTTCAGGGTATCACTTTTCTCTTCCAGACCACTTATGCTGATTTCAGGAGGTTGATTGCCTAGTATCAGAATTGTTGCGGTTTTCCTTAAATCAGGAGCCCCATCCCTGAACACAATCATCTCTACTCCCCTCTCCCCCGCATCCTTAAATTCAAGTGATATCTCTATTTTCGATTTCAGTTGCTTGCTTTCTGATATGATGATTGTGGTTTCAGGAAGACTGTTTCTGGTTATCTTAATTGCGAGTGAGTCCAGAAATTCCGGAATGAGGGGAGTAATCTCCAGAACCAGGGTTTTTCCGGTAGAATCTGCTACCGTGGAACCGTTTTCTCCGGATGAGTTTACAATTGTAATATCCGCGCCTGAATTTGCCGGACTATTGAAAGGGTCCACAGGTGAATCACAAAAAATGAAAGAGAAAAATGGAAAGAGAAAAGCAGAAAAAAGTAGCCGTCTCATACACTTCTCCAGTTCTGTTGAAAGTTAAGCGGAAATTTTTGAATAAATGCGATAAAAAAAATGGGAGAGTAAAGCAAAGGAGAAATATAAGATTGAGCAATGAAGTAAACAAGAGGTAAATTTTCTTGCCTGATATTTACAAAATTTTCACAGATCGGGAAAGCTCATCCGTTTCTCAGTCTTTTCCTGCCTCACAGTATTTAGCCTCTTTGATATCTGTGTCGTTTAAAGAGCTTGAAAAGTGCATTACACAATAGGGGTCGGGGCAGTGTGGAAGTCCCCAGGTGTGGCCGATCTCATGCATGGCCTCCTTCAGGAGTCTTTCTCTTAAGAGGCCTGGGTTTTCCGGAAGGCCATAGAAGGATTGCCTGAGCCGTTTTGTGGCAACGATAGCTTCATGGCCCTTGAGGACAGCTTGTCCGAAGATAAAACTGAGGTTGCCGGTATAGCAGTCCTGATCGATCAATCCCAGAAGGGTTCCTCCGATTGAGTGCCGCTTTTCCCTCAGGAAAGCAAGGAGAGCATCCCCGAAATACTGTTCCCTGCGCCTTTCAAAGGCAAATCCGGGATTGTCCTGAAGAGGTCCTGCGGAGACTTTCACACCGATTCTGGATGGAAGTTCAGCCGTGAGCCACTGAATAAGTTCCTCATCAAAGGGCTTGAATGGAATAAGAGTGACCGGAGATTTGATTATAGTACTGCCCATGCGTTCTCCTTTCACACAACCTTTAGCAAAGAGTCTGCCGTGAAAACCGATTTATGGATTTTTTTTTGCAGGTAAAAAGAACAGGGTGTCTTTTTACCTGGAAATTTTCGGCGGCATCAATGGAAGCCCGGTTTTACCGGGCTTGATTTGGCTAGAGGCTGCATTTATGCCGCCGAAATAATGCCGCCGGAAATAGTCAAAAAATCACTGGGAACAGAGGTAAGCAGATGGAGAGATCAGGGCACAGGATCAGAAGAAGCGGATTTCTGCAAAGCGAGATAGAGGCTGCCTTTACAGAGTTGATCCACACACGGTGGAGTGTTGTGGAACCATCATGGAATCCGGCTATCGACATCTATGATATCGGGGAAGCTTTTGTGGTGGTGGTGGATCTCCCTGGAATAAGCCGTACTGATGTACAGATGGTTATTCATGAAAATTCGGTTACTTTCTGCGGCACACGGCAGACAATGTTCTCTGTCAGCAAGGGACGAAGCCTGGTTACAGAAAGGGCCAGGGGACGATTCTGCCGTACAGTCAAGCTTCCCGGTCCCGTTGATCCCGACAGCGCAGAGGCCAGTTTCCAAGATGGTGTTTACAGAATAGAACTTCCCAAGAAAAAGCTCCTGAAAAGCGGGGGGAAAAGATGACAGATTTTCAGAAAAGATTTGAACTCAGTCCGCAGGACGCGGAACCATCGATACAGTACAGCAGGCTTGACTTCAGCAGCACCGATGAGCTGGAGCCTCTGGATGAGATAGTGGGGCAGCCAAGGGCTGTGAGGGCGTTGGAGCTTGGACTCGGAATAGATGCCTCCGGGTACAATATCTATATGTCAGGGATGAGTGGTATGGGGAAGAAGGCGATGGTGAAAAAGCTTCTCTCGGACAAGGCTGAGAAAAGCCCTGTCCCCCCGGACTGGATCTATGTCAATAATTTCAAGCAGGAGGACCGCCCCCTGGCCATCTCCATCGAACCCGGAAAGGGAAAAGAGCTGAAGAAGGATATGGAGGAGCTGGTGTCAAGGCTCAAAGAGGATGTTCCCAGGGCCTTTCAACAGGAGGATTTCAGTAAAGAGAAGATGCGTCTCACAGAACAGTACGAAAACATGGGCAAGGAGGCTTTCGAAAAACTGGACCGTCTGGCCATGGAAAAAAATCTCTTCCTGCAGGAAACCCCTGATGGACGTATTGTGCTTATACCCAAAAAGGGTGATCGTCCCATGAGCGCCGAGGAATTCGAGGCACTCTCTCAGGAGGAAAAAGATGCCCTGTCCAATGATCAGCAGGATGTAAGCAGGATGGTGGCTGAGGTGATTAACCGCCAGAGTGAGATCGGACAGAAGCTCAGAGATGAAGTTCGCAGGATTGAGCGTGACTTCGCCTCCCGCCTGATCAGTCCGGCAATCGATGAGATAATCAACAAGTACCAAAATGAAAAGCTTCAGAAATGGCTCGCAAGTGTAAAGGAACACATGATAGAGAACCTCAACCGGTTCCGCACCCGCGAATCTGGTCAGCAGCAGGCTCTGGCATCGCTTATAGGCGCTGTTCCCCCCGATGATTCTTTCAGTGATTACGCTATCAACGTTGTTGTTGATAACAGCGAACTAAAGGGGGCCCCTGTAATAATCGAGGAATCACCCAACTACAAGAATCTCTTCGGGACTATCACCGGAACTTTCGACCGCACAGGCCGTCTCTTTACAAGCTTTCTGCAGATCAAATCCGGAAGCATACTGCGGGCAAACGGAGGTTATCTGGTTTTTAATCTCATGGAGGCGCTGTTAGAGCCTCTTGTCTGGAAAGAACTGAAAAGTACACTGAAGAGCGGTGAACTGGAGTACCACATATACGATCCTTTCGGTGTCTTCTCCACCTCATCGCTGCGTCCCGAGCCCATTCAGATAAAGGTCAAGCTTGTTGTGGTTGGAACACCACTTGTCTATCACCTGCTTCAGCTTTACGATGAAGATTTTCCGGAACTCTTTAAGGTAAAGGCGGAGTTCGCACCCGAACTGGATCAGATCAGTAACCCTGAGCTTCTGATCGGCCGTTTCGTTCAATCACAGAGAAAAAAGCACTCCACACTCTCCTTTGATCCCCATGCTGTAGCTGAGATTGTCAAAATCGGAGCAAGGCTGGCCGGAGAAAAGGAAAAAATCACCTCAGAACTGAGCCGGGTCGCTGATATCATCCGTGAATCAGATTTCTGGGCCCGGAAAGAGTCTGCTCAGATGGTAGGTGTTGAGCATGTAAGAAAGGCAGTGGAGGAGAAGATCTACCGCTCCAATCTGATCGCGGAGAAGATGCGGGAGTTAATCGCCAATGGAACACTGCTTATAGATGTTGATGGTTTAAGAATTGGGCAGGTAAATGGTCTCAGTGTAATTCAACTAGGAGATTACGCTTTTGGAAGACCATCCAGGATAACAGCCAGTGTAGGTGTGGGAGCAGCAGGAATCATAAATATCGAACGGGAAAGTCATCTCAGCGGCAGCAGTTTTGACAAGGCGATTCTTATTCTGGAAGGCTACATGAGAAACAAATATGCCTCAAAGCACCCCTTGTCACTTTCTGCCAGCCTGGCGATGGAGCAGAGTTATGGTTTGATAGAGGGAGACAGCGCGACAGTAGCGGAACTGGTCTGCCTTCTCAGCGCCTTTGCCGGCATCCCGCTTCGTCAGGACATCGCCATTACCGGTTCTGTCAACCAGTGGGGGCAGATTCAGGCTGTGGGAGGAGTTACTCAGAAGGTAGAGGGGTTCTATGAGGTTTGTAAACAGATAGGACTCACAGGTAACCAGGGTGTGTGTATCCCCCGGTCCAATGTAAGGCATCTGGTGCTGAGACATGAGATTCTCGATGCCATGCGTGACGGCAGATTTCATATCTGGGCAGTAAAGGATGTCGATGAGGCGATCGAGCTTTTGACAGAAACGCCTGCTGGAAATATTGACAAGCAGGATACTTTTCACTGGCGGGTCGATCAGAGACTACTCGAAATGCTTGACATTGTTAAACAGCAGAAGGCTGTCTCTATTGAACGGGAATATCCCGCATGGAGAATGCCCTCTGAAGGATCACGTGACCCCCGTCCCCGCTTCCCGGGAGAGGAGAAATGTTAGAGGGTCTTCCGGATTCCTGTTTTGCAGGAATGATGCTTAAAGGCGAAGATTATGTAAGGAATCAATTTAACCCAGGGTATCATGCCTGTGAAAACAGGCATCCGGTTATCAAAGGACAGAGGTCAGGATATCAGCGCGAAATTTCCTCAACCCACTTGCGCAACTGCTCCATATACCTTACAAGGTCCTCTATTCTGTAGCGTGCGTTGATACCGCTGGGGTTTGGAAGAACCCATACTGGAGTATCCCCCAGCTTTTCCTCCTGAAGCCCCAACCCGGCATTTGGGTTGTGAAAAGCGCTTCTATATGCCCCCAGGCCCAGAATCGCCACAGCTTTGGGTTTATACCTTTTTACCTTCTCTGCCAGTCTCCGTCCCCCCTCTTCCAGTTCTTCTCTGCTTATTTCATCGGCACTGGCTGTTGCCCTGGCAACGATATTGGTGATTCCCAGTTTTGATGAAAGGAGGAGGTTTTCCTCTGATGGATGATAGAGGCGAGGGGTGAAGCCGGAGCGATAAAGAGCGGGCCAGAACCGGTTTCCCGGGCGTGCGAAATGATGATTTACTGCTGCGGAGTAGAGGCCCGGGTTTATTCCGCAGAAAAGGACTTTGAGACCGGGAGCGATTATATCACTGACCGTTTTGTTTCTGGCTTCAAGCAGTTGCTTTCTGTCAGGAGTGGTTTTCATGATGAATTCTCCTTTAAAGGCGCACTTTTCCGGTAGCCTATTTGCTTCAATATAAAAGAAGGAGGAACTTTGACTATGGAAGACAGTTATGAGAATGGAGATGAGATTGAGCCTGCGACAATTCTTGAGGTTATAAGGGGAGGAATATCTGCGGAGGGGTATGAGGAGGTTATTCTTGTTACTCCCCGGGGAGAGATAAAGACCCGCTTTTACTCCCTTGCGGAAACAAAGATAGCATCTATAATGGTCGGAGGTGCAGGAGGGGATTTTGATACACCGGCGAGGGGTCTTTACCACAGGCTGGGAGCGGATCTTCTTGACGAAGGTTTTTCCAGTTTACGAATACAGTTCCGTAATTCTCATAACTTCGATGATTCAGTTTACGATGTGGCAGCGGGGATTGCGTTTCTTCGCTCTCTGAGTATCGACTCCATAGGGCTGATCGGCCATTCTTTCGGGGGAGCGGTAGTGATCAGGGCTGCATCGATGCACACATCCGTGTCAGCCGTTGTCGCGCTCTCATCACAGAGCTATGGTGCCGGATCGGCCTCGGAACTTGGCCCCAGATGTGCACTGTTTCTGATTCACGGGTCGGAGGATACGATAATTCCTCCATCCTCATCCGAGCACATCCTCTCTCTTGCCAAAGAGCCCCGACGGCTGAAAATCTACCGGGGGTCACACAGTCTCGATGAGGTATCGCAGGAGGTTTACGAGGATGTAAAGGACTGGATAATAAGGTGGGTCAGGGACCTGCAGTCCTGAAAGGAGGCAGAGTGAGTTGACAAGTTTGAGCGATTATTGCCGAGGCATGTTGTTTGCTTCTTAAAAGAAAAGAAGATATCCACCCTGAAAAAGGCAAGAGCATGGCAGAGAACCCAACCAGTCCAAGGCAGCCGGAGATGAAGTTTTCTTTCTGGAGATTTCTTGTATGGGGAACTATCCTTACCATCCTGTTTTTCTATATTTTCGGCTCCTTTTCCGTAAAAGAGAGAATTGCCATTCCCTATTCTGTTTTCAAGCAGCAGTTGCGGGATGGTAATGTCAAGGAGGTGGTTTTCAGGGGAAGTGAGATACTGGGAAATTTCGAGGGGAATTATGTCGGTGCCGATTCGATATCTTACGCGTATTTCTCCACAATGATGCCATCGATCGATGATGCGGGGTTGATAGAACTTCTGGAGGAAAACGGGGTCATTATTCATGCGGAGAATGCCGACGGGGCATCGTGGTGGATGAGTTTAATAGTGCTTCTTTTTCCCTGGCTTTTTCTCGTAGGATATTTTGTCTGGGCCGGGAAACGTTTGTCGAGTCAGATGAAAGGCATGCCCGGGAGTGGGATCTTCGGGATCGGCAAGTCGAGGGCAAAACGGTTCCGCAAGGAGATGTCATCTGTTAAGTACGCCGATGTAGCCGGGCTCTCAAATGCCAAACTTGATCTGCAGGAGATTGTCGAATACCTTAAGGATCCGAGGAAATTTACCGCCCTTGGAGCCACAATCCCCAAGGGAGTACTTCTTATGGGTCCTCCGGGAACCGGCAAGACTCTTCTGGCCAGGGCTACTGCGGGTGAAGCGGGAGTGCCTTTTTTCAGCACCAGCGGTTCTGAATTTATAGAGATGTTTGTGGGTGTGGGTGCATCGAGGGTACGAGACATGTTTGAGAACGCAAAAAAAGAGCACCCTGCCATTATTTTCATCGATGAGCTTGACTCGGTGGGAAGAGTGAGAGGAACCGGTCTGGGGGGCAGCCATGATGAAAGGGAGCAGACACTCAATCAGATTCTCACTGAAATGGATGGTTTTGAGGCGCATGAATCGGTGGTGGTAATAGCGGCTACAAACAGGCCCGATGTGCTCGATCCTGCACTTACCCGCCCCGGACGGTTTGACAGACAGATAACCCTGGATCTGCCTCAGAAAAGCGCCCGTGTGGAGATCCTTAAAATTCATACCCAGAATGTCCCCCTTGACAATTCGGTAAAGATGGAGAATATCGCCGCCCGTACTGTGGGCTTCTCAGGAGCAGATCTCAGGAATCTGGTAAATGAGGCGGCATTGCTTGCGGGGCGTAAAGGAAAATCCAAAGTTGATTTCAGCGATTTCGAGGAAGCCCAGGATAAAATCCTCCTTGGAGCAGAAAGGGAGGATAAACTCAGTGAGCGTGACAGGGAGGTAGTGGCATATCATGAAGCGGGGCATGCACTGATGGCAAAGCTTCTTCCTGAAACCGACCCGCTGCAGAAGGTGACAATCATTGCCAGGGGACGGGCACTGGGCGCAACGGAGCAGATACCAGATGCTGACCGGTCCAATTTCTCCCGTAAATATCTCCTTGCCCGTATAGCTGTGGCCCTGGGCGGACGGGCATCTGAAAAACTGGTTTACGATGAATTGACGAACGGAGCAGCCGAAGACCTCAAGCAGGTCACTCTCATCGCAAGAAAGATGGTTTGTCAATGGGGTATGAGCGACAAACTTGGACCGGCTACATTTAACCAGGCTGAAGAGCATCCTTTCCTTGGAAAAGAGCTCGCCCAGCCCCGCGATTTCAGCGAATATACGGCAAGAATCATCGACGAGGAAGTCCAGCGAATCATCCTTGAGCAGGAAAACCGCGCCCTGGAAATCCTGTCTCAGAATCGTGGCAAACTGGATCTCCTCGCCGCTTCCCTACTGGAACACGAAACCCTGGAACACGACGAGATCGAAAGGATTATTTCTGCGGTTCCGCCGGATACTTCAGCCCTGAACGGTAAAAAGGCCGCCTGATTAACCATTAGGCGGCGGAAAATACCTCGGCAGTTTACGGAAAAGAGATTTATCACCCTTAAGAACAAGCTCCCCTGTTGTAAGGGCCTTCAATGGATCCTTCCTTCTGTGGACTATCTCGGTCCAGACCACACTTGAACAGATAATAGTCAGATCCGGGGAATCATGTGTTGTGTTTCCATGAGTACACTTTCCCCTGTCCAGCTTCAGGTAAAAATCCATCCCTTTGTCAGGAAAGCTGAACTGGATCACACTACGGACATCTCTGGTAATGACAGGATCGAAATTCAGGGCCATTTCACTTATCATAATGCGGATGTCATCTCTGGTCAGCCTTCGAAGTTCCTCCATGTCATATCCTTTGCTTGCATATTCCCAGTAGACATTGGAGTAGTTTTCAAAGACTTTGAGATCAGGAGCAAGCGGCAGATTGACCTCATGCCTGATCGTCTCCCCTATCATCCCCTCTGTGGCAAAAGCTCTTCCGGCTTTCACAAAAGCGGTCTCAATCGTCTTTATTGTTCTGGGTTTGGTATCAACAAACTGGATAAAAAACGATTCAGGACGAATGAGCGCTCCACAGAACTCTATTCCGAAACCCTCAGCATAAAGCCGCAATGATTCAATTGCTCCGGCGCAGTGGCTTGAATCTTTAAGACCACCGGCAAGAATTACTGCCATCTTACGAGGCCCCTTCTCCGGATATCTAAGCTTGTTATGATCTCTGCCGGCATCACTGAGATTTACTCCCGGAGCAAGTAGAGGAAGAGTGCGCTCCAGGAATTTCTTCAGGCTGCTGCTTACAGAGTAAGCATACAGCGGTGAAGCCATCACTATGCGGTCACATTCAAGGAATTTCTGCAGCAATCCGGCTACATCATCTTCCTGGACGCATTTTCCCGGAGTGACTGTCCAGCATTTGAAGCATCCTTTGCAGCTTTCCATGTTGAGACTTGTGAGGTCTATCACCTCCGGATCAACCCCGGCGTCTTTTACTCCCTCGATAAACAACTTTACACAGTGTTCTGTAAAGCCTTCTTTTCTGGGATTCGACTTGAGAATAAGCAGTTTCAATTAAGGTCCTTTATTGCAAGTGTCAAAGTTCCTTTTGCGATCAGATTTCTTCCCGCAGAAGCCTCAACCGTGTAAGACAGAAGAGAACCGAAGGCACGGTCCGAACGGGAAGTCATACGGAGAGTATCACCCGGAGAAGCAGGATGAGTGTATTTCATGTTTGCTGCAGCAAGGAAAAAAATCTCCGGTTTTTCCGATGACTCTATTCCTTTTTCTATTCTTGAAAATCCCCAGAGCAGACCGCTTGTCTGCGCCAGGGCATCGGTGATAAGTACCCCCGGCATAATCGGTGTTCCAGGGAAGTGACCGGCAAAATGTGGTTCGTCAGGACGAATCTCCCTCTCGGCAACAATCAGTTGATCCGGGACGAGTTTTATCACCCGGTCAACAAACAGAAAAGGCGGGCGGTGCGGGAGGATTTTAAGAATCTGATCAAGATCATATTTTGTTTCTTTCATCTTGCTCGCTCCTTGCCGGCTTTGATTTCCCAGACAGTTTCCTTGTCAAGCACTCGTATTTCTTCAGCCATCCTTCTTCTCACCCTTTCTGCGAAGTCTGATGGTCGTTCATTCTTTTCCGGCAGCATCGGGGGCAGACTCCTGACAACAAACTTCATCCTGAAAGGCGGCACGAGGCTTCCAGGCATTTTTGCCATAAACGGGTGATCACAATGTACGATCATGGGTACAACCGGAAAACCGGTTTCCATTGAAAGGCGAAACGCCAGATCCTTGAATGGCAGCATCCGTGCAGAACGGGAGCGAGCACCTTCGGGAAAGATCAGCAGGCGGGAACCACTGTTAAACAGTTCCTTGCATCTATTAATTGCCGCAGCCAGATTAACAACCGATTCCGAGTTTACGCTCACAAAATCCAGGTGTTTGACAAAGAAGGAAAACACAGGCATGCGTGCATAACTTGTCTTCATCAGTACCCCTGTGTTTTTCAGCAGCGGAAGAAGCATGGGGCCATCGAGACGGCTTCTGTGATTAGCTACAAAAATCGCCGGAGAATCCTTTTCCAAGCCTTCAAATGACGGCTCCTCGACTATTTTGTAAATGCGAAGCGAGGGAAGAAATATCCTGGTAAGAAAGAAAAGAAAAAGATTGTTGACAGACTTTGATACCCTGCGCATCAAAGCAGGGTTGAATGACAGCAGCAGAAACAGAGGTGACAGCAGAAAAAAGACAGCACAAGAGAGAAAATAGACAAAATAACCAACTGATGCGGCTATGGTTCTGTGAAGCGGCGGTCTGGAATTCCTTCTGTTTTCCATCTTCTAAAACGGTGAGATTATTTCTCTAAAGTAAGGAAGTCTGGTGTCTTTATCCGAAATTACAGGGTCCTGCACAGGCCAGGTGATTCCTATATCACGATCATCCCACCGTATACCCCTGTCGTGCTTCGATGAATAAGGATTATCAACTTTATACAGAAACTCGGTATCAGGAGTCAGTGTACAGAAACCATGTGCGAAACCTCTGGGAATGTACATCATGAGAAAATTCTCCGCACTCAGTTCATAAGCCAGCCATTTACCGAAAGTCGGTGATTCTCTTCTGAGATCTACTGCCACATCATAGACAGCGCCTCTTATTACCCGAACAAGCTTGGCCTGAGCAAATGGCGGATCCTGGAAGTGAAGACCTCTGAGAACTCCTTTTTTCAAGGACATTGAATGATTGTCCTGAACAAAGTCGGCATCGATTCCGGCTGAATGAAAACTTTCCTTTGACCAGGATTCAAGAAAAAAGCCTCTGTGATCTCTGAAAACTGCGGGCTTGATCAGAAAAAGCCCTTCGAAAGCGGTTTGTATAAACTCCATTGCTGTCCTGACTGCCTGATATACTTTACTATTGCTCTGGATTTGCCGTTACTCCGGAACGGATCACCAGGTCCATAAGATACTTTCCGTAGCTGTTTTTTTCCATCGGGCGAGCCAGTTCAAGGAGCTGGTCAGCCGTGATATACCCCTGCCGAAATGCTATCTCCTCGGGGCTTGAAACCTTCAATCCCTGCCTCGATTGGATCATCTCCACAAACTCCGATGCCTGAAGCATCGATTCATGCGTACCGGTGTCAAGCCAGGCTATTCCCCGCCCCAGCAGCACTGCTTCAAGCTCCCCAAGCTCCAGATAAGCCTTGTTCAGATCTGTTATTTCCAGTTCACCCCTTGGTGAGAATTTAAGAGATGCAGCGATCTCAGGAGCCCGGGAATCATAAAAATAGAGACCAGTCACAGCAAGATTGGATTTGGGAGCTGAGGGTTTCTCTACGAGGCTGCGGACTCTTCCGTCCTTATCCAGTTCGACTACCCCGTATCTGTGGGGATCATTTACCTGATAGGCAAAAATTGTGGCTCCTCCTGGCTGATTTACACCCTGCTTGAGACTGGAGACAAGTCCATGACCCCAGAATATGTTATCACCAAGAATGAGTGCGACCCTGTCATTGCCGATAAAATCACGCCCAATGATCAGAGCCTGTGCCAGTCCTTCAGGCTTTTGCTGCTGGGCGTATTGAAGCGAAATACCCCACTGCGAACCATCCCCCAGAAGCTTCTTGAAACTCCCGGCGTCTTCAGGAGTTGTAATAACAAGGATTTCCCTTATTCCGGCAAGCATCAGAATCGAGAGTGGATAGTAAACCATCGGTTTATCATAAACAGGCATCAACTGCTTACTCACTGCGATGGTTACCGGATATAACCTTGTACCTGATCCGCCTGCCAGAATAATCCCTTTTACCACTGTTTCTCCTTTTTCCGATAGATTTCTAAATATAGTTTATTAATCGACGTTTCAGGGAACAGGTAATGGAATCAGAATTAAATAAAACAATTAAAAAATTCCTGGAGTATGTAGAAAAAGAACGGGGATTTTCCAAACATACTATTGAAGCCTACAACCGGGATCTCCTGCAATTTATTCAATTCCTGAAGGAGAAGAATGTCGCTCTCACAATTGAGGGCGCGATGCGGAAACAGAGCTTCAGGGCTTTTATGTTTCAATTAAGCAACATGGGACAGCGTCCCCGCTCAATTGCCAGAAAAATCGCTGCCCTGAAAAGCTTCTCCAGATTTTGTGTTCGCAAAGGTCTTCTTCAGACCAACCCATCTAAAGTGGTGTCTACACCGAAACTTGATAAACCACTCCCTGTCTTCCTTACCCAGAAACAGACCGAGGAGATAAAAACCCCTTCGGAGAATAAGTTTGAAACCCTGCGAAATTTTACGGTAATGGAGTTTTTTTATGGAAGTGGAATACGTCTTTCTGAACTTCATGGTTTGAATTTCGATTCAGTAGACATGCGGGGAGAAACTGTAAGAGTGCTGGGAAAGGGGAAAAAGGAACGCATAGTACCTCTTACTTCATCTGCTGTAGAAGCACTCCGGAAATATTCCCGGTTCTATCCGGCTGAAGTGACTTCTTCCAGTCCGATTTTCATCAATAAAGAGGGTAAGCGCTTGTCCCGAAGGCAGATAGAGCGAATTGTGGAAAAGGGACTTCTGGGTGTGAGCACGCAGAAAAAACGAAGCCCTCATGTTCTCCGTCACTCATTTGCAACGCATCTGATGGATTCCGGGGCGGATATACGTGCCGTAAAAGAACTCCTCGGCCACTCATCACTTAACACTACCCAGATCTATACTCATGTTTCACGGGAACACCTTCTGCGTGTATACCGGCAGGCACATCCCAGGGCTGAGAAGGGGCAGGAAAGTCGAACTTGAAATAAATCATTTGTCACTAAATTGATGGGATATATTATAATAGTAGTAGTTCAACTAATAAACTGAACTTAAAATATCAGAGGAAGCGAAAATGGAATCTCCAGAACTGATTCGGAAGCTGCTGCTTTCGGTACTCTTTGTCTCATCGGCGGTCTACTCTCAGCAATACCCGCCGGTTATATGGGTACCGGTAACCTTCTACGACTTTCATTCTGACCGTTCAAACCCTGAATTCGAGCAACGGCACCAGGGAGGACCACGCACAGGTATGGTTGCAAACCAGTTGGGTCCGGACGGGAAGCCGCAACTCGGTCCTACTCCCTATTTGAATTATGGGATAGCCAATTGGTTTAAGCCCTGGGTCCCGGGAGATTTTACTTATCCCCGCTATGAACCCAGAGCGGCTCCCGGAGAAGTTTTCCGTGGAGGTGACAACTGGAAACTTGAATATCAGCAGAATGTCATTTACATGGGCATGGCAACCGCTGATCATGATACATCGTTTAAAAACATAGTGATCCATGATTCCCTTCCATTCACCCATATCGGCAACGGGCAATATGAATACCGCAACGATGCTTTTTTCCCGCTCGACAGGAGAGGGTTTGGAAATGAATGGAACCATGAGAAAGGAAACCCGGATCAGCATAACAATGTCGATCATAATTACTCTTTCACAATGGAACTGCATTGTAACTTTATCAAACAACCCGGGCTTACTTTCACTTTCAGGGGTGATGATGATGTATGGGTGTTTGTCAATAATACACTGCAAATGGATCTGGGGGGAATACACGAAGCAGTCGACGGGCATATAAATCTGGACAATATATCAGGACTGGTAAACGGGCGTGCTTACACTCTCGATGTATTTTACGCGGAGAGGCACTCTGCTGAATCACATATCTGGATCACTACAAACATCATTTCCGCACCATCCAATCTCCGCCTTTACAAACAACCAGGGGCACCTGATGTAGGATCGAATAAACCTATAGGTTCCTATGATTCAGTGAGCATCGGTCAGCCATATACTCTCTACGGGCACGTGTTTGACAGTACCGGAACCTGGCGTCCTGAGTACGATGATCAGATCACATGGGAAATTACCTCCGGGGGAATACTGAGCTCGAGCAAAGGAGCCAGTACTGTTTTCACCCCAACACAACCTGGAACTTACACACTTACAGCCCGGTTCAAAGATCCTGACAACCCGTCCAAAGAATCTGTCAGCACAGTTACTTTGTATGTAAAATCAGGCTCTTATCCCCCTCCATTCACACTGAAACTCTACAGTCAACCAGGCGATCCGAACTCTCTTGTCCCGCTCAGCGGAACAGATGAAGTGGTTGCCGGAAATATTTACACTGTGTATGGTCATGTGTTTGACACCGCGGGTACCTGGATGAGCGAATATGACCAGTATATCAAATGGAGAGTTGTGGAAGTAAACACAGGAGTCGTACCCACACCTGATGCCGGTGTAAGTACTTCCATAAAACCCACTATTGCAGGAGTAATCACTCTCCAGGCTTCATTTGCCGATCCAACAAACCTTTCCCGTCCACCCTCAGAAACCAGACTTTCTATCACGGTTAAAGCTGGTGCAGAGCACCATATCGACATTCAACCTGATTCCGTAATAGTCAGTTATAATTCTGATGACAATTTCGATGAATTGATTTTCGGGAATAACGAAAACAACGCCATAGTTTTCGCGGTTGTAAGAGACCAGTTCGGCAATTTCATCCGCTATGCCAATAATGCAAGCTGGCGAATTGACAATACGCTGGTAGCAGACATAACATCATATCATGGCAGAAGCACCGTTGTGGTAAAACAGCAGACAGGAATCGGTGAGGAGACAATTCTTATCGCTTACGAACAGGGTCTGATTCCGGACACTATCAAAGTGGGAAGTGTGGGTAATTCAGCCGCAATCGCCTGGCCCAACCCATTTACACCCGGTGTCAGTAAACTTCCCGGCCTGGGCACTGGTAACAGTAAAGTATACGAATTCTACCAGAATGTCCTTCAGCCTTTTGCCGACAAGCCTTTCGGGATACTCATCGGTATAGAAACACCCAGGCCCCTTGTGCCTGTGAATCCGAAAGAGGCCTCCAACCCGCAGGCCTCTTATGCGCATGTAAATGTTTACGATGCTGTCGGGAACCTTGTGGCCACATCACGTTCAGGACGCAAAGATCTCAGGGTGGTACGGGCACAGACATCACGCACTTTCGGTATTGTCTGGAACGGCACCAATGAGAAAGGCAGGACTGTGGGCGGTGGCACTTATCTCTTTGATATCAAGGGGAAGCAGACTGACGGCAAACCGTTTGTTAAGAAGATGAAAGTAGCTGTTACAAGAGAAGCAAAATAGACCTGCAGGACAGGAACCGCTCAGAGAAGCGGTTCCTGTCTGATTTCCTGCAATTACAACTCCTTATTCATCCCGCATTTACCCGGACCCTTCTGCCATTTCCCTTTGTGACCGTCCATCATGCCTTTTTTATCAAGCAGTTCTTTGTTGACTATCTTTGAGAACTGTTCTGCTGTAAGAACCTTTTTTACTTTC
>Ga0116189_1001384_pt1 | contig 19079 bp, 22 predicted proteins | sample AD_JPNTR3_MetaG_FD_89895 | JGI IMG/M metagenome (GOLD analysis project Ga0116189, IMG submission 89895) | Active sludge microbial communities of municipal wastewater-treating anaerobic digesters from Japan - AD_JPNTR3_MetaG | ecosystem: Engineered > Bioreactor > Anaerobic > Digestate | place... | reverse complement strand
CTCGGGCACCCGGACCGTTACTGCGGTCAACGCACCGAAGGGGGCCAGCCGGGCGGCCGGCGAGGGGCTCGCGACAACGGCGGCGGGGAGCTGGGCCGGTCCCGGAGCAGAGGGGTGGACCGCCCCCAGTCCCCACGCCACGGCGGCTGCCGCCCCCGCGGCTGCGGTGGCCAGCGCAGCCGAACGGCGCGGGGAGTGATGCAGCGCCGGGCTCGCGGGAGCAACTGTCCGCAGCTGGACCGGGCTCGGAGCCGGGAGCATGACAGAAGGTGTCAGCGCGCTCGGCCTGTCCGCCAGGCTCATCAGCATCGCCTCGAGGCCGGCCGACACCGGTGGCGTCGGACCGCAGCGCAACGCAGCGAGCAGCTCACGCTCACGGCGCACCGCGTCATAACAGGTGACGCAGGCGACGAGGTGCCGGTCGTGACGCAACAGCGTCCCGGCGTCAAGGGCACCGTCGGCATACGCCCGGACATCGGCGCCAAGGTGAGAGGTGCGGGTCATCGCGAGCCGGGCACCACCCGTCCAGGGATCGGGAGCCGCACGGGGCGACGGCTTGCGGGCGGGCGGGTCGCGGTCTCGGGTGCGCGGTGAGCGAGCGACTCGCGCAGCTGGGCGCGGCCCCGGTGGATGCGAGATCGGACCGTGCCGAGCTTGATCCCCAGCGTGGCGGCGATCTCCTCGTAGGAGAGCCCCTCGATGTCGCAAAGGACGACTGCGGCGCGGAACTCCGGCGACAGGGCGTCGAGGGCGCGCTGGACGTCGTCGTCGAAGTGGGTCTGCTCGTAGGCCTGCTCGGGCCCAGGCTCGGCGCTACGTAGCCGGGCCTCGGCATCCTCACCGAGCGCGTCGATCCGGATCCGCTGCTTGCGGCGCACCCGGTCGAGGAAGACATTGGTCGTGATCCGGTGCAGCCAGCCCTCGAAGGACCCCGGGGTGTAGGTCTCCAGCGACCGGAAGACCCGCAGGAAGACGTCGTGGGTGAGGTCTTCGGCATCGTGCGGGTTGCCCGTGAGCCGGTACGCCAAGCGGTAGACCCGGGGCGAGTGCTCTCGCACGACCGACTCCCAGGTGGGCGGCGTCCAGGGCGATGCAGCGGCCTGCGACATGGCAGAGGTGGTCACGAGTTACCTTCCCATGAGGACATCGAGTCCGACGAACACGTCCCGTCGATCGTTCCCGCGTCCCCTGGAAGAACGCTGTGAGGCTGCCGTGGATTCCACTCGCGACCACGCGACCACGACGTCCGGGAGCACCCCGGAGGCAGGGCACGGCGAACCCCGCGCCACGGCGGCCGACACGGCGCGCCGCGCCGACCGGCGGTCGGCGTCGGGTCAGCGTAGGGTGACGACCATGACAGGTCAGCGGTTGGCGAGCTGGGTCTATGCGGAGGAGTTCGTCCCCGAGGACGACCGGCTCCTCGACGCTCGGGCCAGCGGCGAACGCCTCGGCGCGACACCGGTCGGCGCGAGCACCGGTGCGGCGCTGCGGGTGCTCGCCGCGACCTTGAGCGCGACCTCGGTGGTCGAGATCGGCACGGGAGCGGGCGTCTCCGGTCTGTGGCTGCTGCGCGGGATGCCCGCCGACGGCGTCCTCACGACCATCGACACCTCGGCCGAGCACCAGCGGTCCGCCAAGGCGAGCTTCGCCGCTGAGGGCATCCCCCACCAGCGCACCCGGGTCATCACCGGGCAGGCCCTCGAGGTCCTCCCCCGCCTCGCCGACGGTGCGTACGACCTCGTCGTCGTCGACGGGGACAAGCGCGAGTACCCCGCGTATGCCGAGCAGGCCGCTCGGCTGCTCCGCCGCGGCGGCGCGATGGCGCTGGACAACATGCTCTGGCATGACGCCGTGGCCGACCCGGCCGCCCGCGACGAGACCACCCGCACGCTGCGCGACCTCGGCAAGGCCCTCCGCGACGACGAGCGCTTCGTCACCACCCTCCTCCCGGTCGGCGACGGGCTCCTCGTCGCGGTCAAGCGCTGACCTCGGCCACGGCCGGACCCATCGAAAGGACCACTGTGTCGGCTCCATCAGGGGGCGTCGGGAGTGCGCCGGGCTTCACCGGGCTGTACCTGCGCCAGAAGGTCACCCTCATCGCGAACAAGTACTGGGTCCACGGCGTGTATGACGGGACGACCCAGGGCCCGGTCATCGCCTTCGCCGAGCAGAAGAAGATGAAGCTCCGTGAGGAGGTGACCTTCTTCGACAGCGAGGCCAAGGCGCAGGTGCTCTTCTCGTTCAAGTCCCGGCAGATCATCGACATGGCCGCGACGACGGACGTTTTCGACGGCGCCGGCGCGACGATCGGGGTCTTCCGCAAGGATGCGATGAAGTCGCTCATCAACTCCACCTGGCACCTGGAGGCCGCAGGCGTTGCCGCGACCGGTCACGAGCGGAGCCAGGGCGTGGCCGTCATTCGCCGGGTCGCGGGCTTCGTCCCCGGTATCGGTGAGCTGCTCGAGGCCATCCCGTGGCAGTTCCACTTCGACTTCTACGACGCGTCGGGGTCGCTGGTCATGTCGAGCGAGCGCCAGCGCAAGCTGCGCGACCAGTACCTCGTCAGCCTGCCGCCGATCGGGGCCGGCGCCCCGCTGGACTGGCGGGTGGCAGCGGCGGTCGGCGTCGCGCTGGACGCCTTCCAGGGCCGCTGAGGCCACCGCGTCGGCCATCGACACGGGCGGCCTCCAGGCTCAGCGCAGGCCCTCCAGGTAGCGCAGCAAGAGGCGGGCGCCATACCCGGTCCCGCCCACCTGGTTCGTCCCCGAGTCGGTCTCGGAGCGCCCCGGGCCGGCGATATCGAGGTGCGCCCAAGCGCGCCCCCCGGTGAACTCCCGCAGGTACAGCGCAGCGACGATGGCTCCGGCCATCGGGGGCTTGCTCGACACGTGGCCGAGGTCGGCCACCGGTGAGTCGAGCCAGGGGCGGTAGTCATCGACGAGCGGGAAGGGCCACATCGGCTCCCCAGCGGCTCGCCCGGCGGCCAGCAGGGCCTCCTGGAGCAACTCGTCGGTGCTGAACAGCGGGCCGATGGACCGGCCCAGGGCGAGGGTCGCCGCACCGGTGAGGGTCGCCACGTCGATGAGAACGTCCGGGTCGAGCTGGCCCGCGGCATACGCGAGGGCGTCGGCGAGGACGATCCGGCCCTCGGCATCGGTGTTCCCGATCTCGACTGTCGTCCCGCCATACTGCGTGACGACATCGCCGGGACGGTAGGCCGAGCCGCTCACCGCGTTCTCGGCGAGTGGCAGCAGGCCGGTCACGCGCACGGGGATCTCGAGCCCCTGGCAGGCACCCAGGACAGCGAGGACGACGGCCGCACCGGTCATATCGGTCTTCATCGTCAGCATGCTCGCCGGCGGCTTGATGTCGAGCCCACCGCTGTCGAAGGTGATGCCCTTCCCGACGAGGACGACATGATCGACCCGGCGTCGCCGGCCGGAGGCCGACGTCTGGCCAGGGCGTCCCTTGGGCACGTAGTCGATCCGGACGAACCGGGGCGGTGTGGCGCTCGCGCCACCGACCGCGAGCAGCCCCCCGAAGCCGTCCGTGCGCAGCGCGGTCTCGGACCACACCGTCGCCGTGGACCCGCCCGCCTTGGCGACCCGCTTGGCCTGGTCGGCCAGCCAGGCCGGGGACTTGATATTCGACGGCACCGCGACGAGGGCCCGGGCCAGCGCCGTCGCGGCAGCATGGGCCCGACCGTCGGCCGCCGCCCGCGCGTCGTGTCCGACGAGGGAGACGACGCCGACCTGGCGATAACGCGGCTTCGCAGCCCAGGTCGGCCCGACGAATCCCCCGAGGACCGCCCCCTCGACGAGGGCGCGGGTGTGCTCTGCCGACTGCGCAGGTATGCCGACCAGCAGCTCGTCCCGGTCTCGGGCGGCCCGGCCGAGGGCCGCTCCTGCCGCGCGCGCGTCCTGCGGCCGGTTCTCCCCCAGGCCAACGACCGCGACCGCCCGGATGCCCTCGCGGGTCGCCGGCACCGGGATGAGGACGACCGCCCCGGACCGCGACTCGGGGGCGTAGGCGGCCCGCACGGTGTCCGGCTCCAGGCCGGCCAGGCCCACCTGCGCGAGATCGCTCTCGGCCACCGCGAGCAGCCGGTTCGGCGGCGCGCCCGCTCGAGCCGACGGCGAGCGGTCCGTTCCGGTCGCGGCGTCGGCCACCACCTGCACGACAGGCAGGTCCAGCGGCGGCAGGGCGGGGGGAACCATGGCACCCCGAGCCTAGTGCCGCGTGCGCTCTGCAAGCCCGAGAACGGGACGACGCGGGCCGGTCCCTGGCCCGGACATGACGATGCCCCGGCCGGTGCGGCCGGGGCATCGTGAGGTCAGCTCAGGCCGAAGGGACACCCTCGCAGCCGGCAATGGCGTCGCGCAGGGCCGCAGCCTCGTCCGGGGTCATCTCGACGACCAGCCGACCGCCGCCCTCGAGGGGCATCCGAAGAACGATCCCGCGACCCTCCTTGGTCACCTCGAGAGGACCGTCGCCCGTGCGGGGCTTCATTGCCGCCATGGATCTCCCCTTTCTGGAGTCCTCCCGCCACTGGAGCGGGAGCCCGCAGGAAATCACACCGTGCGGGAGTACGACCGCCATTATCCCCGGAATCGCCCCGGTTGTGAAAACGGCGACAGGCCAGGTGCCGCCCGCAGGCCCGTGGGCGCGGGAGGATGGGAGCGACCTCCGCCCGACCGGAGGTGTCGACGACCCCGTGACGAGGAGATCTCATGAGCTCACCCACCGACCACCCCTTGTCCTCCGGGACCGAGGCGCCAGCACCCGTGCTGTGCGAACGCGACGGGGGTGTCGCCACGGTGACCTTCAACCGGCCGGACGCGATGAACGCGCTGGACACCCCGACCAAGACCGCCCTGCTCGCCATCCTCCAAGAGCTTGCGGCGGACCCGGGCGTGCGCTGTGTGGTGCTCACCGGCTCGGGCCGGGCGTTCTGCGTCGGCCAGGACCTGCGCGAGCACATCACCTTGCTCGGCGCGCGGGACGAGAGCCTGTGGCGGACGGTTCCGGAGCACTACAACCCGATCGTCGAGCTGCTGGCGACGATGAACAAGCCGGTCATCGCGGCGCTCAACGGCGTGGCCGCCGGCGCGGGCGCAGCCTTCGCCTTCGCCGCGGACCTGCGGATCGCGGCGGACACCGCCGGGGTCAACCTCGCCTTCGCCGCCATCGCGCTGTCCTGTGACTCGGGGTCGTCCTGGTCGTTGCCCCGGCTGGTCGGTGTGGCGCGGGCTAAGGAGCTGCTCCTCATGCCGCGGACGGTCGACGCCCAGGAGGCGCTGCAGCTCGGTCTGGTCACCCAGGTCGTCCCCGCCGCGGAGCTGGCTGCCGCCGTGGCGGCGCTGGCCGGCCGGCTCGCCGCTGGGCCGACCCTCGCCTACGGGTCGATCCGTAACGCGGTCGCCTTCGGCAGCGCCGCCCCGCTCAGCGACGCCCTGGCCCGGGAGGCCGAGTACATGGCCTTCACCGGGGCCACCGCGGACCACCAGGCCGCGGTCGCGGCCTTCCTCGCCAAGGAGAAGCCGACCTTCACCGGTCGGTGACCTTGCGACCCCCGGGGACGCGTCCCCGGGGCGGGCGCCCGGGTCACGGTGGCCAGTCGCTCGGCGGGACGAACCGCCACAGCTCGTCGGTCCACAGGTACTGCCCCGCAATCGACGCCGCCAGGACGACGACGGTGGCGACGAGCACGTGGCGCCGCGGGCCGCGCCACTCGTCCGGCCCCGGGGGTCCCCCCGGCATACCGCCGCGCCGCCCCGCGGCCAGGGTCGCCACTGCGGCGAGCGGCACGATGGGGACCAGGTAGCGGAAGAGGCTGGTCACGGGGTCGAGCACGACGAAGAGGTATGCCGGATAAGCGACGCCCCAGGTGCGCATCGCAGGTCCGAGGCCGCTCGCCCATGGGCCCAGGCTGGCGCCAAGGACGACGACGGCGTAGCCGAGCAGGACCCAGCCCCCGCGGTCCTCACCGAAGAAGTACCGAGCGTTGTCCAGCCAGGGACGCAGCGGGGTGATGGTCCCGCTGCCGCGCCAGGCCGACATCGTGTCGGTGTATGCCGTCGGTGAACCCGTCGCGAGGGCGGCGATGCCGGGCCAGATCAGGCCCGAGACGCCGCACGCGGCGACCAGCCCGACCAGCCCGAGACCCTCGGAACGGCTGAGCCGGGCGCCCTCGGCGCGTAGCGACCGCCAGCGCAGGACCGCGGCGACCACGGCTACGACGGCCAGCGGGGCAGCGATGGGCCGAGCCACGCCGGTCAGCAGGGCCAGCGCCGCCGCGGTGGCCCAGCGCCGGGTCTCCACCGCCAGGAGGAAACCGGCGAGGAGGACCATGGCGAGAGACTCGGTGTAGGCGACCTGGAGGACCGGGCTGGCCGGCATACTCGCCCAGACGACGACGACAAGCAGCGCGCTGACCGGGCCGATCCGGCGACGAAGCAGCACCGCGAGCAGCACCGCGGCGATCGCGCCGAGGACCAGCGAGAGGGTCGAGGTGACGACCACCGGGTCCGCCGAGGTGAGCACGACCAGCGCCTTGGCGAGGAAGGGGTAGAGCGGGTAGAAGGCCCAGGCATTCTGCTGCACAGTCCCCCCGGCATCGACCGGCAGGGTGCTCGGGTAGCCGGTATCCATGACCTGCCGGTACCACTGGGCGTCCCACTGCTGGGTGAACGACAGGTAGGTGACCTCGGGTCCGGTCCAGCCGGTCGGCTCCTGGTACGAGCCCACAGCGACGAGGATGGCGGCGCTGACGAGCCGGCAGGCGGCATACGCGAGCAGGACGATGGTGACGAACCCGGGACGCCACTTCACCCGGGCCTCCGATGGCACCCGACGATGTGGTCGTCGACCAGTCCACAGGCCTGCATCGCGGCGTAGGCGGTCGTCGGTCCGACGAAGACGAAGCCACGAGACTTCAGGGCCCGGGCTAGCGCTGTCGACTCCGGGGTCACCGCGGGGACCTCGGCGAGCGACCTGGGCGCGGGGCTCTTCGCCGGTCGGAAGCTCCAGACGAGGGCGTCGAGCCCACCGTCGGCGCGCAATGCCACGACGGCTCGGGCGTTGGTCACGGCAGCGGCGATCTTGGCTCGGTTGCGGACGATGGCCGGATCAGCGAGCAGGCGCGCCTCGTCCGCAGGGGCGTATGCGGCGACGACGTCGGGGTCGAAGCCGGCGAAGGCGGCCCGGAAGCCGTCCCGCTTGCGCAGGATGGTCAGCCAGGACAGACCCGACTGGAAGGCCTCGAGGGTGATTCGTTCGAAGAGGGCCTGCTCACCGTGGACCGGCCGCCCCCACTCGTCGTCGTGGTAGGCGAGGTACTCCGGCGCACTGCCCGCCCACCCGCAGCGGACGACGCCGTCCTCGCCGCGGCGCAGTCCAAGGCCCGGGCCTGGTCCCGGACCGTCCTCCACGGGGCTCACCGGGTCACCCCGGCCTCCGCGAGCGTCCCCAGGGAGCCGACGACCCGCCCGAAGAGCAGCGCGACGGCCGGGTCGACGACGGGTGCCAGCCGCGCCCCCAGCCAGCCGGGCTGGACGACGATCTCCTCGGTCCACCGGACGAGGGTGGCCGCCTCGCCCAGGCCCTCGACCCGGACGTCGGCATACCCGCGAAGGACCCGCCCAGTTTTCCGTATGACGAACCGGCCCTGGTCGACACCATCGCCCGGGGGCTCCCATAGCTCGACCACCATGTCGTCATCGAAGCCGAGCCGCCCGATCCCCGTCGTTGCGGTGAACCGCCAGCCGACCCCCATCGGGCCGGGGTCCACCCGCATCCGGGTCAGTGGCATGACAGCCCCATGACCGGCCATGTCGGTGAGGACCGCCCAGGTCCGCATCGTCGGCGCAGCGACGCGCCGCACCACCTGGACCGAGGCCATCCTCAGATCCACTCGGGCCGGTGCGGGGCCGCCTCGTCCTGCTCGGAGGCCGCGCTGGCCGGCTCGGAGGCCGCGCCAGCCGGCTCGGTCTGCTCGGGTGCGGCGGATGTCGGCTCGGTCTGCTCGGCTGGGAGGTCAGCCTCGACTGCGGCTGCGCGTGCGGCTCCGGGCTCGGGCGCCGTGAAGATCCCCTCCTCGTGGACGACCGACCACTCTGCACCGGTCGCGGCGAGCCGGTCGCGCTCGGTGCGGAGCCGCTCGAGCTCGTCGCGGAGCCGGTCGACGAGATCGTCGACCTGGTCCATCCGATACCCACGGACCCCGACGTCGAAGCGCACCGCGGCGATATCGGCGTCGGTGAGCGGGCGGTCATCGGGCAGGGTCTGATGCGCCAGGGAGGAGGTCGCCTCCCCCATCGTCCCGTCGACGCGGCCGACGACGAGGGCGACCGCGGCCGCCGCGGCAACGGCAGCACAGAGGACGAAGAACCACATCACGCGGACGATGGTGCCACACCAGGCCGTGCGAACCGGCGTGACCTGCCCGGCCGGCCGTCAGCCCGCGTTGTGGTTCGGCGGCGTGCCGTGCCCGGTTGTGGCCAGGGCGACGGCTTCCTCCGGGTCGTCGGTCAACGAGAGCAGGTCGACGTCGCCGGGCGAGATCGTCCCCTCCGTGACCGCCGAGCTGCGCAGCCAGTCGAGCAGGCCGCCCCAATAGTCCCGGCCGACCAGGACGATCGGGAACTCGGTCACCTTGCGGGTCTGGACGAGGACGAGCGCCTCGAAGAGCTCGTCGAAGGTGCCGAAGCCACCGGGGAGGACGACGAAGCCGTGGGCGTACTTGACGAACATCGTCTTGCGGGCGAAGAAGTACCGGAAGTGCACACCGAGGCTGAGGTAGTCGTTCATCCCCTGCTCGAAGGGCAGCTCGATGCCCAGGCCCACCGACGTGCCTCCGGCCTCGAAGGCGCCCTTGTTGACCGCCTCCATCGCGCCGGGACCGCCTCCGGTGATGACGGCGTAGCCCGCCCTCGCCAGACCGGCGCCGATCTGCTCCCCGATGGCGTAGAACGGGTCGTCCTTCGCGGTCCGCGCCGAGCCGAAAACCGAGACCGCCAGCCCCAGCTCGGCGAGTGCGCCGAACCCCTCGACGAACTCACTCTGGATCCGCATGACCCGCCAGGGGTCGGCGTGCAGCCAGTCGGCGGACTGCCAATGGTCCAGGAGCCGCTGGTCGGTGGTCTCGGCAGGGACATCCTTGCCGCGCAGGGTCACCGGCCCTTTGAGGTAGGTCCCGTGTGTGGTCCAGTTCACGCGGCCCAGGCTACGTCAGCCGCGGTGGCCTCCGGCGCACAACTGGCCGAACAGGGGTGGAGCGGCGGGCGTCGGACCTATGCCGAGCCGAACGGTGTGCCGAGCCGAGTGGTATGCCGGTCCGCGCACGATCTCGGGGCCAGTGAGCAGGTCGTGGGCCGATCAGCCGAGCCAGCGGAGCAGCGCCGCCTCACACTTCTCGTACTGCCACACGGGGCACTGCTCGTCGTCCATGTGGGCCAGGTTCGGATCGCCCGGACCGAAGTTGACGGCCGGCACGCCCATCGCCGAGAAGCGAGCGACATCGGTCCAGCCCTGCTTGGCCACGACCTCCAGCCCGAGGGCGGCAACGAAGGCCTGCGCGGCCGGAAGGTGCAGACCGGGGCGTGCCCCGGCCGCATTGTCGACGACGGCAATGTCGAAGCCGTCGAAGACGCTGCGGACATGCGCCTCGGCCTCCTCCTCCGACACCGAGGGCGCGTACCGGTAGTTGACCGTGACGACGCACCGGTCGGGGATGACATTGGTCGCTGTGCCGCCCGAGATGAGCACGGCGTTGAGGGCCTCGCGGTACTCCAGGGCGTCGACGACCCGGGTCTGCGGCTGGTAGGCGGCGAGCCGGCGCAGCACCTCCGCCGCGTCATGGATGGCGTTGTGCCCCTTCCACGGGCGGGCGGAGTGAGCCGCGACGCCCTTGAGGGTCACCTCGGCGCGCAGTGTGCCCTTGCAGCCGCCCTCGACCTGCGCGTCGGTCGGCTCGAGGAGCACCGCGAAGGCGGCGTCGGCGATGAGCTCCGGTCGCTGCTGCTGCACGTGGAGCAGCCCGTTGAACCGGCTGTCGATCTCCTCCGCCTCGTAGCAGACGAAGGTGATATCCCGGGTCGGCTCGGGCAGAAGCCGGGCGACCCGCAGGAGGACCGCGACCCCACCCTTCATGTCGACCGTCCCGCGACCCCACAAGGTGTCGACGCCGCCGCTGGTCACCCGACGTGTGGGCAGGTTCGCCGGGTCGACGGTCAACGGGACGGTGTCGAGATGGCCGGCGAGGACGACCCGCTCAGGTCGCCCGAGCTCGGTCCGGGCCACGACGGTGTTGCCGAGGCGGGTGACGTGCAGGTGGGCCAGCCCGCTCAGGGCAGCCTCCACGGCGTCGGCGAGCGCCGCCTCCCCCAGGCTCACCGACTCGATATCGCAGATGGCAGCGGTGAGCGAGACCACATCCTGGCTCAGGTCGACCTTGGCGGGCATGGTCGTCACCCTACCGATCCGCGGTGGTCGCCTAGGCTGGCCCGTATGACGACCGAGCCGTCCGACACGACGACGACCCGATGGGCCCGTGGGCTCGGCCTGGTGACCCGGACCTTCGCCGGCCAGGTCCTCGACGCGTGGTTCCCCGACCCGCAGCTGGGCGGCGACTATGACGACCAGGAACCCTTCCCCGCGCAGCTGCAGGCCCTGGAGGCCGTCGACGCCGCACGCGAGGTGCGCGTCCACTGCACCGGCATCGGCATCGACCTCGACGCCGCCCCCACGAACACCGTCGATGCCTACCTGCGGCTGCACCTGCTGAGCCACCGGCTCGTCCAACCGAACTCGATCTCGCTCGAGGGCATCTTCGCCGTGCTCCCCAATGTCGTGTGGACCAACTACGGGCCATGCGCAGTCGAGGGCTTCGAGCTGACCCGGGCGCGGCTGCGGGCCCGCGGGCCGGTCACCGTGTACGGCGTGGACAAGTTCCCCCGGATGGTCGACTATGTCGTCCCCACCGGGGTCCGGATCGCCGACGCCGACCGGGTCCGGCTCGGCGCCCATCTCGCCACGGGGACAACCGTCATGCACGAGGGCTTCGTCAACTTCAACGCCGGGACGCTCGGGGCCTCGATGGTCGAGGGCCGGATCAGCCAGGGCGTCGTCGTCGGCGACGGTTCGGACATCGGGGGCGGGGCGTCGACGATGGGCACCCTCTCCGGCGGAGGCACGCAGCGGGTGTCGATCGGCAAGCGCTGTCTGCTCGGCGCGGAGTCTGGCCTGGGCATTGCGCTCGGCGACGACTGTGTCGTCGAGGCGGGCCTGTACCTCACCGCCGGGACGAAGGTCAGCCTCCCGGACGGCACCGTGGCGAAGGCGCGTGAGCTGTCCGGTCAGTCCAACCTGCTCTTCATCCGCAACTCGGTGACCGGGGCGGTCGAGGCCCGGCCGCGCGACGGGCACGGGATCGTCCTCAACACCGCCCTGCACGCCAACGACTGAAGGACCCACGCTGAGCCCCGAGCCGCCCCGGCCCGCGTCGACCTCGCCCGTGCCCCGCTCCGTCTCGGACTCGGCCCGAGCGACAGTGCACCGGCGTCGCCGACGACTGCGCGCCGCCGGCGCCGTCGTCGCCTTGGCTGCGCTCTTCGCCGGCGCCTTTTTCGCCGTGACCAGATGGCTTGGGGGCGTCGCCGCCACGAGCGAGTGCATCGCGACGGCCGCTGGGACGAGCTTCAGTCTCGAGGTGGACCAGACCGGCAATGCCGCCCTCATCGCGGCGATCGCCCACAAGCGCGGGCTGCCGGCCCGAGCCGTGACGATCGCCCTCGCCACCGCGCTGCAGGAGTCGAAGCTGCGCAATATCGCCCACGGCGACCTCGACTCGGTGGGTCTGTTCCAGCAGCGCCCGAGCCAAGGCTGGGGCACCGAGGCGCAGATCCTCGACCCGGTGTACGCGACGAACGCCTTCTTCGACGCCCTGGTGAAGGTCAAGGGCTACGAGACGATGGATATCGCCGCCGCCGCTCAGCGCGTGCAGCGCAGCGGCTTCCCGACGGCATACGCGAAGCACGAAGGCATCGCCCGGGTGTTCGCCTCGGCCCTGACCGGGGAGACCCCACGCGGCGTCGTCTGCCGGCTCGGGGACCCGTCGGCCCCGGCCGCCCCCACCACCGCCGCGGCCGAGCTGACCCGGCTCACCGGTGAGCGCGGCATCCTCCAGGACGGCGGCCTGGCCGTCTCGACCGACAGCGCCCGCACCGCCTGGGCGGTCGCCGGGTGGGCGGTAGGTCGGGCCGAGCTCAACGCAGTCACGTCGGTCCAGGTCGGTGACCGCGTCTGGACCCGCGGCAGCGATGACGCGGCGACCACCTGGGCCAGCGCCGACCAGCCGATCGGGGCGACCCAGGTGCGGGTCAGCTTCGCGCGCTGATCGGCACGTAGTCGCGGGTCGGCGGACCGACATACACCTGCCGCGGGCGGCCGATCTTGGTCTCCGGGTCGGAGATCATCTCGCGCCACTGGGCGATCCAGCCGGGTAGGCGACCCAAGGCGAATAGCACGGTGAACATCTTCGTCGGGAAGCCCATCGCCTTGTAGATCAAGCCGGTGTAGAAGTCGACATTGGGGTACAGCCGCCGCTCGACGAAGTAGTCGTCACCGAGCGCGATGGCCTCGAGCTCCTGGGCGATCTGGAGCAACGGGTCGGTGACGCCGAGCTTCTCCAGGACGTCGTCGGCCGCCTTCTTCACCAGGGTGGCCCGCGGGTCGTAGTTCTTGTAGACCCGGTGGCCGAAACCCATGAGCCGGGACCCCGGTTCCTTGTTCTTCACCCGGAGCATGAAGTCCGCGGGCTTCTCCCCCGAGGCATGCAGCCGGCCCAGCATCTCCAGCACGGACTGGTTCGCTCCGCCGTGGAGCGGACCGAAGAGCGCGTTGATGCCGGCCGAGACCGACGCGAAGAGGTTGGCGTGCGAGCTGCCGACGAGCCGGACGGTCGAGGTCGAGCAGTTCTGCTCGTGGTCGGCGTGGAGGAGCAGAAGCATGTCGAGCGCTTTGACGACCACGGGGTCGACCTCGTAGGGCTCGGCCGGGAAGCCGAAGGTCATCCGGAGGAAGTTCTCGGTCAGCCCCAGCGAGTTGTCCGGGTAGAGGAAGGGCTGACCGACGCTCTTCTTGTGGGCGTAGGCCGCGATGGTCGGCAGCTTGGCCAGCAGCCGGACCGTCGAGATCTCCACCTGCTGCGGGTCGAAGGGGTCGAGGCTGTCCTGGTAGAAGGTCGACAGGGCAGAGACCGCCGAGGACAGGACCGGCATCGGGTGGGCGTCCCGGGGGAAGCCCTGGAAGAACGCCTTGAGGTCCTCGTGGAGCATCGTGTGGTGCCGGATGCTCGTCTCGAAGGCGGCCAGCTCGGACGCGGTCGGCAGGGCCCCGTAGATCAGCAGGTAGCTGGTCTCGAGGAAGGTCGACTGCCCGGCCAGCTGCTCGATCGGGTAGCCCCGGTAGCGGAGGATCCCCTCGTCCCCGTCGATGAAGGTGATGGCGCTCTTGCAGGCCGCTGTGTTGACGAATCCGGCGTCGTAGGTGACCGCCCCGCTGTCCTTGAGCAGGGTTGAGATGTTGTACCCGTCGGTCCCCTGAGAGGCGGCGACCACAGGCAGGGTGAGGTCTTTGCCACCGGTGCTCAGTACGACGTCGCTGGCCGACATAGTCATCGCTGTGCCTCCTTCGACCGGCATCCTCGCCGGTAGTGGGACGTTACCTCACGGCCTTCCGGGCATGGATGACGGACCACGACCCGGTCACCCCAGTCGCTCGGCGGCGCGTGCGATGCGCTCGTCGGACGCAGTCAGCGCCATCCGGATATGGCGGCGCCCGGCGTCCCCGTAGAAGGACCCCGGGGCGACGAGAATCCCCCGGTCGGCGAGCCACCGGGTCGTCTCCCAACAGGGTGCCTGGGCCCCGTCGACGTCGGCCGTCCGGGTGGCCCAGAGGTAGAGCCCGGCCTCGGAGCGGTCCACCCGCAGACCCGCGCGGGCGAGGGCGGGAAGGAGGATCTCGCGCCGGCGCCGATAGCGTTCTCGCTGGTCAGCGACGTGCGCGTCATCACCCAGCGCCACCGTGAGGACCGCCTGGACCGGGCCGGGAACCATCATCCCGGCGTGCTTGCGGACCTCGAGGAGCTGCCCGACAAGGCTCTCGTCGCCGGCGACGAAGGCGGCTCGATAGCCCGCGAGGGAGGACTGCTTGCTCAACGAGTAGACGGCGAGCAGGCCCTCGTGGCTGCCCCCACAGACCTGCGGATGGAGGATGCTCGGCGTCGCGACGAGGCCCTCGCGCTGCTCCTGCGGACGCCAGTCCAGCTCGGCGTAACATTCGTCACTCGCGACGACGACCCCATGGGAGCGAGCCCACTCAACGACCGCGCGCAGCTGCGCCAGGCCGAGCACCGCACCGGTCGGGTTGCTCGGCGAGTTGACCCAGACCAGGGCCGGGATCTCCCGCGGACGGGTCGGCAGGTCGTCGAGGTCGACGACGACCGGAGTGGCTCGGGCCAGCCGCGCACCGACGTCATACGTCGGGTAGGCGACGGCGGGGAGGCCGACAAGGTCACCTCGCCCCAGCCCGAGCAGGGTTGGCAGCCAGGCGACGAGCTCCTTGCTCCCGATCGTGGGGATGACCCCCTCGGGGCGCAGCCCCGGCACCGCGCGACGGCGGGCGAACCACCCGCACACCGCCTCGCGCAGCGCCGGCGTGCCGACCGTTGTCGGGTAGCCAGGAGCGTCACTGGCCGCGGCCAGGGCACGCTGAAGCAGGTCCGGCGTCGGGTCGACGGGCGTGCCGACGGAGAGGTCGACGATGCCGCCGGGATGCCGACGGGCGAGGTCGGCATACGGCCGCAGGGTGTCCCAGGGAAAGTCGGGCAGGGTGAGGGGCGCGCTCACGGCGCCCGGCTCAGTCCTGGTTCTGCGGAGGAAGCGCCTCGATGAAGGGGTGGTCCTTCGGCAGGACGCCCATCTTCGCCGCGCCGCCAGGGCTGCCGAGGTCGTCGAAGAAGTGGACGTTGACGTCGTAGTACTCGGACCACTGTTCGGGCGTGTCGTCCTCGTAGAAGATCGCCTCGGTCGGGCAGACCGGCTCGCACGCGCCGCAGTCCACGCACTCGTCCGGGTGGATGTAGAGCGTCCGCGGACCCTCGTAGATGCAGTCGACAGGGCACTCCTCGATGCAGGCCTTGTCCTTGATGTCGACGCACGGCTGGGCGATGACATACGTCATGACGGCGAACTCCTCCGTTGGTGGGTGGTGAACCAGAACTAGTATGCCGAGTCGGGAAGCTGTGGCGCGAGGAGGGATCGCCGTCGTGGACGGTGTAGTGCGGCTCGGGCGCCGAGTGATGGCTCACCGCCGGCTCGAGGTCGGGACGACCGAGGTCGTCGGCACAGTCGTGGCGGTCGGCCGAGCGGACCTGACCCTGCGGACCGCGGACGGGACGCGGGTGACCGTTCCCATCGGCGACCTGGTCCGCCTGCACGCCGTTCCGCCGCGCCGGACCGGCCGGGGACCGGCCCACCTCGCGGTGTCGATGGACGACCTCGCGCGGGTCACTGCAGACGGATGGCGGGCCGGTGACGAGGCTGCGCTCGGCGACTGGCTGCTCCGCGCTGCGGACGGGGTGACCGGTCGGGCCAACTCGGCCCTCGTCGTCGGCGACCCGGGACGTCCACTCGAGGCCGCCCTTCCCGCCGTCACGGACTGGTATGCCGCCCGCGGGCTCCCGGCCATGCTCCAGGTCTGCCATGGCGCGGGCGAGCCGGTGCACGCACACGCTGCCGGAGCGGCGGCCCTGGCCGCCGGGATGCGACCGGGGATGGCGGTGCTCGTCATGGTCGCCGACCTTCAGTCCGTGAGCGACATGGCCCGGGCGGGGGCACCGGCCGCGGCACCGGCCGCGGCACCAGCCAGCGCACCCCGAGCCGCCGGCAGGCGCAGCCCCCTGGCCTCGGTCTCCGTCTCCGCCGCGCCGGACGAGGCCTGGGTGCAGGCCTACCTGGGGTCGAAGGGGGTGAGCCCCCGGCAGCTCACCGCGGTCCGTGGGTTGCTCGAGTCGGCGCCGCGCCAGGTCTTCGCCAGCTGTCGAGACGACGCCGGTCAGGTCGTCGCGGTCGGCAGGCTCGCCGTCTCCCCCGGCTGGGCCGGCCTCTTCGGACTGTGGACCGACCCCGCGCTGCGCCGAACCGGTGTCGGGACCTCGGTGGTGGCGGCTCTCCTCGACGGCGTGGACCGGCATACTCCGGCGCTCTACCTCCAGGTCCAAGACGACAACGCGCCGGCAATCGCGATGTACCGCGGGCTCGGGTTCGTCGACCACCACCGGTACACCTACCTCGTCGGCTCTCGCGCCTGACAGCTGAGGTTTCGCCCTCCTCGACCGTCATGACCGCCGGGGATGTCCGTCATACACACATGGCACCTCTTGGTGGTGTGCGCGACACACCGTGTTCACCAAAGGTCCGTTGACACACGAAAAAAACGTGGTAGCGTATATGAGTTGCTTCACGCAAGGTGAATCAAAAACTTCATACACGTGAACAACAGGTGAACCCGCGCCGTCCGATCGGGATCACATCCCGGATCCGCCGCCAACAAGGGCGACGGTGCTACACCCGAGGGGGTACCGCAATGCGCAAGCTCTTCAAGGCCTACGTCGCCGACTACAAGAACACGCCGTGCGTGGCGTGCCTCGCGCTGCTCCGCAGTCGCACCGAGAGCTGACCACACACTCACGCCCGATGGCCCGTTCCCACCAGGGGGCGGGCCATCGGCTTCATGTGGGACCGGTCAGCTGGTCGCCGGTAGGCCGCTGCGGACCGACCACCCGTCGGCGTCGACCACCACGGTGACGAGGGGGGCATCGACGGTGCCGCTCCCCGACCCGAGCCCGGCGTCCACGAGCGCGGCGGGCACAAGCACGAGCACCGTCTCACCGCGATGGAGGTCAGCGAGGGTGCCGACGACCTCCTCGAGGGCGAACCGACACTCCGCTCGGTCAGCCTCGGCCGGCGGGACGGTCAGACCGGTCAGGATGGTGGGCGGGACGCCCAGGACGTCGCCGACGACGGCGCCGCACGTCATCCCGGTGTCGTCCGGACCGGCATACAGCCGGGCGAACCGAACCGACGGCCGGCCTGCGACCAGCGCGCCCAGCGCACCGGCGGCGTCGATGGGGTCGTGGTAGGGAAGGCGGGCGAGAACCAGCGTTGCCGGACAGTGCAGGTCGCTCACCGGATGCTCAGGCCGACAGGTGGCGACGGAGGAAGTCGACGGTCCGCGGCCACGCAGCCTGCGCGGCGGCCTCGTCGTAGAGGAAGAAGTCAGAGTTGTCGAAGGCGTGGTTGGCACCCTCGTAGGTGGAGAACTCGGTGTGCGGGTTGCCGGTGACCGCCGCGCGGATCCGCTCCTGGGTCGGCCCGTCGATATAGGCGTCGGCGGACCCGAAATGGTGCAGGCTCGGGCAGGTCACCTGGGGCGCGAGGTCGAGCAAGGTCGGCAGGGCCGACCCGTAGTAGCTGACCAGCGCGTCGGGCGCGGCAACGGCGGCGACCGCGAAGCCGAGCCCGCCGCCGAAGCAGAAGCCGACGATCCCGACGTCGCCGGGGACATCCTCCCGCGCGCGCAGGGCGCGGACGGCTGCGGCCACGTCGGACACGGCGGTCGGCCAGTCGACCCGGCCGGCGAGCGCGAGCGCCTCGTCGAGCATCTGCGGCCCGTTCGGCACGGCGGTCGTCCCCAGGCGCCAGAAGACGGCCGGGGCGAGGACGACATACCCGAGGTCGGCGAGCTGCTGCCCGCGGCGGCGGATGTACTCGCTCAGCCCGAAGATCTCCTGGACCAGGACGATGCCGGCGCCATTGGCCGTGTCGGGACCTGGCTGCCACAGGACGGCGGGAAGGGTGCCGTCGCCAACCTCGATGTCGATCTGCTCGCTCATCGGGTCAGTATGGTGCCCCCGCGTCGAAGAAGGAGGTCAGCAGCGCCGCGAAGGCATCCGCATGCTCGATCTGGGTCCAGTGGCCGCAGCGCCCGAAGATGTGCGCCTGGCTGTCGCTGATCCACTCGAGCATCGTCAGGGTCGTCGACACCGGGATGACGACATCATCGCGGCCGTGGACGAGGAGGGTCGTGTGTGGGATGGCCCTCAGGTCCGCCTCGGCGTGGGCCATGGCGTCGACCCAGCGCTGCCGCGGCGCCGGGAACATCGCCGCGAAGGCCTCCTGCACCCCCGGGCGAGTACTCGCGGCGTAGCGCATCTGGACCAGCTCGTCGGTGACGAGGGAGGCGTCATACGCGAAGGTCTCGCGCATGAGCCGACCCATGGCGTCCAGCGACGGCTGGTACCCCCACACCGCGTCGAGACCAGGGGTGATCTCGAAGGGCACACCGACCGCTCCCATGAGGACCAACCGGTCGACCCGCTCTGGGTGAGCGATCGCCAGGGCGAGCGCCATGGACCCGCCGAAGGAGTTGCCGACGACATGGACCCTGTCCAGGCCGAGCGCGTCGAGGAAGCCGACGATCTGGTCCAACCAGCGGGCGCGGGTGTACTCGATGGCCTCGGGGACCTGCGTGTAGCCGAAGCCGGCGAGGTCGGGCGCGACGACGCGGAACCGCGGGGACAACGCGCCGATGGTCAGCCGCCAGTTCGCCCAGGCACTGACGCCGGGCCCGGAGCCGTGCAGCAGGAGGACCGGGGAGCCCTGGCCCGAGCCGATGTCGTGGTAGTTGGTGACGATGTCGCCGGTGCGGACCTGGGTGCCCACCTCAGGGTTGGGCGGTGCGTCATGGGTCGCCATAGGGCGAGTATGACGTCCGCGGGCCCTTCCAGCCCGGGACGTTCCGCTCGACGGGACATGCTGAAACTGTTGTCTAGCCGTTTCACGACGACGAAATCCGTTGCTCACTCGCCTTTGTGCGACGTACACGGCAGAATGACGGGAACGCAGCGACGCGACCGGCGTCGGCGTGCACCAGGAGGCTCCCGATGACGGACACGACGAGCGGCACGACGGGCGCCGCAGCCACCCCGTGGCCGACCCACGACCCGGCCACCCGCCGCT
>Ga0116189_1001382_pt1 | contig 19120 bp, 15 predicted proteins | sample AD_JPNTR3_MetaG_FD_89895 | JGI IMG/M metagenome (GOLD analysis project Ga0116189, IMG submission 89895) | Active sludge microbial communities of municipal wastewater-treating anaerobic digesters from Japan - AD_JPNTR3_MetaG | ecosystem: Engineered > Bioreactor > Anaerobic > Digestate | place... | reverse complement strand
ACGGTCCGATCCTCCTACGGCTCCCTCTTGGTCGTGCATCGTTCGATGGAGGAGGCTGCCCAATCTGTGGGCGCGGGAGGATTCAAGACATTCAAGGACATCACTCTTCCGTTGGTTTGGAAAGGGGTGCTGGCGGGGGCGTTGTTCTCCTTCATAACATCTATACAGGAGAGCGCGGCAACACTGCTTCTGGCCATACCGGGTTGGGAGACGATGACCGTCGGCATATTCACCTTCTACACCGGAGGGACCCACGGAGATGCGGCTGCTCTAGGATTCATCCTTGTTGTTGTGGGCGTGATCACGTTGTTCATAATGGACAGGTTGAGCAGCGCCACAGCAGGCGGGTTGTTCGGATAACGCAGCCAATCAGTGGAATGCCTGGACCTCATGGAGAGGTGATTCAGGAAAACGTCTGGGCTGGCCCGGCAGTATCGTGCCTGGCAGTCGGATGAATAAATAGCCGATCGTGGCGGAGCGCGTTGCGCAATGTTGTGATCGGCTTTTCTTTTGCACGTCGTAGGGCAACATAAGAGGCTCTGCGCTATGCAGCAGAAAGAGACAGAATTCTCCGTGCGGCTATGGACTTCTTACCGCCTGAGGATTCAAACCCAGGCTGTCAAAGATGGCTCAAACATCTGCTGCGACTTGCCCGGGTTTGAATCCTCAGTCATTATGCGCGTTGGAGCCCAGCGAGGAGGCGGGATGCAGCATTCTCTGCGTCGGGCAACTACTTTTTAAGCAGTGGTGTAACGAGTGAGCGAAAGAGGCTTCGGTTTTGCGGGAGACCGGCGCGAGTTTGAAGCCAGGCGCATTCATGATCAGCGTTGCAGGGATTTCTTGTGGACTGTGCCGTTGTCCTTATGTGAATTACAGTCGAACGCGGTGGAGCCCTCTTGATCATCGCCGTAAGCCCATGTGATGGCCTGTTTTGTCACTGCCTTGTAGTAATGGTCCATGGTCTGGATGAATGTCCGGCTCAAGTTGGTGTTGCCTTGATCCCGCAAAGGAAGCGGCCCTAGATGCTTGATGGCAACGGCGTCGATAGAGGGAGGCGCAATGGAGATAGCAACATGGTCTAAGTGCTCAACATCGCCGTTCCAGAATTCCTCGGGGGACGGGCAGAGATCTTCGGCCAGCGCGGCTGCAGCATCTGTGCAGCGCGTTGTGTTCTCAGGCTCGGATGCTTCCTGGCATGCTGCTTGAGAGCGCTTGCGCCTCAACGAAATTAGCAGGTCTTCCTTTCTCATTCCCCTCAAGAGGAAGAGGAGAAAAGGGTCGCGGTCGAACTCCTGCGCTAAGACATAGTGGACGGCTGCAATGTGCTTGCAGGGGTTGGCCCAATCAGGGCAAGTGCACGATGTTGCCAAGTCTTCCTCTGAGACGGGGAAGAGGGCCGCATCGCATTGCGCGAAAGCTTCTTCGATGTTCTCAGGCATTTCGCCGGCCAAGAGGCTGGCGGCAAACGCCGCGCTTTCGGCCATGGCGGTTGTCACGCGATCCCAGTCCGATTCGTTTAGGGGCTTCATCCTTATTTGAACCTTGTATGGCCGAGAGCGGGAACCCTGCACCTTGGCTTCCGCCATGCCGGGGCTGACATCTACGGAAAGAACATTACCCGCCCGCGCATATGACCTGCCTCTTTGCAGTCGGTTTGCCCAGCCGAAACTCTCCAGGGCAAAGGTCCACCTTTTCGCCCACCAGCTGCCGCCGAATTCGTTTTTCCGCGCCATGAACCAATAGCCTCCCATGCGCCGCTCGGGTTATCCGCCGAGCTATTGACGCTAGTCGTCGTCGATGATGCTTTCGTCTCTAAGGGTGAATATGTTGCGCAATTCATCGGTGGACATTTCCGTGATCCACTCTTCGCCCGTTCCGATTATGCTGTCCGCCAATGCTCTTTTCTCATCTATCATCTGGTCAATTTGTTCTTCAACGGTGCCTCCGCAGAGGAATTTGTAGACATTGACGTTTTTCTTTTGGCCTATGCGAAAGGCCCTGTCCGTTGCCTGGTCCTCCACGGCGGGGTTCCACCAACGGTCAAAATGAAATACATAACTTGCCTGCGTCAGATTGAGCCCCAGGCCTCCGGCTTTGAGGGAGAGAATGAAGATGGGCGGCCCGTTGGGATCGTTTTGGAACCGCTCTATCATTCTGTCTCTTTCCTTTTGCGGCACGCCACCGTGAAGGAACAACACTTCTTGCCTGAGTGCTTTGGAAAGGTAGTGCTTGAGGAGCGTTCCCATTTCGGAAAACTGCGTGAAGATAAGGGCTCTGTCCCCTTCTTCCACTATCTCATCGAGCATTTCCTCAAGGCGCGAGAGTTTCCCTGACCGTCCTTCCAGCCTGCTGTTGTCATGCAGGAATTGCGCAGGATGATTGCAGACCTGTTTCAGTTTGAGAAGAGCCGCAAGAATAGCTCCTCTCCGCTCCATGCCTGAAGCTTCTTCGATGGTGGCGATCATGTCGCGGACAACTGCTTCATACAGGGTTGCCTGCTCCTTTGTGAGATTACAATAGACTTTGGTCTCATGCTTTTCCGGTAAGTCCTGTATTATTAGCGGGTCAGTTTTGACTCGACGCAAGATGAAGGGGGCAGTCAGCTTGCGGAGCCGGGCGGATGCTGCGGCATCGCCATAGCGCTCTATCGGCGTTGCAAAGTGTTGTCTGAAGCCTGCGGCTGAGCCAAGGTAACCGGGGTTGAGAAAATCCATGATAGACCACAGTTCAAAGAGACGGTTTTCTACGGGGGTCCCGGTCAAGGCCACCCTGAAATCCGCGGTCAGCCTGCGGGCGCTCTGAGCCTGCTTTGTGCCGTGGTTCTTTATGTTCTGTGCCTCATCCAGCACCAGCGAATTCCAGTGGAGCGATGAGAGTGTATCCTCGTCGCGAGAAAGCAGCGCGTAAGTGGTGATAACCACATCGCTTTGCTTGGCTTCTTGGGCGAACTCGTCTCCTATCAGCCTGTCTGATCCGTGATGGAGCATCACATTGAGGGAAGGGGCAAACCTGGCCAGCTCCCGCTTCCAGTTTCCCGCTACAGATGTAGGACAGACGAGTAATGACGGGCCGGGGTCCTTCTCGTAAAGGAGCAGAGCGATGATCTGAATCGTCTTGCCAAGCCCCATATCGTCAGCGAGACAGGCGCCTAGCCCCCATTGCTTCAGAAAGGCTAGCCAGGAGTAGCCCCTGATCTGGTATGGGCGGAGATTTCCTACGAATCCTTCGGGTTGAGGAAGCTCCGAGATCTTCTCGCCGGAATTGAGCCGGTCGAGGAGCTCTCCCATCCAGCCATCTGCTTCGATGGCTGTGACAGGGAGTCCGTTTTGAGCTTCTATTTCCTCCCCCATGCCCAAAGATAGAGAGAGTATCTCCTGCACACTCATTTGCTGTCGTCGCTTTGGGTTGTTCCAGAACCTAATGGCGGCCTCAACGTCATCAGGCCGTATTACAACCCACTCTCCCCTCACTTTTACGAGCGGCACCTTCAGCGAGGCAAGCCTGTCAAATTCCTCTGAGCTCATCTCCTGATCCCCGATGGCCACTTTCCAGTCGTAGTCCACCAGGGTGGAGGCGGTGAGGCGGCTTGACGCTGCCTGGCCGCCTACTTTGAGCGTGATGCCCACATTGGCAGCGTTACCTGAAGTTCGATCCCACCATGGTGGGACTAGCGTTCCATAGCCACCCTCTTGCAGAAGAGGACAGATATCGCGCAGAAAGGAGTATGCCTCTGCCGGCGAGAGTTGGCACGATTCGGGGCATGGGTCCTTCAGGCTTTCTTCGACTTGGGGGATGAACGAGCTCACACGGGCCAGATCGGCGAGAAGCCTCTCCTGCGGGTTCTCAAATCTTTTTCCTAGGAACCGAAGGACGCCTCCGCTTTCCTCCCATACCTTCTCTGCGGGTACGAGCACAGACGGGTCGTCTACCGCCTGCAACAGGTATCTCAAGGTCCATGGATCTTCTGGGTCTTCGGGCGTCTCCAGCTTGAAGCATGTCCGAAACCCGCCTTGCGGACCAGGCGTTTCTGCTTGAGCGGCCCACTCCTTCACCGCTCTGAACAGGGAGCGGACGTCGGATTTGTCTCCGCTGATGCGCGAGTCTTCTCTGGCCAGGTTTGCGATCCACGAGTGGGTGGGGGAAACGACTCCCAAAAGCTCCATGGTGAGCCTGTTCTCTGCCTCGTCGCCACGCTGGCCCAGGGCCTGGGCACGTGAAATCATCTCGCTCCGTTCGTTTTCGAGGATGGCTCTAACAGTTTCATCCATTGCTGTGCATATGAAGCTTTGAAGCAAATCCTCTTTGCAAAGGATCGAGTCCGTTGCCTGAGCGAGAGTCATTCCTGCCTCTCCAGAGCGGGCCTTGGTATGAGGCAAAACCGCCCTCGAGATGCCCGGCATAGCGTGGGCCAGTGCATTGATGCGAAGGATGTCGGTTTGTTCGTCTAATACGGGGAGCCAGACTCCCCTGAAGGAAGAGCACTGTTTGCGCTCTGATGCGCGGGCGCCCGCTGCCTGGCAGATGCCTGGAAGAAAGCGTTGCCTTGCCACGAGCTCCAGGACGAGCTTAGCAGCCAACGACCAATATCGGACGTCTGCTCCCAGCATGACTGGATGTTGCCCCTGAAGGCTGCATGGCAGGATCCTGGCGCTGTCAGGCAGCGCGGAGAAGATTTTGACAGCGTCCGGAGCTGCAATGGCGATCCCGTTCACCTGGAATAGTTCGAAGGTGGCATGAGCTTTTTGGCCGAAGGGATCCGGTTCCTCCAGAGACTCTGTCTGGCTGCCCAGGTCGGGTGATGGCTGGGGATAACCGCACACTGATGGAAGGAGCAGAAGGGCGCGGCGAAACTCTGGCGGAGCGGATGTCAGACGTTCGCTATCTTGGGCGCCGCTCGTTCCTGTTGCGATTGCCGAAAGAACCAATTTGGCCTCAGCCAGCTCTGCGCGGGTTGCTTGGAAGGGGTGTTGTTTGTAAACTCCCTGGCGTCCGCGTGCTTTGTGCCCGTAGCGTTGAGGAACTTCTGCCCAGATAAAGAAGACTCCTCCGAGAGCGCGTGCGTCGGAGATAGCTGTTGAAGTTGAGACTTTGCCCGGCGCCTGTGAAGACGACGGGAGCCATGTTGCATGAATCATCAAAGCGCAGTCCCCCCCGAGAACAGGTTAGCACAGCTCGGACAGGGCAGCAAGGGAGTCTGCTGATTCTGCGAGATGGCCAAATTGCCATCCACTAGCCTGTGTTTTAAGCAAGTCTCGACACGTGTCTGCGCGATGTTGAAGCTTGTAGCTCTGCGGAATAGGCTTTGGCTCCTCATCAAGACTGGGAGGCTGCTTACCGCAGTGACGCCCTTTTCGATTCAACCAGCGCATCCAGGAGTCTTTCAGCTTTGCCTGCATCTTGAACCAATGGATTATTGATCAGGGCTAGGAGAGCTCGGTTGTATGAATGGGTGACAGCCGCTTCTATGGTGAGCTCCTCATAAGCCTTGACCTGATGCATGAGTCCGCGTATCTCGGGCTCAATACTGCCGATGTGAATGGGGTGGGCGCCTGTGGCGTCAATTACGGCTGGAATTTCCATGACCGATGACGCCGGAAAGCCGTCGACCGCGCCCGCGTGAGGGATGTCGACTATCTCGACCTTCCCCGAGTCGTTGTATACAGACGACATTACGTCTATGGCGACGGTGGAATAGTGGGCGCCGCCTCGCTTGGCAAGGGCAGGAGGTTTTGAGACTACAGCGGGATCTTTGTAGATTCTCATCAGCTCTGCCTCTATTTCCATTACCTCTTCTGCCCGGGTTTTTGGAGAAGATTTTTGCTCTGCTATTGAGGCATCCGGGCGGTAGAAGTATTTCAGGTATGGGGATGGCACCATACTGAGCGCCTCTGCCAGCTTTGGAGTCGCCGGGGTGCCGGATATGTTTTTCTGCATGGAAGAGGCTGCAATGGCCAGCGCCTGATCGGTTACGTCTCTGCCCAGCCAATGCACCTTTCGTATCCAGCTCAAGTGGTTCAGCCCAATGTAATCGAGGGAGATCTCGTTCGCTGGGACTCCCAGAGCTCGAGCTGCCTCGAGCTTCATGTTGATGGGAACATTGCAGAGGCCGATCGCGCGTACTCTCCCGTGGCGCGCAATGGCTTCTGTAATGATTCCGGAGGGGTTGGTGAAGTTGATCAGCCAAGCGTCAGGGGCCGCTTCGCGCATGGTTTTGCAGATCTCGAGGATGGGAGGAATGGTCCTTATAGCCTTGGCAAATCCCGCGAACCCGGTGGTCTCTTGGCCGATGAGCCCGTGTTCCATCGCGAGTTTGCAGTCGAGATCTCGCCAGAGTTGGCCTCCGACGCGTATTTGGGTAACTACAAAGTCAGCGCCGACTATTGCATCGCAGGACTGTGTATGCATCTCGATGTTTAAGCTTTCCCCGGATGCGTCTACCATCCGCTTGACGAAAGAGCCAACGGTGGTGAGACGTTCTTTGTCTATATCCATGAGACTGAGGGTTTCCACGGGGAGGTCCTGGCGGCGACGGATGAGGCCGTCCACGAGCTCCGGTGTATAAGTGCTGCCAGCGCCTACTAATGTGAGTTTCATTGTAAGCTCTCACTCCTGTCGAAGGTTGAATATGAGTGCTCGAGCCTCTTCATGAATTCCCTGCTGGATTCTACAGCCAAACCCTTGCCTGCCAGGCGTGTTGCGAGTAAGACCGCGCCGAGGACTGGCTCGGCGGTAGGGACCATAATGCGTGCGTTGGGGTATTCGGGAAGTACTGCCTCGCGTACGGCGGTGAGGGTGATGGGGTTTGGGTTCTGGGCTATGCTGCCTGCCAGAACGACTGTTGGATCATCTTCTGGCGAAAAAAGCTCTCTCAGGGCTGCAAGGGCTGATATTCCTAGCTCGCGCCCGTTGTCGATAAGTATCTCCACGGCTACGCTGTCTCCCCGTTCTGCTGCTTCGAACACCAGCGGGGCGATGGATGAGAAGGCAAAGCCTTCGCCATCGGCGTAGGTATGGTGGACTACTGATAGCAAATCGGATGAGCCAATATGGCTACGGATCAATTGAGACAGAAGCGTGGGGCGTCCCCGTCCGTCTTCGCCTCTGATGGCGGCGGAGTAAGCTCGAATTCCGATGACAGACCCGCCTGCGGCATCGCCAAAAGCAGGACTCAGTCCGCCAACCTGTTTTCTTTGGCCGGTAGCATTTATCCCGATGCAATTGGTTCCTGTGCCGCAGATCACGACAACTCCAGTGCCATCCTCTGAGCCTAGTGCGAGGGGTGCAAGGGCATCATTGTCCACCTCCCAGTGCGGCCACGGAGGACTGGGCGTTATCCCGCCTATCATGTCCTCTATGATCTCGAAGTCGAGGGGACGATCTGCTCCGGAAAGCGCGTAATAGACAGCGAGGCATCCTCGAGGAGCGGATGTTATCTCGGCGATTTCGGAGATGACCTGTCTGATGTTGGATGCGGCTACATCCTTGCCTGCGCTTTGGTAGTTGGCGGGACCGGATCTTGCCGCAGCGATAATCTCTCCTGCGAGGGTGGCGGCGACTGCGAGGGTCTTGGTGCCTCCGCCGTCAACACCTATTACATATGGTGAGTCCTTGGTAGACATGCCATTGATACCTGCCTTGTTCTTAGTCGGTAGATTGCGAAGATAGTCTCACGATGATGTCCACGAGAGGATTCTCCACAAGTGGGCGTCCTCCTGTCCGTCTTTGTCTGCCCAAGTTTACTTGGTGGCCATGGCTGTGGAGATATCAGGGAGCGGGTAGCCTCTTTGTTATGTCCGCCGCATTCGAGATCTACAAGAGACGCTGGCCGAGAGAAAGAGTGATAATCGAATTGTCCCACCGTTTTGTATCCACTGTGGCTAAAGCACAGGCAGAACCCGCCAACCGCGTATTCGTGAACGCGCCCTCGGCATAACTTGTCGGCCATTCCAAATAATTATTGACACAAGGAAGGAATTGCATACTGTACATGGAATATAAATGTGGAACCGCATACACATTGCCATGACGCTACAGAAAAACGTCGAGGCAAGGGCGGTTAGTAGTGTGAAACCTGTTACACGGTGTCTGTGTTGATGCCTAGAATCTGCAATATAGATTTCTCATCATAAGGCGAGAGAAGCGGTTGCCAGACAACCAGTTATGAGAAAGTGGTGGGTTGCAATAAGCACCATATATGAGGTGGCGCAGAAAGCGGGAGTATCGGTCGCCACTGCCTCTCGGGCGCTCAATGACAGCGGTTACGTGAGCAGGGAGTCGAGGGACCGTGTCTTGGCCGCTGCAAAAGCACTGGACTATCACATAAACGTCAACGCGCGCAGCCTTACCAGCGGGAAAACGTACACCATCGCTCTGGTTCTGCCCGATGTCACCAACCCATTCTTTCCTGCGGTTGCAAGGGGTGTTGAAGACTACGCTTCTGACAATGGATATTGCGTAATACTGTGTAATACAGACGGTAACGCGCGCAAAGAGTCTGACTATGTAAGGATGTTGCGGTCCAGAAAAGTGGACGGCGTGATATTCGCAGTCAGCGTGGCGTCGAAGTCGAGGGTAAGCGCTTTGACGGACGATGGAATTGCGGTAGTCTTAGTCGACAGAGATTTGGGCGATTCATGCGACATTGTGAAGACCGACAATATCGCAGGAGCATTACTGGCCACAAATCACCTTATTGGCCTCGGCCACACCAGTATCGCCTTTATCTCCGGCCCCATGTCGCTGGCGACATCTCAGGAACGTTTTCGGGGATACCACGATGCGCTTGTTTCAGGAGGAGTTTCCTTCGATGAAAGATTGGTGGTCGAGGGCGATTTCCGCATGAAGAGCGGATATGAGGCGATGCGCGACCTTCTAAGAAAGCCGTGCCAGTTCACTGCCGTCTTTGCTGCCAATGACCTGATGGCGGTCGGCGCGATGACAGCGCTTGAGGAGAGCGGATTCCATGTGCCGACCGATGTGGCTGTTATGGGATACGACGATATTGATATTGCGTCGGTGACGCGTCCGCGTCTGTCGACTGTTGCGCAGCCCAAGTATGAAATGGGTTGGATTGCGGCGGAGACGGTCATCAGGCGGATGTGCAATCCCAAGGCGTCTCGCATGGAGGAGCTTTTGCAGCCTATGTTGGTCGTCAGGGATTCCACTGTGGAAAGGAGAGGTGCTTCGGTGTGAGCATAGTCGTTGTGGGAAGTTGCAATATGGACTACATGATGCAGGTCACCAGTCTTCCGAAACGTGGCGAGACGATCTTTGCTGTCAGCCATTCTACTGCAGCAGGGGGAAAGGGAGCAAACCAGGCGGTTGCCGCTGCGAGGCTGGGATCTCGGGTATACATGGTTGGACGTGTGGGATCTGACGAAGCGGGGCGGGTCCTTGTGGAGAGCCTGGAAATGGCCGGTGTAGACGCTTCGAAGGTAGGCAAAGACGTGATGGAGTCGACCGGTTCTGCCTATATAACCGTGGATCGAGATGGAGCTAATACCATCGTCGTGAACCGGGGCGCCAATTTCGCCATAAAACCTTCACATGTGACGGCCGCTGAAAGCCTGATTCAGGAGGCAGATGTTGTTGTTGTGCAGCTGGAGACGCCGATTGAGGTAGTCTTCCAGGCCTTGAGGTTAGCACGAAAGCATGGTGCTGTGACGGTGCTCAATCCTGCTCCAATGGCGCCGTTGAAAGGGGAGATGCTGGCGCTTGCCGACTGGCTGATTCCAAATGAGACGGAGGCGTTCTCCTTGCTGCGTTCGTTGGGTCTATCGCGGGAGCCAAACGGCAAGATAGTGAAAGGCAGGGATCCTGCTATAGATGTTGCCAGAAGGCTGGCGAATGTGACGGGCTCTAATGTGGTTGTGACTTTTGGGGACAAAGGATGTGCATATGCAGGCCCGCTCGATCGCGAAGGCATCGCCTTTCCAGCTTACGAGGTAGACGCGATAGACACGACCGGGGCGGGCGATACATTTGTTGGAGCGCTCGCGTGCGTGTTGGACGAGAGCTTAGGGGGTTCGATAGATATTGCCACGCTTATTGCCCATGCGCAGGCAGCGGCAGCCATCTCCACTACTAGTCTTGGAGCGCAGACCTCAATGCCTATCCGCACCGAGGTGGAAGAATTCTTGGCGGAAAGGGGAGGAGGTAGTGGACATGGGCGACAAAGAGGTTGATCCTATCCTCAGCATGGAAGGCATATGCAAGAGCTTTCCCGGAGTAAAAGCCTTGGACGGCGTCGATTTCAGCCTATGGCCCAAAGAGGTGCATGCGCTGGTAGGCGAGAACGGGGCCGGAAAGTCCACTCTCATCAAGATCTTAGCTGGCGTATATAAAATGGATTCCGGGAAGATCCTGGTCGAAGGCCGGCCAGTTGACATCAGTTCTCCGCGCCAGGCTCAAGAACACGGCATTAGCGTGGTTCACCAAGAGTTCACGCTCGTGCCGCAGATGACTGTTGCTGAGAACATCATGCTATCGAACATGCCATCTATTCCTGGGCTCAGGAGCTTGGTTGACAAGAAAACCATGGTCTATGAGTCTGAGAAGATCCTCAACGGCCTCGGTGTGGACATTGACGTCTTCGCGCCTGTCCGGTTACTGACCATGGCCGAGCAGCAGATAGTGGAGATTGCAAAAGCGTTGTCTGGAAAGACCCGCATCCTCGTGATGGATGAACCTACAGCAGCCTTGTCTAACGTCGAGGTGGAGCGGCTGTTCGATGTCATCCGAACCCTGGTTTCGAAGGGCATAGCTGTTATTTATATCTCCCACAAACTCGAAGAAGTCTTTCGAATATCTCACAGGATCACTGTCCTTAGAGACGGGCGAGTCGTTTCAAGTTCGCCGATTTCGGAAGTTACGCGAAACGAAGTCGTCAAACAGATGGTAGGCCGCGAGCTGACAACGATGTACGATAGATGCAAGGCGGACATTGGAGGTCCTGCAATGGAAGTTAAGGGCTTGCTTTTGGATCCGGCAGGAGAGCCTATATCCTTCACAGTTCACGAAGGCGAGATCCTGGGAATCGCAGGCTTGATGGGCGCCGGTCAGATTCAGTTGGCGAGAGCTCTTTTCGGGATAGGGCGGACGTACGGCGGAGAGGTTCTTCTCCGGGGAAGACCGGCTAGTCTCTCATCTCCGAGCAAGGCAGTGAGATCCGGTGTGGGCTTGGTGACTGAAAACAGAAAAGAAGAAGGCCTTGTTCAGCTGCTTTCAGTTTCGAAGAATATCACCATTACAGTTCTGGATGCCATTTCCCGCAGGGGTGTGCTCTCTTCTTGGATGGAGGACCGCATTGTTACCGAGAAAATCGAGGAGTTGGACATAAGAACGCCGTCTCCAAAGCAGCCTGTCATGAACTTGTCCGGCGGAAACCAGCAGAAGGTAGTACTTGCAAAGTGGCTTGCTGTTGACCCTGATGTGATGATCATGTGTGAGCCCACGCGCGGCATAGATGTTGGGGCGAAGGCTGAGATCTACAGGCTCATAGGAGGCATGGCCAAGAACGGCAAGGCAGTGCTCCTGATTTCCTCTGAGATACCCGAGGTTGTTGGAATGAGCGATAGAGTTTTGGTGTTGCATTCGGGCAGAGTCGTAGGCGAACTGATGGGCGATGAGTGCACACAGGAAGCGGTATTGAGATTGGCGACTGGGGGTAGTGTTGTTGGCGCCTAGGCCTGTTATCGATATTCTCAGACGTTACGGGATGACTTTCATACTTTTGGCCATGATCGCTGCCCTTTCATTCATGAATCCGCGGTTCTTCTCTGTTTCGAACTTTTTGACAATAATGAGGCAGGTGGCGATCAACGGAGCACTGGCGGCAGGCATGACCATGGTGATACTTACGGGAGGGATAGACCTTTCGGTGGGCGGAAATGTGGCCTTAGCGGGGTGTTTTGCAGCAGGCGCTCTGCAATCCACAGGCAACCCTTGGATTGCGATTGTCGTGGCGCTTGGGGTGGGGCTCATGATCGGCATGGTCAATGGCTTCTTTGTTTCTTATGCGAAGCTCCCGCCATTTATTGTTACTTTGGCTACGTTGGCGCTTGCCAGAGGTTTTACGTTGGTGTACACGGAGGGCAGGCCAATACTGGTCGATTCTCCAATCTTCGAAGTGATAGGCGGCGGTTTCTTGGCTGGCGTGCCAGTGCCAGTTCTTATCGTGGCAGTGGTCTATTTGATAGTCGGCTTCGTGTTGAACCGGACGAAGTTTGGACGGCTTGTTTACGCTATAGGCGGAAATGAACAGGCCTGCAGGCTGTCGGGAGTAAACGTTGAGAGAACCAAGATGTTAGTTTACGTATGGTGCGGCCTTCTGGCAGGGCTGTCATCGGTGATTCTATCAGCGAGGCTGCTTTCAGCCCAGCCCACTGCGGGGACGGGTTACGAGCTTGATGCCATTGCTGCAGTTATCCTTGGGGGCACGAGCTTGTCCGGGGGTGAAGGCGGCGTAGGAGGGACGCTTGTCGGCGCTTTCATTATTGGAGTGTTGGCGAACGGACTCAATCTGCTCAATGTGTCTCCGTTCTACCAGGATGTGGCCAAAGGCGCTGTGATTCTGGCGGCTGTGCTCATGGACAAGGCCTTTCACAGCACTGCCAATGCCAGGTGATAGACGAAGGATGGAGGACGATAGAGAATGAAGAAATCCGGCATAATCAACCCCGATTTGTGTAGGGCTATAGCCAGCCTTGGGCATACAGACTCAATTGTCATCTGCGATGCTGGACTGCCGATTCCGCAAGGCGTTGAGAGGATAGATTTGTCATTAGTGCGCGGTGTGCCGTCTTTTGATCAAGTGTTCCAGGAGGTTGTTCGGGAGTTGCAGGTTGAACGAGCGATAGTGGCAGAGGAAGCGCTGAGGGAAAATCCGCACGTGATCAGAGTTATAACGGAAGCTTTGGGCGAAGGTCGAGTCGAGTTCGTGCCCCATCTTAGGCTGAAGGAACTGACGGAGTACGCGAAGACGGTTGTCAGGACTGCTGAGTTTAGGCCCTATGCCAATGTCATCTTATACTCGGGTGTTGAGGGCCTGTTCGAGGACGGATTGCCGGATTGACTGGGAGGTGAGCATAAAGGTCATACACGGGTCATACCGGGCATACTGTGGATGTGTTGGGAGTTTATAGGAGACTATGGCACTATGATAAGGGGAGGCGCTTTGAATGAGATCCAATAGGATACTTTCGGTCTTTCTGTGTGTGCTGATGATAGGGAGCATGTTTGCGTCAATGGCGAGCGCAGCTGCTCCAAAGATTGGTCTTGCGATTTCAACTCTCAACAACCCGTTCTTTGTGGATCTGAGAGATGGAGCTTTGGAGGAGGCCAAGAAGGCTGGGCTGGGCATTACTGTCGCTGATGCTCAGAATGACCCCAACAGACAGCTATCGCAGGTGGAAAACTTCATTCAGCAAGGGGTCAACATCATTTTGGTCAACCCTTGCGATTCTGCAGCCATAGTTTCGGCCATAAAGGCGGCAAATCGAGCGAAGATACCGGTGATCACCGTTGATCGCGGCGCAGATGGCGGTGAAGTCATCTGCCATATTGCGTCCGATAACGTGCAGGGCGGCCAGATGGCCGGCGAATACTTGGCAAAACTTATCGGCTACAAGGGAAAGGTAGTAGAGATAGAGGGCATACCTGGCGCTTCTGCTGCGCGCGACCGGGGGAAAGGCTTCAATGAGGTGATGAAGAAATACCCGAACATCAAGATTGTCGCGAGACAAGAAGCGGGATTTGACAGGGCGAAGGGCATGACAGTCATGGAGAACATTCTCCAGGCCCAGCCGGACATAGATGGGGTGTTCTGCCACAACGACGAGATGGCGTTGGGCGCGCTCAGGGCCATAGAGGCTGCTGGCAGGCTGTCTGCCATCAAGATAGTCGGATTTGACGCTACGGACGATGCCATAAAAGCAGTGCAAGACGGCAAGTTGGTTGCCACTGTAGCCCAGAAGCCTCGCGCAATGGGGAGCATGGCAGTGACAGTGGCAAAACGCGTGCTTGATGGGGCTAAGGTGGATGCCTTCATACCTGTTCCGCTGGAGCTCGTGGCTAAGTAGTCATCGAGTTGCATAGAGAATAGGTTGTAGACTGTGGAGCGGTTGTGGCCAAGGCCACTTGGCTGCAGCCGCTTCATGTCGCCTACCTAACGCCTATAGGCGCTACCCAAGTCAGTTGTTGGCTGGCGCGCAAGGCATTGGTTTGATCTGCATGTGCTATGTTAGCGTCGCAGCGTCAAAGACTGTCATCCGGAGACAATGCTAAGTAGGTCTCGATACGTTTCTGTGCGATGTGTTACCTGCGGTTCAAACCTGGACCGTTTGATCTGGACATGATGCTGCTTGTGATTGCTCAGGTATGTCCAAAAAAGCGTTTGAGTGTTCCCCGGGGCAGCTGAGGCCCTTGCGCCGGATAGCAATCGAGTTCAACAGTCGCGCAAACAGCGCCGCAAGGCTGGGCTGCCCTTTGAGACCCGGACAAGAAGTGTGTGGCGGGGGAGAAAGGGGGTGTCAACGGACTTGGCCAACTTCAAGTCACATCGCGATCGCAAGTGTTCAAGTCTTAGACACATCCCATTGATGCGAACCAGCGGATACCTTGTTATGGATATGCTCACTCGCAAAAAACGGTCCAACGCGTGTCAACAGGCTGTTCCCGAGCTAAGTATACGTGTGCAGGCAAAATCCAAGACCAAGCTGTGCCGATTACTTGACTTGTCTGAAGTACCGAGAAAGCCGCCTATCGGCAAGAATTTTTCCAAAGCTACTTGGGCGTTGTCTTGAGGCAGGGATGGTGGGATTAGAATGGAAGGCTGAACGTTCAGATGGGCCCGACGGGATCATGTGCTAGGCCAATAATTTGGAATACTGGGCTTTTGGCTATCTTGACAGCAGACGTCGGAAGACATATGCTATATCCCAAACAGCAAAGATGCAAGCGGCTATGAGAGGGAGGTCGGGGGCGGACTGCCCAGAGAGAGGGAACGTCACCGGGTGCAAGCGTTCCCGGGCAAGCGCTTCTTGAGTGCGCCCTTGAGCCTGGCGCTGAAACTGTCTGCAGGCAGCGGGTGGGAGTAGGTGGCCACGGGTGCGCCCGTTATCGCGTGTTCCCCATTTCGAGCAAGGCTTTGCCTGCCAAAGTGGGGAGCCTGAGCTGCGGTTGGCCGAGCGCGCATTGTCGGATATCGGCCATCCGTGAGCAGAGTGGGACCACGGACAGATGAGCCGTCTCTGTAAAGAGGCGGCTTTTGTGTTATATAGGCCTTTTCCTGGCAGGGTCGCCTCTGCAGACTCGTTGCTGTTTAACACATTACGGCACAGCCGAGGAGTTGCATGAAAATGCTGAAGGATATTGGTTCATACATCGATGCTGCTATGGCGCGTGATCCGGCGGCCAGAAACAGGTTGGAAGTGTTGCTTTTGTACCCGGGCATTCACGCTTTGATATGGCATAAGTTGAGCCATTGGCTATACGTGAACAAGGCATTCGGGCTTGCCAGGCTCACTTCACAGCTGGTTCGCTTCTTTACGGGGATCGAGATACACCCGGGAGCGACCATAGGCCGAGGTGTCTTTATCGACCACGGCATGGGGGTGGTTATCGGAGAGACTGCTGAGGTCGGAGATGACGTCACCATCTACCAGGGCGTTACATTGGGAGGTACCGGGAAGGAGACCGGAAAGCGCCACCCCACTTTGGAAGAAGGGGTAGTTGTGTCGGCAGGCGCTATAGTGCTTGGTTCGATAACAGTGGGGAGCAATTCGAAGATCGGTGCTGGCGCTGTCGTTATTCGTAATGTTCCACCAGATTCGACGGTAGTGGGCGTTCCAGGCCGTGTTGTTGCAAGAGCAGGCGTGAGGGTTCGCGAGGCCGATCTCGATCATGGCGATTTGCCAGACCCCATAGGACGCGCTCTCGACCTCATGGCGCTCAGGGTGGAAAGGTTGGAGGCAGAGCTTGAGACGTTGCGCAGAATTAGCCGTTCTGGGCAGGCCGTGGGATACGGAGGGGCTCCATGTGAGCCGCTGCCTGAATCGGAAGAGGAGGAAGAGGCAATTGAGTATTGCATCTGATGTGACCGGATTGATCGGCCACACGCCTATGGTGCGGCTTAGCCGGTTTGGCGGGGGCGGTCGGGGCGAGATTATTGCTAAGGTAGAATCGGCCAACCCCGGAGGGAGCGTGAAAGACAGGGCTGCACTTTACATGGTAGATGCTGCGGAGCGTGCAGGCGTTCTGGCGCCGGGAGGCACAATAATCGAGCCGACGTCTGGTAATACGGGGGTGGGGCTTGCCATGATTGCTGCGGCCAGAGGCTACAGAATAGTCCTTGTTATGCCCGATTCTATGAGCATTGAAAGGCAGAAGCTTCTTGCTGCATACGGGGCGGAGCTTGTGCTGACCCCAGGCTCACATGGCATGGCGGGCGCTGTGGCCAGAGCTCGCGAATTGGCGGCCGAACACTCCGACTGGTTTATGCCGCTGCAATTTGAAAATCCCGAAAACTGCCGGGCTCATGAGGAAACAACGGCCCGAGAGATACTTGCAGACGTCGAAGGTCGGCTAGACGCATTCGTTGCCGGAATTGGAACCGGCGGAACTGTGACCGGTGTGGGGCGGGCATTAAAACGTGAAATCCCGTCAGTACTCGTGGTGGGAGTTGAGCCGCAGGAGTCAGCTGTTATATCCGGCGGCGAGCCCGGCCTCCACGGCATACAGGGCATTGGAGCGGGTTTTGTTCCCAGCGTGCTGGAGATGTCGATCCTCGATGAAGTAATCTCGGTTAGCTCTGATGATGCCTATCGCGCGACTCGGGCACTTGCGGCCTGCGAAGGGTTGTTAGTCGGCATATCCTCTGGAGCTGTTGCCGTGGCCGCGCTTGAGGTAGCGCGCAGACTGGGAGAGGCGAGCCGGGTTGTTGTCCTATTCCCTGACACTGGCGAGCGGTACCTGAGTGTTCCCGGATTATGGCGAGTTGGATGAGCTAGCCGGTTCTGAATGCGAGACCTTTGGGATCTGTTGTTTAGGAGAGGTTGAGCAAACAAGGCAGTCAAGCCGTGCTTTTCGCACCGCTTGGCCCATAGATCAAAGTGGACAATGACGCGATTGTCGGAGGAATTCAATGCCTCCTAATCGCCACTTGAAGGAGAATCATGTTCTGCGGGGAAATTTAGATAGGCCCGATTTCGATGCCCGGTTGTGGGGACGAACAGGTTCGGTGTCCGAAAAGAACTGCTGTGCCCGCTCAGTCTGGAGATGGGGGTAGGCAGCGGATAGCGGCCGAGGAGGAGACAACAGTGAACAGGCGCACGAATGATGATGGCAGCAGCGCCCTCCAGAAGGGCTTTGATGCTATTGCCCGGCAGAACTGGTTTGAAGCAGAAGAGGTTTTTGCAGACTTCGTGGATTCCGAAGATGCTAGCGTTGAAGCATGGTTGGGCTGGGCCATTGTCCAGCAGAGCATGGGATTTAGGGACGAAGCCGCATCTGCAGTCAGGCAGGCGTTGGCTGTCCTTGCCGATGACGAGTTGGAAATACAGGTGCTGGGAGAATTGTATTCCAGCATCGGCCTGGAACAAGATGCGCTCCCATTTTTGCTCAGGGCCGCGGACGCCGCCTCCGGCGATCTGGATGAGCTGGAGCGCATTGCCGGTTTGATGCTGAAGATCGGCTACGTGAGATGGGGAGTTGACATAGCCGAGCGTGTTCTGGCGGTTGACCCTGAAAGACCGGAGGCTTGGCTTATTATCGGCCTTAGCCGGTTCATCGATTCCCGCTGGGATGAGGCTGTGAAGGCTTTCGAGGAGAGCCTCGTGAGAAATCCCGCTCATCCCATGACCCACCTCTCCCTCGGTGCGGCAAGGCTGGAACAGAACCTTTTGGAGCAGGCTTTGGAACATTTCGATTTCGTCATAGCCCTGCCGAGGAATGCCGACGAAGACTTGAGGTACGCATGTTCAGCCATGATCAGGCGTGCTAGAGTCCTGCTGTTGATGGGCCGCAGAGCGGAAGCTGTTGATACTATTTCCGAGGCCGCGGAGATTGCAGGGGACAGTCCTACTGACTTATTCGACATAGGCCTTTTCTACTTGGATGACATGGGCTCTGCCAATGAGGCTTTGCCGTTCCTTCGCAAAGCTGCAGCCCTTGATCCATATGATTCATTCAAGCAGGCTACCCTTGCCCATGCGCAGCTGGAAGCGGGCGAGGGTGTTGACAGCCCCAGATAGGCATTTGCCGTTCCAATGTCCGCAGACATTATCGGTTCGCATGGGTTAGGAGAACGATCCGTCCTTCCTCGTCGAACTCTCCGCCTGTGATGCGTATGCAATCTTCATTCCATATCTCTTCCAGCTCGAGATCTTCACCCTCGTGCACGACGAGTCCGGATACTTCGGCGGGAATATAGCCTTCCGCTGTGGCCCGAAGGCTGTAATTGCCTGGCATGATGGCTCTGATCTTGAACTTGCCGGGCTCGTCATCACCATCATCCGTCGCTGTCCAAGTGGCTAAGGTTGCGCGAACGACGAATCCAGCTTCATCAAACAACTCTACAACAACTGGCCTGTCGATGATCGGTCGCCACGACCTCGCCTTCGATTTCTCCGACGTCGAGCTTGTCTACGGCTTCAATTTCATCAGGATCTAGCACGTAACCGTTGCCGAGTTCGTTTGGCTGAAGAACTTTGGCGAGGTCAAAATCGATAAGAATCTCGGTTACCCTGCTGCTGCAAACCTCAAATGGATACTCGATTTCTATGGCTTGTTCGTCATCATCCTCATCAAGCTCTTCTGCATCACCGGCGACAAGGGGATATGCAAAATCCTCTCCTCGAAGCTTCACATAGCCTTCTGCATCCAGCAATAGGCAAATGTCCTCGTAAATGCCAGCCGAAATAGATGCGGTCATCACGAACTCGTTGATCCTCAGATCGAGCAGATTGACTCTGGCGGGGCCTGGCAATGCTGCTACTATAATCTGGTCCGAGTAATTGAAAGGCTTCACGAAGACCTTTTTGATTCCGATGTTCACGTCTTCGCAAGTGTCTATGGGAGCGTCTGCAAGGCAGATAGCCAGGGTGTCGGTGGATGGAAGCCATTT
>Ga0116189_1001380_pt1 | contig 19136 bp, 15 predicted proteins | sample AD_JPNTR3_MetaG_FD_89895 | JGI IMG/M metagenome (GOLD analysis project Ga0116189, IMG submission 89895) | Active sludge microbial communities of municipal wastewater-treating anaerobic digesters from Japan - AD_JPNTR3_MetaG | ecosystem: Engineered > Bioreactor > Anaerobic > Digestate | place... | reverse complement strand
CCCCGATGTCTTTCTAAATACCGGTTGACTGGCCATCCTCAACTCAGCAAACTGGGGAAAATTGTTGGCCAAAAACTGGGGAATTTCAAATGGCCAGTCACAGGCTGGCGATTGAAACCGAGATGGATATCGATGCCGCTTCCGAAACGTGGTTCCCCCTGGCACAACGACACGATCGGGGCTATCGTTGGTGCTGCAGTCGGCGCGTTACACGGCCGTTCGGCATTGCCCAAGGCATGCATTACTGGCCTACTCGGACGAACCAGGGGAACACGACGGCGGCGTGTTCGAGCTGGTTGAGCAGGCGGTTAGAAGGTTCACTCCATAGTCACGAGCCAGCTACAACTTATGTCAGACCAATATGTTAACCTATTAGCACTTGGTTCCGCATCGTGGAACAAATGATGAGATGGAAAAATTAAGATGACAACAAAAGAAAGACTGCTAACGGAAAGACAATTGCTATACGAAATGTTGAGGATAATGCGCGGAGCCTTACCCTCAAGCATTACCCCAGTATGGAGCCAAAAGGGAATAAGGGTCTTTTCTGCGGACCTAGAACGGTTGTATGCCCGGATCGATGAAATTAACGTTGAACTATCGAAGGTCTATAACGAGGGCCGTGTGAAAAGACCCTAATCTTCAGGTCCTTGAATTTAAGAGCTTGGACGCTTTCTTGGCTACACCCAGCGCGTGGTTTCAGTTTGTGATGTTCCCCTTTCCGAGGAAAGCGGCGTGACTCTCGCAGACCAACGCAGAAACTCGGCACCGACGCTTTTGAGAGCCCTAATGCTCGAAGACGACGAAGGTCCAATTCGTCCAGTCCGCCGCTGCCCGGGCCGACGACGTTCACTCCGATTCAAAACCGTGGCTCGTGAACTTGAGCGTTCGGCTGTTTTCAGTAATGGTTCGTACGACTTTTTCTGGGACACCGGAGGGGATTACCGCTTCGATCTCGAGCGTGGCTTTAACGTTTGAGGCCACTAGGCCCCTAGATGGGCTACGACTCCTTCAGTAATTCGGCTGGCGTCACGACCTAGCCGAGCTGGGTTAAGGCAACGCTCCCGTGAAACAGCTTCGGCGCGAGAGGTAGTTTCGGCGTTGGGGTTTCAGTTGCTCCTCCAGGAGTTCTCCTCTTCCGCGCAACCCAGTGGGATTTCGCCGCCCTCTCCTGTGACTTTTTCGGCTGAAGCGTCGGCGTCCAGTTGTTTGCGAGGCACATCAGGACCAACTAGGCGTCCAGAATTACTCACGGTGTGATTGGCCATTCCGAGTTGGCTGACTTCTGCGCGACACCCACTCAAATGCTTTGGTTTTTGCCACGCACCGCGACCCGCAAAGTCGCTGTGGCATCCCCTCGTTTCTGAAGGAGGTGCTGGGAGTTAAAAGTGATGAGCTGACAAGGCTCGATGGATTCCCAATTACTTTCAATGAATACTGCTATTGCTGACATACTGTTCAAATTAACTCGCGGTGATGGAAGGGGGAGATCGGAGAATTCATCGATAAGTCGGCCTAATCGGTGCTCGCTAACCTCCTTCGTGCTAGAGAACCATTTCTTACCCCAGGCCTGCCCGTGTCAGTGCGGCTTTGTACACTCAGACCCTCTCAACTTTGTGGAGGGGCCCATTTGTTAACTGTGTTAATCATCTTCGTAATAGCTTCCGCATTGTTTGGGGTCGGATACCTGCTCTCCTTCTTGATCGGCGCTCGTAAAGGGTGGAGATATGTGACGAATCAGAGTTCGCAAATCCACGCTGACGTGGCAAAAACCATGATTCAAAGTGCGGGTATAGCGACCGCTATCCTTTCGGGTTTTACCAGCGCTCTGTCGCCGGTCCAGGGTTGGGCTATCGTTCTCCTGATAGTTTCCATCCTGTTTGGTTTATTCTTTGTAGGAGCCCTGACGAGGACAGCAGAAATCTATATCCCAAGCAACCAAGAAGAAGCAGAGCTACCGTTTGGGGTAGTTTGCTTTTTGGTCTTTGTTGCGTCAATTGCTCTTCTGTGCTTTCTGGCCGGGTTTTCGGCCATCGGTTACGATGCTATCTTGCGTGTCGATACATGCTCGTCCATGACTTAGTAGACAGGTCATAAAGGAAAGCGTGATGCGATCGATTTTGCAAGGCCGCTTGGCTCCGAGCGCAGCGTTTTTCGGTGGACCGACACAGCCCGTCGCCCTGACGCTGCCTTTGAATTTCACCCGGTCCTGATGAAGCTCTACGTGCGCGTCATAGACTCGCGCTGTTCGTCAAGCTGGACGCTCAGGGCACGACCCATGTCACACCGCTGAAAGGTGCTGCTACAGTGTGTCCCAAGACCGCAACCCAAATCCGTAACGCAATGTTGTTCGAAGTCCCCGCGTTCCCGGGTGGCATAGCTCAGTGCAGATCTGCTGATTCTTGCCCCCAACCGTGTCAGGTTCGACAAGACCATTTTGAAATTGGCGAGTAAGCAGTGAATGAGGCGTTCGGACTTCGTGCCCCATCCCCGAGTATTGTGAGTACCTCATGAAACCTGAATCATTGCTATCGCTGTCGGCGTCTACTGTTTGCGGGCTCGCGAAGAATTTCATGGAGGATTAAGAGTATGGCTAGAATCGACGAAGTGGCATCCGATCTGTTCCGTATCTCGATCTTTGCCCCGCAAATCAACCTCCAGTTCAATCACTTCCTCATCAGGGACGAGGAGCCGCTGCTTTATCACACCGGTATGAGGAGCATGTTTCCTCTGGTGCGCGAGGCAGTAGGCAAGGTCATCGACCCATCTCGAATTCGCTGGATCGGGGCGAGTCATTTTGAGGTGGATGAATGGGGCGCGCTGAACGAATGGCTTGAGGTGGCGCCGTCAGCACAAGCGATGACCGGCGGCCTGGGCGCGCTTGTAAACTTGAATGACTTCGCTTCCCGGCCACCGCGCGCTTTGGCCAGGGATGAACTCGTAACCACCGGGAAATACCGGTTTCGCTTCCGTCCGACGCCCCATTTGCCTCACGGATGGGATGCCGGGGTCCTGTTTGAAGAGACGGATCAGACACTGCTCTGTTCCGATCTGTTCCACCAGACCGGCGATGTCGAGGCCGTGACGGAGTCTGACGTGCTTGAGCGGACGCGAAAGGCTCTCCAGGAGTATCAAGGCGGTCTCCTGATGGACTACCAGCCGTATACGCTGAGAACCGAACGACTGTTGAATGAATTGGCCGAACTCAAGCCCAGGACACTAGCGGCAATGCATGGCTCGACTTTCGTCGGCGACGGCGAGCGGGCCCTTCGCGACCTGGCCGTGGTCATGCGGGAAGTCTATGGCGAGCGCGAGTTGACTGAAGTCGGCTGATGGTCGGCTCTGCGCACTTCCGGGAGTGGGCGTCTTCCGTATTGTGGGTGTCCCGAGCGTACCGCGCCTTGGTTTTTCTATAAACGTGTCAGTGCTGACGGGCCTGCAGAACATCCCGATGTGTCAAGGCGCGGGACTCCAACCTTCCTATCAGGAGGCGCGGGGGGTGAGTGACGCGCCGTTTTGTGATCGCCCAGGCCTACCCGGACGTCACTCAACCGCCGTGCTCTCCCGTGCACCTTCCCGACTCCTGGCTTGACCGATACTCGGACACAATCCATTTTGGCCCGTTACCTGCCTATCCTGCGCAGATCCCGCGCTTTTGATTGACAGTGATCCTCTTGTTTGAAAAACGTCATTGTCGCTCCTCAGGAGGGTGCTCAAGTTGTAATTCGTAAAATTTACGGTAAACCGGTTTAGAGCTAAACTTTGAGTAAGTAATCAAAATACTCCCCGGGGGGCTTCCATGAATACACCCGTTGCCGGTTCGGTTTCCGCCGAAGACGTCTTGGCGTGCCTGGAGAAAGTGCTGGGGAGCAGCAGTTTCAGGCGGGCTAAAGCGGTTTCCGCTTTGTTGCGTCATATCGTTACGAGAACTCTCGAGGGCAGACAGGATGAACTAAAGGAGTACTCGCTCGGAGTCGACGTGTTGGGGCGAGTGCCGTCTTTCGACAACCGGCTCGATCCGATCGTCCGAGTCCAGATGCGGAAGCTTCGAGGGCGCCTCGAGAGGTATTACCAGACTGAGGGAAAGGATGACATTGTCCGGATTGAGCTGCCCTTAGGGGGTTACGTCCCGCATTTCCAAGTAGCCGTAAGTGCGCCGACTCAGTTGGCACTGGTAGCGGCTCCTGCCCAGGAGCAGCCCGCAGATGATGCCGCCAAGCGATCAGAGTCAACCCTCGCCTCTGAAGTCTCGTTGATATGCAAGCCCGTGGGCATAGAGGAGCGCTTGTTCAGCGTAATCGAGACGATTTACGAAGCTGCTCAAAATGAGGAGCAATGGCCCGTGTTTCTTACTGCCCTTTCACGCATGATCAGAGGCGAAACAACAGCCCTGCTCGCTCATGATCACCAAAGACGGCAATCGGCCGTTGAGATAGCGGTAGGCGTAGACCATTCATACGAGAAGGATTACAACGAGTATTACTCAGCTCGGAATCCCTGGGTGACGAGGGGCACCCGATTTCTAAAGACCGGATTGGTCTATGTGGGACAGATGGCCTGTCCCGACGAGGAGTTCAAGCGAACCGAGTTCTACAATGACTATCTTAGACGGTTAAACCTGTTTCACAGTGTGGGCGGCACTATTGAGCAGAGTAGTGGCAGCAGTTCCTGGATAACCAGTCTCCGGCCGTATTCCGCAGGCCCCTTCGGTCCTACAGAGATGAAGATTTTGGAACGGCTGCTGCCTCATCTGCGCCGCGCCCTTGACCTTCGACGGCGCCTGTCGGGATTGCAAAGCGAGTCTGACTATTTAGGTGCGGCTCTCGACCGCGTGCCCCAAGGTTGTATCTTTCTGGATCACGACGGACGAGTGGCGAGAATGAACCGCGCTGCCGAGGAGCTGTTGAACAAGGGAGATGGTCTCTGTACGCATCACGGCAGGCTGACGGCTGTATTTGACATCGAATCGCGGCGCTTGCACGAGTTGATACAAAGCGCACTCAGGGGTATTCGAAGCGACGGCCAGGCGGGCGGAGTGATGGCAATTGCTCGAAAGTCAACTGAGAAGCCTTATATCGTGCGCGTATTTGCGTTGCGCTCTCCGGTGACGTTCGTCGGTGCACCTCGGGCGAGAGTTGTCCTCTTCGTCTCTGACCCCGGCTGGCATACTGAGACAAACGAGGACTTGCTTCAGCAGCTATACGGTCTCACTCCTGCGGAAGCGAAAATTACGACGCTGCTGGGTGAAGGGGAAAGCCTGGAGAAAGTGTCCGAGCTTTTGTCGATCACGCGAAACACTGCGAAGTCGCACCTCGCCAAGATCTTTCAAAAGACAGACACCCGTCGACAAAGCGAGTTGGTTCGTTTGCTGGTCAGTCTGGAACCCTGCCTCACGTCCGACTGAGCGAACCTCCAAGACGTCCCGGGATGTCAAGGCGAAGCAGTCCACGTTCTTGTCAGGAGTTGGTTAGCCGCACACTCGCGGCCGCCGCTATGAGCCGAACTTGCGAACACAACGGGTCAAGCGTGCGAGCGGCAGGTTGAGGCACGGCTGGTGGTTGAGTGATTCGCCGCCTTTTGGCGAATCGTATCGAAACCCGGCGGTTGAGTGACTCGCCGTCTTGTGGCGAGTTGTATCGAAACCCCGCGCCACGCCTCAACGGCTCGGACCATCTTCGCCTCTCCCTCGAGCGCGGGCCAGGAGAGCACGGGTTTCGATACAACGCTGAAAAACGCGTCACTCAACCGCCGTGCTCTCCCGGCCCGCTCCCGGCTTCGGGCTGAAAACGAGGGGTCAACGGTTCACGATAGTGATGGTATCGATTCCTTTGAAGAACTGTCCGTGAATCGTTTTCCCTTCAAGGGTGGCGGTTGTGGAGTTGGGGGTGAAAGCCGATCTCTGCGCATTGAAATGGCAGACGAGGTCAACCAGCCCATCGCCGTTGACGTCCTCGCCGTTTGAATTGCAAAACGCCAGGCTGTTTTCATTTCCCAGGGAGCCAAACCGCAGGGAAGCAGGATCGACTAACGCTGTGGCCTGGAAGGCGGGATTGGAGAGAATAGCCACGGGAACGAGTCCGTTGCTTTTCAAATTGATCGGGTTTTTCGTGGTTCCGGGTTTGACATCGATCTCGATCGGCTGAGCCACTCCAAAGGAGGAATAGGTGCTCCCCGAGGCAGCGGAGATCACGAAATCTGGTACCTGATTCCCGGCAGCGTCATAAACCTGGACTTGGTCCAGGACAGCCGTGTTGTAGAAATCGGCAGAGGCCGCTGCCCCAGCGGTGTAGTCCCAGATTTGAGCCAGCGCATAAAATCGAATCATGTACTCGAGGGGCTCACCGAACGTGATGTCCAGGGGGATGTTTACGAATCCAGAGGCGTCCGGCAGGTAGTCAGTGGCCAGCCAGGCACCATCCGGGGCGAAAGTGACTCTCTGAAATTGCGCCCGGCCGCTTTGACCCGGCGTCTGCGATGAAGTCCCGGTGACGCGGAATCGAAGCGTGAGAGTACCTTGGCCAGATGCACCGGTCACGGTGATCGTATCCCGGTAGTTGGCATTGCCGCCGACCGACAAGAACTTGTTATATCCGCCTGATGAACCGTCGCCACCCAGCGTTACCTGGGCCTTGGCGTGCAGGATTCCAAACTCGGCAGAACTGTCGGAGTAATAGTCGGCGTTCCATAGAGTACCGGGTACGCCAGTTGTTCCGGAGCAAGGATCTCCGTTCACGATCTCACAGACATCCACCTTGTCCGGATCGGTGTACGAGCCAAATCGAACGTAGTTCAACGTCCAGAGCTCAGCAAGTGGGTCGGGCTCAAAGTTGTAGAGCGTCGGCTTTTGTCCACGGAATCCTAAAACCACGTTATCGACGAAACCTCTCCACTGTTCTCCAAAAGAGTAGTTGGCCCGAAGGTGAATACCAACGATCGGGGCGTCCGCGGGAATGTCGGAGAGCGATGCAGGGGGAACATTATCCTCCGCTGCCTGGATCGAAAGCACCCCAAGAATGTCGCTCCTTTGCCAGACATCCGTCGGTCGATCAAAACAAGGGCTGGTGGGGCTGCAGGTATCCCAGTATAGGAAAAAAGATCGCGGGTCCCCATAGTCGTATACTCGCAAGGCAACATCGGGCGGCAGGGCGTGGCTGCTCGCCGGGTCGATATACCAGTCAAACGCAAATGCGATCAGATCGCCATAGGTTCCAAACCCCGGGGCTGGAATTTCCCTGATCATCACTGCGCCACCACCTGCGTCTTTCTTGAGTTCCAGGGAACCTGATCCGGACCTGGGATTCTTACTGGTAATTTGAGCCAGCGAGGAGGAACCAGATTGATCGGACCACCAGGTCGTGTCACCGGGATACACGGTGATTTGATCAGCCACCAGGCGGTTGTGGACGAAGACATCAACTTCGTTGTTAGTATCACCCGCCACAAGATTGGAGGCGTGCGATGAGAACACCACGAGGGAGCCATCATCGTTGAGGCGGGAAAAAAACTGTACGAGTTGGCCTGCGCCCCATTGCTGTCGACGCTAACCCGGGTGGTCTCCCCGGTCAACCGGTCATGCACAAAGATGTCGACTGCGTCGTTGGTGTCGCCTGCCACTAAATTGGACGCGGACGAATAGAAGGCGACAAAGCGGCCGTCTGCGCTAATTTTCGGAAACTCGCTACTGGCGTTGGCCTGCGCCCCGGCGCTGTCGACGCTGACCCGGGTCGTCTCCCCGGTAAGCCGGTCGTGCACAAAGATGTCTGGTGCGTAGTTGATGTCGCCGGCCACCAAGTTGGACGCGTGAGAAGTGAAGGCGACGAAGCGGCCGTCCGCGCTGATACTGGGGAGGTAACTGTCGGAGTTGGCCTGCACCCCATCGCTGTCGATGCTAACCCGGGTTGTCTCCCCGGTCAATCGGTCGTGCACAAAGACATCGACTGTGTGGTTGGTGTCGCCCGCCACTAAGTTGGATGCGGCAGAATAGAAAGCGACAAAGCGGCCGTCTGCGCTGATACTGGGGAGGTAACTGTAGTTGTCCCCCTGCGCCCCGGCGCTGTCGACGCTGACCCGGGTCGTCTCCCCGGTTTGCCGATCGTGCACAAAGACGTCGGCTGCGTGGTTGGTGTCGCCCGCCACTAAGTTGGACGCGTAAGAAGCGAATGCGACGAAGCGGCCGTCCACGCTGATAACGGGAAAGACACTGCCGAAGTCAGCCTGAGCTCCGGCGCTGTCGACGCTGACCCGGGTCGTCTCCCCGGTTTGCCGGTCGTGCACGAAGACGTCGAACACATTGTTGGTGTCGTCCGGCACTAAGTTAGACGCGAGGGAATGGAAGGCGACAAAGCGGCCGTTTGCGCTGATAACGGGTGTGTAACTGTAGTCGTTCGCCTGCTCCCCCGCGCTGCTGACGCTGACTCGTGTCGTCTCCCTATCCAGCCGGTCATGCACAAAGATGTCTGCTGCGTTGTTGGTGTCGCCCGTCACTAAGTTGGCCGCGTGAGAATAGAAGGCGACGAAGCGGCCGTCTGTGCTGATGCTCGGAGCGTCGCTCTGGGAGTCACCCTGAACTCCGGTGCTGTCGATGCTAACCCGAGTCGTCTCCTGAGAAGGTGTCGCAGTCGCACTGAGTGGTGACGTCGCTCCCCCGACTATCCTTGAAGACGCAGCTAAGATCACGATTACCGACAGCGCCATCAGTAGATAGCGGAGTAGTTGGTACAGCACCGGTTGCTCGTTAGTGCAGTTCCGGACCGAGTGCACACAAGGTTCATCGTTGACCGTGATCGACAGTGTCTGAGGATGGTGATCGTCAAATCTGTTTCTCATAGCGCCTCCTGAATCAATAACTGTGGAGTCTAGGGCTTGAATTGCCAGGAGTCATCACCCAAACGGGTGATACTCTGACTGTTCGGTACCTTGGAGGCGCACCCTCTTTTCCCAATTAAACCGTTCGCACCGGAGACATTGAAACTGAGGGGCTAACGGCGAGGGCGGGGGCTTATGAGAAACTAAGACTCTTGAGGCGAGTGATCAGAGAGGAACGAGGCTAATTTGTTAGGTGGATTTGGTGGAGCTGAGGGGATTCGAACCCCTGACCCCCTGAATGCCATTCAGGTACTCTTCCAACTGAGCTACAGCCCCACCGGGTTGAGAGCCGGCGGTGTTGCCAGCTCTCCTATTCTACTCACTAGCCGATCAGGTCGTCCAGCAATTGTTGGTTAACGACGATCTGGTTGCCCTTACGCATTTCCTCTACCAGGTTGCGGACATACGTGGAGAAAAATTCAGCCCGTTTCTGAGCGGTCAGATCTTTCTCAATCTGGGCTTTCTCTTGCTCGAACTTGGCCTGGTCCACATCGGTCTTGTCGATCAGCTGGACCACCACGAATTTTCCGGCAATCTCGATCGGACCCGTGACCTCGCCTTCCGCGATCTTGGTGAAAACCCGATCATGAAGCTCCGGGGAGAAGCGCAGGGTATCGTCGATATTGCTGCCTTTCTTGAAGTAGCTGGTGGTTGTCACCTTATAGCCGGCCTTCTTGGCGACGGTGTCGAAATCCTGACCCTTGGCGGCATTCAGGAATTCCGTGGCCTTCTGCCGGGCCAGTTCGTCCCCGCGCCGGGTCTTGTAATCGTTCTCCACGCGGGTTCGGACCTCTTCAAAAGGCGGGGTTTCCGGCGGTTTGATATCGGCCACCTGGGCGACGTAGAAACCGCCTGATCCCTGATAGGGCGATGCCAGGTCACCCTTCTTGAGCCCGAAGATTTTCTCGTTGAAGTCGCTGCGGACAACCATACCAGGCACCGGATCTGCGATGCCGAAATAGTCCGAAGTCATCGCGGAGAGTTTGTGCTCCTTCGCAACTTCAGCCAACGGCTTCTGGCGTGCGGCATTGATAATCTTGTAGGCCTGGTCGCGAGCGGCCCGAATGGCCTCCGCCTGGCGAAGCTCGAACTCAACCACGGCCCGCTGGCTTTCCGGCTGCGTCGTCGTCTTGTCCAGGACCCGGATGATGTGGAAGCCGAAGGGGGATTTCACCAAGCCGCTGGTCTGCCCCGGCTGGAGGCTGAAAGCCGCCTGCTCAAACTCCGGAACCATCTGCCCGCGCCCGAAGAACCCCAAATCACCGCCCTGCTGGGCCGATCCCGGATCCTCAGAGACTGCCTTCGCTACGGACGCAAAATCCTCACCCGCGTTGATTCGGGCCAAAACCGCCTCGGCTTTTTTACGCGCTTCTGCATCGTCCCCTCCGGGAGGCGTCTTAATCAGAATATGAGCAGCGCGGACTTGCTCCTCGGGATTGATCGTGTTGATGCGCGCCTGAACGGCCTCTTCGGAAACCTTTACGGACATCGGATCGGCCGGGACAAACACGTAGTTGACGCGGCGCTGTTCTCCCTTGCGGTAAGCTTCCTTGCGCGATTCGTAAAATTTCTTCAGTTCCGCCTCGTCGACAGTGGTCGGTTCAGACGCCTTCTTATCGATTGCTATATACCTGACTTTCGCCTCGAGATTCCGGTTCTCGTATTCCTGTCGAACTTCCTCGGGAGTCACGATGATCCCATCGGTAAGCAGCTGCTGCATCTTCTGCCGGATGATGTCTCGGCGCAGATTCTCCTCAAACTCCTGGGCAGTCATGTCGTTCTGCCGCAGGATCTGCTGGTACAGCTCGGTCCCGACAAAGGCCCCCTTGTTCTGAAAAACAGGCATTCTCATGATCTCCTGCCTGATTTCTTCAGGAGTAGCGTCGAGTCCCATCTTTCGAGCCTGTTCAGTCACGGCATATTCGCTGATAAGCGAGTTGAGCGCCTGCTGCCCCAATCCGAGTTGTTTTACGATTTCGGGATCCTGCTGATCTAGCTTGTAAACCTGGCGGTACATTTCGTACATGCGCCGGTACTGTTTTCGAAACTCGATGGCGCTGATCGGGCGTTCGCCCACCTGGGCGACATCGCTTTGTGCGAGGCCGGAGGAGGAGAGATCACCGGGAGTCCCGACGAAGAGCAGGACCATACCTGCGCCCAGCCCGAGGATCACGAGCCAAAGAATCCATTTCAATCCTTTTTGTTTTCTTCTTAGGAACGCAAGCATTTATGACTTCCTCCGACTTCTCGAGTAGTTGAAAAAGCGCATTATAGCATAGGGGAAGAGGGGTGGAGGGAAGAGGAAAAGGGGGCCGATTGGGGATTCATACACCCTCGTGACCGCCGCGACTTTCGATGCGCAGAGTAACAAACTTGTCGATGTATCTACAGGCTGATTGCGGCCGGACTCTTGAGACTCCGGCCTCTATAAGAGACGCAGACACTCAACCGGCGGCGCGTGAATGGTTTAGCTTACAAAAAATGGTCTCTGTTTTTTTTGGTAACAGAATCACTAAACTTTTGCACTAAGCAGATATAATAGGCCGGTCTTTAGAACCCAGGTTATGTCGGGGGGCTGAAAGTATTGGATATACGTGGGTTGTTTCCATGAGATCGGAATGTGCTTCTGATTTGCTGGATGCCATCATTCGGCAGGACAAGCTCAAGTTGTGCGAGGTGAATTCGCGGCTCTTCATGCACCCCGATGTCGAGGTGTGGGCTTTTCACCGGTGGGAGAGGGCGTCGCGGGAGTTCAAGCTGATTTATCCTAACTTCAGGACGATAATTCCATTTCCCGCCGACCTGTTGCCGGTGCTAGAGAACCGAAGATCGGTCGTCGACAGAAATGTTTCGCGATCGTACGGCGAGTGGGTTGAAACCCGGCACTACCCGGTCACGCTGATCCTGCCTCTGCAGTATAACTCGCAGCTGGTGGGGCTCGTGCAGGGGTTCTCCTCTTGCGACCTGGAGACGTGCCGACGAGTGCCGAGGACGCTCGGCACACGGATTCGAATACTGGCCCAGTGCTGGGAACTGATCAACATTCTGGAAGAGAAGGAAAGGATAGCTTTTACTGACAGTCTCACGGGTCTGTTTAACAGCAAGTTTCTCCTTCATTTCCTCAAGGCGGAACTGGCTCGTTGCACCCGGTACCGGAAACCGGTAGCTGTTATTTTCCTCGACCTGGATTACTTCAAGAACGTTAACGACGCTTACGGACATTTGGTCGGCAGCGCCGTGCTCGCCGAAGTCGGCAAGGTGATTCGCAGCAACGTCCGCGAAGCGGACACCGCCTCTCGTTATGGCGGTGACGAGTACGTTGTGGTTCTCACTGAAACTGGACCCGAGGAAGCCCTGATTATCGCGGAACGGCTGAGAAACACGGTGGCTTCCCATTGCTTCGGCCAACGCAAGGGGCTCGCAATAAAACTGACCATAAGCGCAGGGGTTGCCGTCTTCCCGGATCACGGGCGAACGGCGGAGGAACTGATACATCGTGCCGACACCGCGATGTATGAAGCCAAGCGCGATAAACGAAATTGTGTCAAAGTCGCGGTGTAAAAAGGGTTATGAAGCTGCGCTCGCTATTTGGTGTCTTTGCAAATGACCTCGCCATTGATCTTGGAACGGCGAATACGCTGGTTTATGCCAGGGGCCGTGGCATAGTCGTCAACGAACCGTCAATCGTGGCCATCAACAAGCTTACGAACAAAGTCGAAGCCGTCGGCCACGAGGCGAAGGATATGCTCGGCCGGACTCCGGCCAGCATCGTAGCGATCAAGCCCATGAAAGACGGCGTGATCGCGGATTTCGATGTGACGGAAGAAATGCTGAAGTATTTCATAAAGAAGGCCTTGAATCGGAACCACCTTCTAAGTCCGCGTATTGTGATCAGCATTCCTTCCGAAGTCACCCAGGTGGAAAAGCGTGCGGTTCGCGAGTCGGCGCTTCGCGCCAAGGCCAGCGAGGTTTACCTGGTCGAGCAGGCCATGGTCGCCGCCATCGGCGCCGGACTGCCCGTAACGGAGCCGAGCGGAAACATGATCGTTGACATTGGCGGTGGCACCACCGACATTGCGGTGATCAGTCTGTCCGGGATCGTCTACAGCCGTTCTGTCCGCGTGGCCGGCAATGAAATGGACGAGGCGATCATCCAGTACATTAAGCGCAAGCATAACCTCCTGATCGGCGAGCGCACCGCCGAGCAGATCAAGATGAAAATTGGGTCTGCCGCCCCTATGGAGGAACGCTTAAGCCTGGAAGTGAAAGGGCGTAACCTGATCGAGGGTATTCCGAAGACTGTGACGATCACCGACGAAGAAGTGCGCGAGGCCTTGTCCGATTCAATTTCGACTATTATTAACGCTGTCCGGGTTGCTTTGGAGAGGACCCCGCCGGAACTGTCCGCCGACATCGCAGAAAAGGGTATCGTGCTGACCGGCGGAGGCGCTTTGCTGAAGAACCTGGACGTCAGAATTAAGGAGGAAACCAACTTGCCGGTGTTCCTGGCACAGGACCCCTTGACTTCGGTCGTACTGGGAACCGGCAAAATGCTCGCTGACATGGAGTTGCTGGCAAGGGTCTGTATTCAATGACGGAGTTTGTGCGCCGGCCGATAGTCTCACTTCTGATGTTCACGGTTCTGCACATCACGTTGCTTTCGGTGCAGATCACAAACGAGAATGGGCGCACCTTGCTGCGCTCCTGGAGTCTGGCCATATTCACTCCGGTCGCTTGGGCGATCCATAGCGCCACAGATACCGTGAAGCAGGCTTGGAGTCGCTACGTGTTTTTGTACCGGGCGGAAGAGGAAAGAGCGCGCCTGCTTGAAGAAAACAGCCGGCTGCGCCTGGAAATCGCGAATCTCCACAACCTGCGGCAACTGCTCGATCGCATCCCGGAATACGAAAAGGTGCGCGCAGAGTATACCTTTTCGACCATTCCCGCCGCCGTTATCTGGAAAAGCCCGCCTTTCTATTCGCAGCGACTTCTTATTAATGCGGGGACCCGGGACGGGGTTAAGGTCAATTCCGCTGTCATCGATCCGCGCGGTATCGTCGGACGTGTGATTGCGACCACTCCTTTTACCGCTGAAGTTGAGTTAATAACCAACGCTGGAGCAGGGGCTGGCGCTTTGCTGGCCGATTCTCGCTTGGAAGGTGTCATTCGGGGGGATGGCAGCCCGGTCCTCAGTTGGTGGTATATCCCGAGTTACGAGAAGGCTGACGTGGGTGATACGATCTTCACCTCGGGAACAGACCAGATCTATCCGAAGGGAATCCGTATAGGGCGTATTATCAGCTCGGTAAAGGGGAACAAAATCCATCGGGAGATTCGAGTCGAACCGAGTGTCGATTTTCGCCGGCTTGAGGAAGTGCTCATTGTCATGCGGAAATAGAGTTGTCAAGCAAAGTCGGAACCTTTAATGTTGCTGTTCCAGAAACAACGGGCTTCCTGAGAATGCAGAAGCTGAGTGGCGTAGTGCACAAACGAGAAGTTATGCTTCTCCTATTGTGTAGCGCCGCTGTTGAAATTCTGTGCGCACAATATTTTCCTCCGGCGCTGTACCTGGATCTGTCACTCATCCTGGTCATCTATATCGGATGGTATTCAAGCCCCTCGACAGCCGCCCTGAACGGCACCATTTTCGGCCTGGTTCAAGACGCCATCTACCGGACCTTTTTGGGGTTGAACGGACTTACCAAGACGATAACCGGATTTACAGCCAGCCTTCTCAGCCGGATTTTGCAGTTCAACGATGCTGGCAGCCGATCCGTCCTGATATTGACACTTTCGCTGCTGGACAGCGCCGTCATGTACCTGTTGCTGCTTTTACTGGAGCAGCCGATCGATGAAGGATTCTGGACGGACAGCTTAACCAGGGCATTAGTCACGGGAGTAGCCGGGGGAATTGGCTCACGTGTTTATGATCGCTTCAAGTTCCCCAGGAAAGACTTCCGACGAGTGGGATTGTAGAAAGGGGGCTCGATTGGACGGTTAAAGACGCTCGGACTCGTCTCCCTCGGCAATCCACAACCGATTGCAGAGGGGCAAAGGATCGATCAGGATTCGATCGACGGGAAACAGATTCTGATTTTTTCGTCGTGAATCGGGTTTGGCTATGGCGATATTTCAGGACAATCGCAAGTTAATTTCCCGAATGAAAGGGCTGAGGGCCTGCTTTGTGCTCGTGTTTCTCGTCCTGTTCGGCAAGCTTTGGTATATCGCTGTCCTGAAATCCGACTACTACAAAGACCTCGCCAAACAAAATCAGATCCGAATCATACGCCTGCTGGCCCCCCGCGGCCTTCTCCTTGACCGGGAAGGACGGGTTCTCGTCGACAATGTCGAAAGCGTTAACCTGGTGCTGTTTCTCGACAAAGCCGACGACCTCGAAGAGGTGTTCGAGTTTCTCCGCGGCCTGGATATGACGGAGGAAGAACTGAACGAGCGTATGCAGGCCGCCCGGCGTCATCCCAAGTATCAGGGTTTGACCATCAAGGAAAATCTCTCGATGGCGGAGGTGTCCTACGTCCTCGCCCATCAGAACGAACACCCGGAACTCACTATCGTCGAAGAGCCCAGACGCTTGTACCGCTACGGGGAATTGGCCGCTCACGCTCTCGGATATGTCGGGGAGATTTCCGCGAGACAGCTGGAACAACCGGAATTCAAGGGGTATCACCAAGGAGACATCATTGGAAAATGTGGAGTCGAGAGGACCTACAATCGAAACCTCTCGGGTAAGGATGGACAGCGCCGTCTCCTGGTGAACAGCCTGGGTCGGGCGATTGAAGAGCTGCATTCGATCGAGGCGATTCCGGGCAAGTCGCTCTCTTTGACACTCGATCTGGACCTGCAGATGGTAGCCGAGGCAGCACTCGGAGATTCTCCCGGCGCGGTCGTCGCGTTCGATCCGATTCATGGCGATATCCTGGTGATGGCCAGTCGCCCGGCTTTCGATCCGAATCTCTTTGCAACCCGTATCAGCCGTCAGGACTGGGTCAGACTCAGTAATGACCCGAACCATCCCCTACAGAATCGAGTCATACAGGCGGAATTCTCGCCTGGGTCCACTTTCAAACTGATCATGGCGATTGCCGGATTGGAAAGCGGAGTAGTCAACGAGAACGACACCGTCTTTTGCCCAGGAGGAATCAGCCTTTACGGTCATTACTTCCATTGCTGGAAGCCAGGAGGTCACGGCAGGGTTAACCTCAGCGACGCGATCAGGCAATCGTGCAACGTCTATTTCTATACCCTGGGTCAAAAACTTGGAATTGGTCAGATCGAGCACTACAGCAAGCTCCTGGGGCTCGGACAGTTCAGCGGAGTAGACCTTTTCGGAGAATCAGTCGGCTTGGTTCCTTCCGAACAATGGAAGGAGCGCACCAAAGGGGAGAAGTGGTACGCCGGCGAGACGATATCGGTCGCAATTGGCCAGGGCGCGATGAACGTCACCCCAATGCAACTGGCCCGAGCGGTCGGCATGATTGCCACTGGTCAGGCGCCGCCTCTGCGCCTGGTTAAGGACAAAAGAGTTTACCGTCCGCCCGCAACAGCTGTTGCCACCTCCGGCTCAGTCCCGATTTTTCATGAGAAAAATCTGCAGGCTGTCCGAAATGGGATGTGGCGGGTTGTAAATGAGTACGGGACAGGCCGGGCTGCTATGGTCCGAGGCTTTGAAGTCTGCGGGAAAACCGGCACGGCCCAGACGATCAGCAAGGCCGCACGCGCAAAACTGCCGCCTGAAGTGGCAGCTAAATTCCCGTCCAACGCGTGGTTCGTAGGATTTGCCCCGCGCGATAATCCGGAGATAGTTGTGTGTGTGATCGTCCAGGGCGGAGATTCAGGCGGAGGCGTGGCGGCGCCGGTTGCGGGGAAAATATTCCAGGCATATTTCGACAAGAAGTATCAACGGCCACAACAACCCGAGCCGTTGCCGGCAACCCCGCTGCAGGTAGCCGCTGTCACGGCCGATGCGACGGAAGCCCGTGTTCAACGCGGGGGTATAAACCAGTAGGACTCAGGCGTCGGGCTGGAATTTTTCGAGATGCCGTTCAGAAGGTTTGTTTCCAGGTTCGATTTTCTGTTGTTTGGGGGCGCCATGGCACTGGCCCTTCTGGGGATCCTTGGCGTCTACAGTGCGAGCCTTCAGAATCCCGCCTCCAACGCCTTTGTGCGACAGTTGCTCTGGACGGCGCTTGGCCTGTTCATCTGTTTTGTCGTTTTATCGATCGATTACCACTACCTTGTCGACTACGCCTTGCACCTGTACGTCCTGTCCATCTTGCTTCTGATCGGAATTCTCCTATTCGGTACGACCATTAACGGAAGCAAGAGCTGGCTGACAATCGGGGGGCAGAGTTTTCAGCCGTCGGAGGCCGTCAAAATTGTGGTAATCCTGGCCTTGACACGCTACCTTGCCGGTTTGAGCGAGGACTATCTGAAGGTTCAGCACTTCATTGTGCTGGTGATGATTACCATCGTCCCGGTCTGCCTCGTTGTCCTGCAAGGGGACCTCGGAACAGCATTGATGTACTTCCCGATTCTCGGGGGGATGATGATCATCGCCGGGTTGAAATTCCGCTTCGTCCTCGCCGTACTCCTTCTGGCGCTGACCATGGCCCCTGCCAGCTGGTTGGTTTTGAAAGACTACCAGAAGCAGCGCATTATGGTGACGTTCGATCCGGATTTGGACCCGAAAGGCTACGGGTATCAAACGCGTCAGTCGCTAATCGCGATCGGATCGGGCGGAATCCTGGGAACCGGTATCGGTAACGGCCGCCAGAGCCAACTCGGTTTCGTGCCCGAAATCCATACCGATTTTATATTTGCCCTCCTCGCCGAGGAAACCGGTTTGGTGGGCGCCTGCCTCGTTCTCATGCTTTACCTGTTTGTACTGTCACGGCTTGTCCGGGTTGGCGAACAGGCTCGCGATCGGTCTGGCATTCTGATTATTACCGGAATTGCGAGTCTGATTTTCTTTCATGTGACGGTAAACGTGGGAATGGCGCTCGGTATCACTCCAGCGATCGGGATTCCCCTGCCGCTTCTGAGCTATGGGGGCTCCTCTGCCCTGAGCACGTATCTCGCCTTGGGTTTGGCGCTGAATGTCCACTACAACCGGTTTGTGTATTAGGAGCTTTGCCCGCACGCCCCGCGGACCCGCGGATAGCGCGGATTACGCGGATTGGCTGCGGGCGATTTCTCCCCTTCACGCGTTTCTTGCCACGCCTTGATTCCCGTCGCTATAATGTTCTGTGGCTTTGATTCGCACTTATATCGGCTTTCTATTTCAGTTATTTGGAGAAGCTGCACATACCGCAGATGAAGCGAGACCGTCGAGCGGAAGGGGTCCGCTCCGGCTCGTGGAAGAAACTTTTGTGTCGGAACAACTTATCTGTTGTCGCCACGCTTTAACTCCTCATCTCCACTTGTGACCAATAGGAGATGTGAGTTGATCGAAGCTACCTTCCTGCCGCATTTTTGCGGAACATGAAACCTCTGCATCAGCTTCTCCTTAGCGAACGGATCACCGTTCGGAGGGAGAAATCATGTCCAAGGAGTTGATCGTCAATTCGACGAGTCTTGAAAGCCGACTCGCAATTGTCGAAGATGACCAGATCACAGAGATTTTTATTGAGAGAGCCAAAAACAAAGGGATTTTGGGCAATATCTACAAGGGTCGCGTGACCAAAGTTCTGCCGGGAATGCAGGCGGCTTTTGTGGATATCGGCCTTGAGCGTCACGCTTTCCTCTACGTATCGGATTTCTTCGAGGATTACGAGGAATACGAGGAATTGTTCCGATCCGCCGAAGGTGCCGGGCTGGAGGAAACGATCCGCGTCGAACCAAAGATCGAGGCTCGGCCGGAACCACCGGCGCCCGCAGCTCCCGAAGACGGCAAACGGACGCGCAAGAGTCGAAGGAGCCGTCGCGAGCAGGCTCGCGAACAGGAGCAGGCGGCCCGTGAAGCGCGTGAAGCCCGAGAAGCCCGTGAAGCAAAGGAATCCCGAGAAAGCCGGGAAGCTACGCCGGATTCAAGCCGTCGATCTCGGGAGACCAAATCTGAACCCGAACGTCGGGTGGAAGAACACCACATCGAACCGCTTCCTGGGGAATCTTTCAGGCATCTGACCAAAATCGCCCCGCTACCGACCGCAGTTGAGACCGGCCAGAGCCAGCCCGATGACCTGGCTCTTGTGGAATCAGCGGTGGAGCAGTTCGAAACCGAGGCCACGCTTACGCAGGTCGAGCAAACGCCAGTT
>Ga0116189_1001378_pt1 | contig 19160 bp, 21 predicted proteins | sample AD_JPNTR3_MetaG_FD_89895 | JGI IMG/M metagenome (GOLD analysis project Ga0116189, IMG submission 89895) | Active sludge microbial communities of municipal wastewater-treating anaerobic digesters from Japan - AD_JPNTR3_MetaG | ecosystem: Engineered > Bioreactor > Anaerobic > Digestate | place... | reverse complement strand
CATTTTTATACTTCCATATAAATTTCTCCTGCTTAGGAGAACCCATGGCACAAAGCAAGAGGTCAGATTCTGTTTCCCTAATAGCCCGTACGATTCTAGGCTCCTCATCCGACGAAAAATACCCGTGATGGGTCCCGGATATCCTAACTCCGGGGAATAGCTCCCTAGCCTTTTGAGCCGCTTTCTCTGCTACTCCTTCTTTCCCGCCGAGGAAGAAAACCTTAGGCGAGACTTCTGAACCTAGCAATCCATAAGCCAATTCTACACCTGTTACCCTGTCAGGCAAATCCACGCCCTTCCTGCGAGCCGCCCAAAGGATTCCCACACCGTCGGGAACGATTAGATCGGCAGATTGGAGTATCTGCATAAACTCAGCATCCTTTTGAGCAGTCATCACCATTATGGGATTAGCCGTGACAATGATCTTTGTACGACCGTCGTTCTGAGAGAACATACCTTCTATAGTGCTTAACGCTCCCTGAAGCGTAATAGGAATAAACTCGACTCCAAGAATATCGGCCAACCTCACCTCACCCTTTTCAGTGTAACACGGAGACAGTTTTCTTGATCCAACTTCGACTCTTTCTGCCCGATACCTGTTTAGAGATACAACCCTTCCTTAAAGGTATCCTTTTTTGTTATGATTCAAAAAGACTTGATTTAATATTTGTGCTGTAAATAATGAATTATAACCTGGACCATGCAAGAAAACGAGGTGCGGAAGTGTGAGAAGAGTTCTCCTTTCCGGGTATTACGGTTTTGGGAACATAGGCGACGAAGCCATTCTAGCGTCTACTGTCGAAGCTTTGAGAAAGGCCAGACCTGACCTCGATATCATGGTCCTTTCTCAACATCCTGAGGAGACTAGCGCGGCATATGGCGTAGAATCTTACCCCAGAATGTCCATGAACGAAGTAAGAAAGGCCGTACGAAAATCGGATCTAGTGATCTTTGGCGGCGGAAGTCTGCTACAAGACGCCACTTCTTTCAGATCTCTTTTGTACTACCTTTCGATAATACACCTATCATGCTTTTACAATAAACCCGTGGTAGTATACGCAAACGGGATTGGGCCAATAAACTCTCGTCTTGGCAGGTTACTTACAAAGCGGGCTATGAGGAAAGTGAAAGACATAACAGTAAGAGATAGTGAGTCCAAAGAGGAACTATTGAGGCTCGGCGTAACTAGGGACATAAAGGTAACGGCTGACCCAGCTTTTCTTTTGGAGCCTGCGCCAGACGATCTGGCAAAGAAAATCCTTGAATCTCATGGAGTAAACGGACAGCAAGACATCGTATGGATTGCCTTAAAAGACATAAATGCTCCGGATTGGTTTTACGATCAAATCATGACATTAGTATCTGAGATGAGACAAGATGGCCTATCGCCGTGCTTTCTTGCGATGCAAGAAAGAGATTTGGCTTTGACCACAAAATTGAACCAAGATATCGCAGCCATGAATATGGATCCATTGCCGGTTGTCTCAAATATCACGCCCGTAGATGCTCTCGGGATCCTTGCGGTCGGCCAATTCTGCCTGGGGATGCGATTGCACACTTTAATACTATCATCTAGAGTGGGAGTCCCATTTGTTGGGGTAGATATAGACCCTAAGATTAGCGCATTTTGCAGGACAGCGGGTTGTCCGGTTCTCCCATATCCGGCGAAATACCCCAACTTCGACATCGTAAAAGAATTTTTTGCCTTAATCCGAGATGGCGATATGTATAGAAGATCGCTGAATGAAAAACTACCGGTGTTCTCCTCGCTTGCCGAAGAAAACATAAACATCGTTTTACGTCACCTAGACCACATATAGACCTGCCCGTAACCACCGCCTGAAAAAATCACATGAACTTATACCTAATGATGACTTTCTATCTTATGTCAAACTTGCCTCGCACCATAATAAACGCGTCGGAAGTAACCTTTATCCCTCTGCCGTCATCCCTTGGAACCAAAAGCAGGTGATTTCTTGGCACTTCGGTACCTTTTGCCAGGTCAGAACCGGCAGTGAAGTCGCACAACCCACCAAGTTCGGAATCTATTACGGTAGCAGCTCCTGATCTGAGAATGATCTCTGTCCCAGAATACCCGATAAGGCTCTGCCCGGAAGAAAGTTCAACTACGTTCATCTTCATCATTGAATCTACATAGGACCTTGATACCAACGGATCGTCCTCGCTCCCGGGTAAAACTGTGCTACCAGCGAAAACTAATCCCCTACCAAACCACCCAACTGAAAACGCGCCTAGCACTGCCAATATCACCAAACATATCAGGTATCTCCTTGGCATTTCAGAACCACCTTCCGTAGGTTTTGATGTGTGTTATCCGTCTGCCGCCCGTTCGGCATCTTGCCGCAGTTTGGCATATATGAAGTCGTCTATATCGCCATCCATAACACGTTCCACGTTGGTTATCTCCAAGCCTGTGCGGTGGTCTTTAACCAGCGTGTACGGCTGAAAGACATATGACCTAATCTGACTTCCCCATGTAATCTCTTTTTGGGGACCCCTAAGGTTTTCAATCTCTTTTAGTCTTTCTTCCTCTTTGAGGGCCAAAAGTTTGGCTTTTAAGACCCTCATTGCCACGAGCTTATTCGAGTGCTGAGAACGCTCGTTTTGGCATGTAACGACAATGCCTGTAGGAATATGTGTAATTCTAACCGCAGAATCAGTCTTATTGACGTGCTGGCCACCTGCGCCTGAGGACCTATATGTGTCTATCTTGATCTCATCTGGGTCGATGTCTACTTCTTCTTCGGCCTCAATCTCGGGCAACACGTCCACAGATGCAAACGAAGTGTGCCTCCTCTGATTTGAATCGAAAGGAGAGATCCTTACCAGCCTGTGCACGCCCTTTTCGGGGCGCAAAAAACCATATGCGTGGTCGCCCCTAACAGAAAAGCTCACGCTTTTCAGTCCGGCTTCCTCACCAGGTAACATATCAAGAGTCTCCAGTTCGAATCCCTTACGCTCAACCCATCTAGAGTACATTCTGTAGAGCATCTCAACCCAATCCATCGCCTCTGTACCGCCTGCTCCGGCATGCAGGGTAACTATGGCATCTCTCGAATCATACGGGCCAGAAAACAAGGTTTCAAATTCTAGGTCGTGGATCTTTTCAGACAATTCCTGCGCCGTTTGCTTCAGATCTTCTAGAAGCGATATGTCGCCTTCTTCTTCGGCCAAAACAGCTATGGAAATGCTGTCTTCTACCTGGGTCTTGAGATCGTTGAATGTGTTTAGTTTGTTTTCGATATGGCTTATTCGTCTGCCGATTGATTGCGCTCGCCTACGATCTTCCCACACTGAAGGGTCTTGCATTTTGGCATTGAGATCCGCCAACTCCATGGATAACTTAACAGGGTCAAAGAGACCTCCCGATATTTGCCAGTCTTTCTCTTAAAGACTCCAATTCACTTATTACTTCTTCGTACATAATCATTCCCTCCGCTAGTTACGGTACCTGTGACCTATTCCCAAACATGAATAATACGACATTTTGCGCCGTTATCCAAGTTTTCCGCAACAATTCTTATACTTTTTTCCGCTACCGCACGGACAGGGATCATTTCGGCCTACTTTTTTCCCGGACTTAAGCGGGGCAGATCTTGGCTGTCCGCCTTCAGTTGTATCTTGAGATTGAGGCCCGCTAAGTCTTATTACTCTTACCGGCCCCGAGGCTCCTTGACCATCTTTTGTGGATCCGACGCCTTTTTGCTTGGATACAGTTACTCTGTAGAGATAGGAAACTGTATCTTTCTCTATATTTTGAATCATGTTCTGAAACAGCTCATACCCTTCTTTTTGATATTCAAGTAAAGGATCTCTCTGACCATACGCCCTCAGTCCTATTCCTTCCCGAAGACCCTCCATGGCACGCAGCTGGTCTATCCACTTTTGATCAACTACCCTAAGAAGGATGAGCCGCTGCACCTCGTTGAAGTTCGGCCCCAGCATCTCGGCTTTCTCTTTGTATCCTTGATCGAAAACCTGCATGACGGCTTCTAGTGCAGCAACTCTGGAACTGGCAGAATCCAGAACTTTTCTGAAATCTACGGCAGGCATTAGCTCTTTGAGATAAGAAACAAGCCCGTCTATATCTGCCTCGTGGTTCCTTTCGCCCGGATTCCAAAATGCATCAAAGCCCGTTTCTACTGTCCTCGTAATCATACTCCGCAGAATATCACAAAGATCATCAAGTTCAAGTACCTGGCGTCTCTGAGCGTATATGACTTCACGCTGTTTGTTCAGAACATTGTCGTATTCGAGCACATTCTTCCTTATAGAAAAGTTGTGCGCCTCAATGCGTTTCTGGGCTGTTTCCACGGACTTGGTGATCAATGGGTGCTCTATAGGCTCGTCCTCTGAGAATCCTACCTTTTCCATAACGTTACTTATGAGGTCCCCTCCAAACAGCCGCATAAGCTCATCATCCAACGAAAGATAGAACCTCGACGAGCCCGGGTCTCCCTGTCTACCCGCTCTGCCTCTTAACTGATTATCTATACGCCGAGCTTCGTGACGTTCTGTTCCAAGAACATGGAGTCCGCCCAAAGACACTACCTCGTCATGCTCTTCATCTGTCTGACTTTTGAACTGCTCAAAGAGTTCCTTGTATCTGCTTCTCGCCTCAAGAATCACATTAATGCGCTCATCTTGTGTGCCCTCTTCTACCTTTGCAAGTATTGCTTGGGGCAGTACCTTCTCCGAGGCGATAGATACCACTTCAGGATCATAGCCTTCTTTTCTAAGAGCCGAACGCGTCATGAAGTCAGGATTGCCACCTAGTAGGATGTCAGTTCCCCGCCCAGCCATGTTGGTTGCAATGGTTACCGCACCTTTTCTTCCTGCCTGGGCCACTATTTCCGCTTCCCGTTCGTGATGCTTAGCGTTGAGAACTTCATGGTCGATCCCTCTTCTTTTGAGCATAGAAGATAGCATCTCTGACTTTTCCACCGAACGCGTGCCCACAAGAACGGGCCGGGCAATTTCATGCATGTGAGCAATTTCTTCAACAACAGCTTTGAACTTGGCGTCTGCTGTTTTCCAAATAGAATCGGGCATATTCGTCCTTACCAGAGCCTTATTCGGTGGAATAGACACAACATCCAAACCGTATATTTCTACAAACTCCGGTTCTTCAGTGGCAGCGGTTCCTGTCATGCCGGAAAGTTTGTCATACATCCTGAAGAAGTTTTGCACTGTGATAGTAGCGAGCGTATCGCTTTCCTCTTTTATGTTTACTCCTTCTTTGGCTTCAATTGCCTGATGAAGCCCATCTGAAAATCTCCTACCTTCAAGAATGCGACCGGTAAACTCATCTACTATTAGAACCTCTCCGTTTTTCACCACGTAGTCAACATCTCGATGCATTAGCTCTTTTGCCCTTAGGGCCTGCTTAACATAATGCTCCAACCCTATGTTGTTTTCATCGGAAAGATCCTCTATGCCCAACCATTCCTCTGTTTTTTTGATCCCTTCATCGGTCAATACGATCGTCTTAGCTTTCTCATCTATTGTGTAATGGTTATCCCTTTTTAGCGTGCGAGCCAGATCCCTAAATCTTATATACTTGTCTGTAGTGCCCTCTCCTCGGCCTGAAATTATGAGAGGGGTTCTTGCCTCATCTATCAGAATTGAATCAACCTCATCGATTACAGCGTAGTTTAGAGGGCTTTGAACGAGATCCTCCTTGCGCCAAGCCATGTTATCTCTAAGATAGTCAAAACCGAATTCCGTATTCGTACCATAGATGATAGGGCATGAATAAGAATCCTTCTTCTGAGCAACTTCCATTCCCGGGATTACAAGTCCTACATCTAAGCCCAAGAACCTGTAAATCTGACCCATCCACTCTCTATCTCGCTTTGCCAGATAGTCGTTGACCGTAACTACGTGGACGGTAGCGCCTCCTAAGGCGTTCAGATAAGTCGGGAGAGTAGCTACGAGCGTTTTTCCTTCTCCCGTTTGCATCTCCGCAATACGTCCCTGATGAAGAACAACACCGCCTATTATCTGAACGTCAAAGTGCCTCATATCGAGCACGCGTTTGGAAACTTCTCTGACGACGGCAAAAGCCTCGGGCAGTATTTTATCCAGCGGCTCACCTCTGGATATGCGTTCCCGGAATTCTCTGGTCTTACCTTGGAGGTCTCCGTCGGAAGCTCGCTCCAAAACCGGCTCAAATCTTCCTACCGAATCGACGATTGGGCTTATTTTTCGCAGCTCCCGGTCATTGGCGTTAAACAGATTCTTTAGAATGGACATGCATATCTCCTTTTCTGAGTGCAAACTCACAAACAATAAGACAGTTTTGCCTATATATCGCTGCTTTTAATTCTACCATTCTTATGCCTCTGCGAAAAACTCGCGTGCATTGCGTTCATTATGAACAAGAAGATTCCCGCCGCCATGAATACGTCGCCTAGACTAAACGTGGTGGGTGCTTTGGAAAGAAACTTCCAAGAGAATATATCTGCAAGAAAGGTAAGCCTTGTGTTGTCCCCTAACATGCAGTGAGTAAAACTGGAAGATAGCACTGATATTTGGCTACCCAAGACATCGGGACCCAAAGGAGACAAATCGACAGGCATTCTGCCTCCATTGGCCATTATGACCAGGAAATTCAAAAATACTCCGAACGCAAGCGCCCTAAAACCAGGCAATTTTAGATTCGGATAAAGGCCGTAAAACAGCATCAGGTAAGTACCGAAACTTAAAGCGAGGCAAACCTGCGGATATGGCTCAAATCTACCGCTTAGCAACTTGATCGATGCGATTTTCACCAAGAATGAACCCGCAATCCACACCACTCTATCAAGGTCTACATCTGCAAGTCGAGAAATCTTGCCTCCCGAAACTAGCCCAACAACCAGGGAAACGACCATTACGGTTAGGAACAACGGATCACTTCCTTAGGATCTTCTCATCAATTACTTTTAGCATAGCTTCTACCACTTTGGGATCAAACTGAGTTCCACTGCACCTTATAATCTCTTCTCTAGCCTCTTCATAGTCCATCCTTTCTTTGTACGGCCGATCTGTTGTCATAGCATCAAAAGCGTCTGCGCAGGCAATAATTCGCGCCTCTAGAGGTATCTCTTCGCCACGTAATCCTCTCGGGAAACCTGTACCATCCCATCTTTCATGGTGGTATCTTACCCACTCCGCCCCCTTACCCAATATCTTCATCGCCGCAATAACGTCTGCCCCTATATCAACATGCTTTTTCATTTCTTCATATTCTTCGTATGTAAAATAGTCTGTTTTCTTTAATATGCTGTCAGGTATTCCTACTTTGCCCACATCATGCAAAAGGGCAACGTATTTCAGTAAGTCCACCTCTTCGTCGTCAAGTCCCATTTCTTTTCCCAGTAACCCAGAGTATTCGGACACCCTTATGGAATGGCCCTGGGTATAAGGATCTCTCGCATCTACAGCCGTACCCAAAGCCTCAGCCATTTCGCCATAGGTATCTTTTAGATCCACATATTTCTGAAGGGACATCTTAGTCACGACTAGAGGCAGATAAAACAGCAGAAGCACAAGGGGCCCAGCTTGTTTCGTTACAACAACCATAAGGGCGCCGAGAGGAAACAAAGCGAACATATTAGGCAGCATCCACACTATGTTCTGGCGCCAAATGGTTAGGAAAGGTAGTCCGGTTTGAAGGGACACAAATTCTCCGGTCATGACGGCATTGAGCATCGTGTAACCTAGCGCCGCCAATACAAAAGCCAGAAGTCCTGAAGGAAATTCCAAGAATCCAAATTCGCCCCCCAGAAAAGCATACACCACGGAGAAAACATAGGCGCATATGCTTAACATCCCCCTGTTGAATAGAACCAGTTTGAGAGGAACCTGCCCTGCTAAGTCTCGTCTGCGCAAAGTAAACAACGCTGCCACCCACATGCCTATAGCAGGGCCATGCAGAACGATAACGGTGAAAATGAGAGGGGCAGCGACAGAAGCGGTACCTTTCCCCTTTGGGAAAGGAATTGCCAGAGTTTCGCCAAAAGCTATGAGCGCTCCCAAAAAACATACTTCTAGAAAGTGAGCCCAACCCTCGAATGAAGGAATGTTCATACAGAGCAACGCAATGCCAAGGCATATTATGCCCCATAAATACACATCAAAGGACTTGAGACTCTTATCCAACGGTAGACACCCCATGACCAGGCCGACAGCCCCGGCAGAAACCCTAACCTAGTTGAAAGTTCGCCGCTCCAGCCAAAAGGAGCGTGAGGATGGCGAAAATCACCCTGAGAACCTTCTTATTCACCTAAAAACCCCCCGTCAACTGGCTGAATCTGAATCGCTAGATCAGATTCATTTAGCTCCGCTGATGAAAGTTGCCGGGCTGTCGGCATAGTAATTTGTTCAACGACTGTTTCGATTAGTCCTTCTATTAAGTAGTGCAAATCCGTCTGATCTCATGCATTCGCCATAAGCCTTGGAAACCGCCGATTAACCGCATCAAGAGTCGCCTTTACCACCGCTTCCCTTTCGTCATATGAAACAGGACAAGAACCCGTTAGGGTTAGTTCCCTGCCATCCTCAATAACACCAAGAACAACCAGAGCCGTTCGCAGAGATCTTGACTCGTATACATTTACATCTCTAAGAGAAATATTAACACTTTCTTTCAAGAAATGACTAAGAGCGTTTACAGTAGCTTCTGCGCAAAACCAGTTCCATCTGGTAGCAGTGGCAATTCCTTCACTTTCTCCGAGAGAAACTACTCCACCCAAAGCAAGTCTTACTCTAGCAACAGCAGATGATCCGCTTGCCATGAGCTCTATCCCGACCAGTTTCGGCCGAGCGACAAAAGCCAATTCTGTGTCGGTCATCTGAACGATCGAAATCTTACCTTTATCGATCTTTTCTCCGGATGCCGCTAAGATGGCAGATTCTACATCGCGTATTACATATTTGGGCGACCGACCTGTTCGCGCCACGACATTAATTTCCTCGACATTGTTGTCCTCGCCAATGGAAACTCGACAATCCAACACGTCATTTATCTTCTTGATGATGTCCTCATAATCTTTGGCTGAATGATCCTTCATGCCCATTTTCATGCACTCCCAATTGGAAAAGCGCTTCGATCACATATACGGGGCCATAATTGCAGTGTTATGACGATACCCTGAATCTTCTTTCTCCTTAGCAACCATCTCTGACATAATCCACAGTCCCGCAGCCACCAGACTGTGCCCGCCAAGTACAACCGGGACAGGGCATTCAACCGCGCTCTTAGTAAACTCCCTTACCCACTCATCTTCAATCAATTGGTACTGGCCCAGATCTGAGTAGAACCTGTCCCAATCAGAAACTTGACCCCTAAGGTGAGCAAAAATCACTCTTGTATCGATAAAGGCTAGATCGCAGACACGAGACAGATACTCAAAAAACATCTTCGGGCCGACCTCATTTATCATAAAACCTAATAGAGATACAACTTCTCCTCTTTCTTCTCGACCCAATGCCTTCATACCTCTCTCCTCAGAAAAGACACGCATTCTATGCACCATGTTGGAGTTTATATATTGTATGACCGCAGGCCCCACTCGTCCTATCACCGCTATCTCACGTGAATCTTGCCTAAGTATTCGTAAGGCATCATTTAGGTTCTGAGTAGGCCAATCGAGAGAACTTATGATCCTTGATGATCTCGGTCCACAGTTAGGATGCAGACCAAGTACCAGGATATCAGTTGGGGTATCTATATCGAAATTGACCCTACCCGAGTTAGGCACAAGAAGCCGCCGCATTCCAATGTCGCGAAGCAAATTGCCAAGGACGTTGTCATTCTCAGGTAGTTCAACCTCATCGATTGCTCTTGCAGGAGTAAAGGCAACCAGGTCTGCGGACTGGACATTATTCATTATGACTGTATTTCGGCTCTGCTTGAGCGTGAGGGCAATCTGGTCAAACTCTTCCAAATACACAAGGGGGGCAGCTGTCCCCCCCATATACAACACGTTTTCTAATCGGTAATTGACGATTATCTCCCTTAATCTACGTCCAAAGTGGAACTTGCCATCATCTGGCTCCAAATCAACTATTGCGAACTCTGACGCTTCGCGCGCAAGGTCTTCGTAATTGGTTGCAAGTATGATTTCGTCAATTTCCGGTGCCAATGCCAGCTTAGACAGTGTATCTAGGGCAATCTCTTTCCGGATGTCTTTGATCTTTGCATCTAGAGAAGTTTTCGGTTTACCACCTTCAAACATTACTGCGGTAACCTTAGGTTGTTCCAAGCTGGCTCCCCCGCTTAACATAGACAAGTTTCCCAAAAGCCCCTATATTTCCGGCTCAATGAGACCAAAGTTGCCGTCTTTTCTTCTGTAGATCACGTTAACCAAACCGGTTTCCCCGTTTGAAAAAACAAAGAAATCGTGACCCAAAAGCTCCATCTGCATCGCAGCTTCTTCAGGCATCATAGGTTTCATGGCAAATCTCTTGACTTTTACGATCCTTCCCGTTTCCGGTTCTTCCTCATGTTCTGACAACCGAGGTTCTTGCTTATCGCGCTTAAGAAGCCTCGTCTTATATTTGTCCAGCTGCCGCTCGAGTTTCTCAACAACCAGGTCTACTGAGGCAAACGCGTCCTGGGCCGACTCTTCTGCCCTCAAAATCATGCCGTTGAGAGGTAGCGTAACTTCCACCACATACTTGCCCCGCTGAGTTGAAAACATCACCTGGCACAAACAAGAATCCTGCTTTACATACTTATCCAATTTGGACAATTTCTTCTCTGCATATTCCCGAAGTGCGGGGCTTACATTCATGTTCTTACCTCTTACGTTGATCTCCATGTGGCATGCCTCCTCGAAATAACCGTTACTTTTGCCTTTGGATTATGCGAATAACCAAAGAACTGTTGTTACTATACAATAAATTCTCCGGGTCCGTTCCATATACCTTTCATATGGCTTTACACGACGCTTCAATCTCAATTCAATAATACGCTAAACCCATACATGTGTGAACCTGCAATCCACATAACTGTGCACAATGGAAGATAGCATCTAAGTGGTTATCAACACAATTATCCACACTATCCCCAGATATCATTATGCAGTTTTCGCCCACCGTTCACTACAAAATCAAAAATACTTGTTGACTCTTTCTTCTTATCGTGCTATATTCGCAACACGAGCTAAAAGCTCCAAAAGATGTTGGGTTGGGGCCCAGCGTCGGGAATTAGGAGGAATGTCCCACAATGCAAGGTACAGTAAAATGGTTTAACGCGCAAAAAGGCTTCGGTTTCATTCAACGTGATGACGGTCCAGACGTATTCGTACACTATTCGGCAATCAAATCTGACGGGTTTCGTACGCTTAACGAAGGCGATCTTGTAGAATTCGAAATCGTAGAAGGCCCCAAAGGCCTGCAAGCTGCAGAAGTGACTAGAATTTCTGAGTAAGCAAAGCCAACTCGCCCCGGTCTATAACCGGGGCTTTTTTATTTCTACTCTACAAAACGGTATCAAATCGTCCCCCTGAGTAGTTACCGGTGGAATAAGCTGATAAGACCCTTAATTGAGTGATGACATCCGAGATCTCGTGACTGATGTTCGTCATTTCTTGTTGCAGAAGCGAGGCAATCTCCTTATCCAACTCGCCTACTGAAACGATGATCTCTTTGATTGATTCAAATTCTTTATCTCCTAATTGAGGATTGCCACAGGAGTCTATTCGTTTGAGGATCTCTTCCCTTTCCGATATTATCGACTCAAAACTCGAAAAGTCTCCACCCTGCGCAAAAGTTAGTGCTTTCTTGGTCAGTTCTAAAAGGTCTTTGAACATGTTAAGCATGGCTTCTAATCGCTTCTTCCCAACCATCTCTAATTTCGGTCATAATCGTAATCGCGGCTTCTACTTGCTCTGGATCTTTTTTGAGGTTTGCGGATACGAGCGATGAATAAACAAAATCGTACACAGATGCAAGACTGTCTGCAATCTCACCTGTGCTGAAATCCAGGGATACTCTCAGTTCGTCAATGATATCTTGCGCACGTATGAGGTTTTCATTTGCACCGCTGTAATTTTTGTCCGCTATGCATTGCATTGCCCTCCGCATGGACTTGAGACAACCATCGTACAGCATAAGTACCAGTTCAGCTGGTGAAGCAGTCTCTACCTTCGACTGCCTGTATACTTCAAGCGCTTTGTCTATACTTCCCACATACCCTGCATTCACCAAAGCCTATCACCTATCTTTCTTCTACTTCATCTTAACCGCTGAACATAGACAACATTTGCTGAGATAACCACATTGACTGGGTTTCCATTCTGGCCAAATACGTTTCTAGGGCAGTAAACTTCCTTTGAAGACCCGCAAGTTTCATGTCCAAACGCTTCTGGACGTTGTCGATCTGCTTTGATATATCCTTGTTCTCTGACTCAAACTGAGCATCTTTCAGCGGTAAAAAACCGTTGTACGAAGTGTACATCTGCAAGGTGCTCTCTAAAGTCTTGAAAACGCCGTTGGAGCCTGAGCTACCCTCGACAAAAAGAGAAGCCACTGATTCTCTGTCGGTTGAAAGCGCCTCTTTCAATTTTGACTCATCAATAGATATTTTACCGTCCCGCGAGAAAGCGCCGATTGCGCCGGTGCTTATCCCAACCTGCCCTACAAACTTGAAACCCGGGAGATCGATAGATGCAAACAACGTGCTCTGAATTTCGGAAAGCAATCTCTGGAGCAATGGATCTCCGAAAAGAAGTCCGCTGGATTTAGTGTCATTATCCCAGAAATTGTAACGCGAAGTGAGGTCAATCAGGGAGTTGTATTCATCTGCAAATGACTTAACTGCGCTTACAATTGAATCATCGTTGTAGGCCACTGATAAGGAGGTTTCCCCTGTTTTCAAAAGATCAAGAGTGACTCCTTGAATGGCATCGGATACGTTGTTTGAGTCTCTTTCAAACGTAACACCGTTTATCTTGAAACTTGAATTCGATGCTGAGACTACTTGCGAGATATCGAATGTGTTGCCTTCTGCAAGAGTCTCAACTATGGCAATTTCTTTGCCGGTGGATTCTCCCGTAAGCACAAGAGAGTACTCGTTGGGTCTAACCTGCAAGACAGAAGCCCTGATTCCCATCTCACCCTGGTTTATCTTCTCGGCAACCGTGTTTAGAGTATCTGACTCGACAATATCAACTGAAAATGGATCTGAACCACCAAGGGTAAGAGTCAGGCTCCCTGACATGCCCAGTGAAACATCAGGTCCCTGTGAAAAAACCCTAGATTGAAGAACATGGGATCGGGCAAGCGTTAGCACTTCAATGTCGTATCTGCCCACCGCGGCCGATTCAGATGCCGATGCAGAAACAATGCTCAGGTCACCTACCTTGGGCGTTTTGGTATTGTAAAGGCTCTCTTTCGTAAGCGTCCCTATCTTTGAAAGAACCGCATCGACTTTGGTCTTAATAGCATTCCAAGCAGCTCTTTTTTCTGCAACTGCTTGTTTTTTCAATTCCAGTTTCTCTATGGGAATTCTCTCTACTTTCATTAGCTGTTCAATGATATTTTGCGTATCTAGTCCGGTCATATTCATGGTAACCTTTGAACTCATGCTCACACCTCCAAAAAGTATATTTCCACCACCTGCACATAACTACAGACACACAGTCCTTACTTAGTTTTCAACCAGCGTAGATCCCAAAAAGGGTTCCGGATTTGAGGATTATTTCACATATCCTTCAACAATGTAATCGTATATAAGGGAGTATAGATTAGCCTTATTCTTCTTTATCCTCTTTTTTTAGGAGCTCGCGTTTTAAGCGATCCAAATCCAAAATGGAATCTTTCGCCAGGGTCATCTCTTCGACGATCTCGACCTCTACCTCTTCCCGCAGGATCTTTGTCCCAGAAGGAGCTTCGATTCCCAGTTTTACGAACGCCTTAGAACCTTTGCCCCTTATTTCCGTGACCCGTATGATGATATCGTCACCTATGAGTATTGCTTCGCCCTGCTTTCTCGATAGAACAAGCATATCTAGCCCGTCCTCTTCATAAGATTCTGTAGCTCGACAAATACATTGTGCCTAGTACTATACTCCTGGGAAATAGTAATTACCTGCCTACCCAAACGTTTGGAAGGGTTAATCACCAGAGGCGCCTGAAGATTTACTGTCATATCTCTCACTTCTTCCGGCAGAGTCACTACTGAAAGGAGCACAAGATCCCCAGGATTTGAAGCTTCTAGAATCTCCAAATCCTTTGGGGTAAACTCAGGATCATAGTCTTTGAATACAAGCCTAGGATCCAGTATTACGAAGCCCAAGGATTGGTCATCAAGGCTTTGAAGCCACTTAAAAACACCAAAATCGTCAAGGTCGAAAACAAAAAACCTTTTGCATGATTGAAACCCTATAAGACCTTCCGGAAAATCTATGACCTGGTCGTCTCGTATATGCAGTACCCCAAACTGTCTTGTGGGAAATTCCATACGAATCCCTCCTGCCGGACATAACCTCTCTTTTCCAAAAACCAGTACAGGTCCTAATGTAAATAGTCTAATAGACTAGGCTGAATGAGTCTTGCTCCTACAGCAAGCGCAGTCTGATAGGCCATCTGCTGGGACATAAGTTTTACAACTACTTCGGTAATATCTACCTCTTCCACATTTGCCAATACCCTTTTGTACTCGACATACATTTCGCCCGCTTTTTCTTCCAGGGTATCTAGTCTCCGAAGTTTTGCGCCGTTTTCAGCCCTATGAGATAGCACCTTATCCAAACATTTGTCTATTCCTTCTGCAGCATCTTTGATATCATCGACATTCGAGGTCGTTAGTCCTTGCTCCAATTGGTCCATAAAAGTAGATACCTCAGTCATGATGGCTTCGACACCATTACACGTAACGGTCACATCTGTGCCTAATCTCCACACAGGCATCGTTCCGTGAAGAAGGTTCCTGCCGTCAACCGTGGTGTCAAACACTCCGGATAATTCATCTTTGAGTTGGCTGATCTCTGCAGAAATTGCTTCCCTTGCGTCTTCGGGTGTAGTTCCTGTCATACCAGTAAGAGCCAAATCGTGTGCTCTTGAAAGCACCGTCGTCACATGAGCCATCGCTTGTTCGGTCTGAGACATCCACGTCTTGGCCTTGTCGATATTACGCAGATACTGATCATTCACACAAAGGTCATGTCTAAGAGATATTGACCTCTCCGAACCTACAGGATCATCTTGAGGTCTGGTAATTGATTTCCCTGAAGAAGCCATGTCTTGAAGCTCCCCTAGTCTCTTTTCCACGCCAAAAATGTTGTAAAGAAAGTTCCGCTGAATCGTAAGATCTGTAACGCGCACAAACACCGCCCCCTTTGCACATGGCCCTTAACCTATCTGCCACCTGTTCCCATCCGGTTTATTATCGTATCGAGCATTTCATCGGCAACAGTTATAACTCTGCTAGCCGCATTAAAAGCATGTTGCTCTCGTATCAGTTCTGTAATTTCTTCGTCTCGGGACACCCCGCTTATTGAGTCCTTCCTGTTTGCCAATTCCTTCACCAGCAATTGCTGAGTTGAGTGACCAATCTCTACTTTTTGCCCTTCAACCCCCACTTTGCCCACGATCGACATCCATTTCTCCGCGAAGTTGCCTCCGGTGTCGTCTATTATAAAACTGTTTGGCGTGCCATCTATGTAGTCCGCAATTGCATGGGCGACAGTGCCATCCAAAGGGTCATTACCTACAGACACCCGTATATTATTCGGATCGTTTACTATCGCATCGTTTACCTTGAGCGTTGAAAGCACATCAGTACCGGAAAACTCGAAGAACTTAATGTACGATGGATCTACCTGCCCGGTAGTAGAATCTGTCTGATGGATATCATTGATCCCTTGAAAAAACTCTGCCGCAATGGTGTTCAGTTCTTGTCTAAACTTCAGTGCGGTCTCGTCTCTTGCGACTTTGTGCCCTCCTAGTGTTCCGGAAACCAAGTCTAGCTGTATTTTGTCGCTGCTCGCAGGCCCTGTAGATACAAAGTATTTTACGCCCGCCGAGGTTATCGAACTCGACATGGGGTAAGACTTGTATTTGTCTACCAGCGCTACGCCACCAATGCTAACTTTTACAGTGCCTTCGTCAAGATAACTCACGGTTGCACCCGTGAGCTGGGTCAATTGATCGATAAGAAGATCTCTTCGGTCCATAAGATCTCCAACCGGCTCATTTCGAGACAGTCCCCTTGAAATCTCTGTGTTCAAAGAACAAATCTTCTCGCTAAGAAGGTTTACCGTATTTATCGTCGAATTGATAGCGCCTTCCACGTCCCCTACCAGGGAGTCTATTTGACTTCCCAGATGCCGAAACATATCAGCAACAGACTGACCCGTTTCCATGAGTTGTGCGCGCGCAGCTTGGGATTGTGGTTCTGATGCAAGATCGTGCCACGCTGACCAGAAAGAGTCTACAAACGTTCTCAGGCTTGAATCTGACGGTTCGGCAAAAACGACCTGTAAATGATCCAAAACATCCTTCTGAGATTCGAAACTCGCTTGCTTGGCCTGTTCATTACGCAAAACCCCGTCGATAAACGGATCTCTTATCCTTTGAACATCAGTAACCTTAACGCCAAGTCCGGATGTACCCGAACTTACATCAATCCTTTGTATGATCGGCTCTTGTACCACCCGCTGTCTCGAATATCCTGGAGTAGCAGCGTTAGCTATGTTATGACCTGTAGTGTCCATCGCACGCCTTGCGGCAAGCAGAGCCGATTTTCCGATTTCGATAGCAGTAAACGTAGAAGGCATCAAAGCCACCTCCGGCTAAACTTTTTGATCAAAAGCAATAGGCGCCAATTCAGAAGTCTTGAAGTAGTCATCTTTGGGCAAGAACAATCCCAGTTCATATTTCACAATTTCCAGGCTCTTAGATATTAGCCTTTGGTTTTGATGGTTAAGCCTTCGAAGCAATGAGGCCTTCTTAGCGAGGGTATTTTTAGCGGATCGATATTCATCTTTTCGGAGAATATCTTCCAAAATACACGAGTGACCACCATCACTGAATTGTTTTTCCAGGTGTTTGAGGTCCCAAAGGGCAGCTGTTTCCTCTCTGCCGACTGTCTCTAACCCGCTACAGTCGCCTGCAATCACAAAGTCTTGCTTCTTCCTAGCGAGATCTATAAGCCGTTCAATGACCAAGTCCAGCTCATTTATCAAACTTGCAACTTCTATGGACTTTTCTTCCATTACATCCGCCCCCTTGAGGGACGGCAGCGAGCTTAACGCCTATACATTCTGAGGCAAGTCATCACCGAATCTTGTCGGCCAAAAGCCTTCCCATCATCTTCTCAGCAATAGCCTCGGACTCGACCGAATACTCACCAGTTTCGACCTTCTTCGAAATTGGAGCAATCAAGTCCTCACGGACGTCAGGCATCTTTTTTACAAGTTCCTTTATCTTTTCAATATCTTCTCTGGTAAAGGAAAGCCCGACCTCGTCCTGCCTGTTGTCATAGGAGACTTTCTCAACAGCCGATTGAGCGCCCAGCGACTTATTGGTCTTGTACACCTTGAGTATTTGATCCACTTGTATCTTGGATATCATCACCTTGACATCGCCTCTCTTTGGATCGCGCCACCGTCCACAATTAATCATCGATTAATTGGAACTTAGCGTTTAGCTATCTCTGTCAGTACTTATTGTTTTTTCCTTCGGATGAGATCGATAGTGTACATACGTTCGCCAATTCTTTCATTTTGTTCATCTATACTTAGTTTAGGTCGTTCCACGTCTATTTTACCATTTTCTTTGCCAGATACATCTGAAGAACGTCCCGAAAGAGCTTTCTGGCATTCGTCGCATATCCTGCCTGCAGAAATTGGTTTCTTACAGATGATGCACACCAACAGGTTTTCCGCCCCTTGCGGTTCCATTCCCATCAATCGGCCCTGACGGATGAACTCGGTAACGGTCTCAACTGCAACCCCGGTTTTTTCGCTAACCGTCATCACGGAAGAGCCGGGGTTTTCGGTAAGATATCGCTTTACGATCTGAAATTGCTCATCCTCTTTCTCTATACATTCCGGACAAAGCATGGAACCTGAGCTGACAAAGAGTCTCCCGCACTTCTTGCAGTTTTGTATGGGCACCTACATCCCTTCTTCCTCAGCAATTCATTAGTCCTTCTTCCGAGACATGCGTCGAACATTTCTGTATCAGTATTTCATAGTTCGTGCAAGGGTAAGACAAAACACCTTTTGGGCTCCTGCTTCTTTGAGCGCTCTTGCCCCTTCATCAAGAGTAGCACCGGTAGTTGTCACATCGTCTACCAAAACTACAGTCGCATCGGGCAGTTGATAACCGCTTTGTACGGCCATCGTACCCTTTAGGTTCTTCCATCGATTCACTCGATTGAGTTTGGACTGTCGTCCTGTTTTGCGTTCCCTAATCAAGATATCGAACATAGGCAACTTTGTTTTACTAGAAACCTCGCTCGCTAGATCTTTCGCCTGATTGTAACCTCTTCTCTCCATACTGGAAGGTTCGAGAGGTATGGGTACCAACATGTCCGCTCTATCCAGAAAACTCATGGCCTCTGATAGTAATCCGCCCAAAGGCCTGGACCGCCACCTTTCTCCTCGGTATTTCATGCTCACAATGGCGTTTTTCAAGAGTCCGGTGTAAAGCCCCGCCGATTTGCACGCATCAAAATAGTAAAGGTTTTTCCTGCATGTTTCGCAAAGTTCAAATGGCGGCGGAACCGGGATACCACATACTTTACAGGTATTGGCCATTTGGAGTTTCAAAAACTCCCTGCATGTTTCGCATATACCATTCCCAACCAGAATGCGCCTTCCGCACAGACAGCAGCAAGTCGGCTCGCCATAGATAATTCCCGAGGAGATTCCATATATGGCCCTGCTTCCCACGCGACACATCTTACCTTGCCCCTTTCCGGGAACATTTCTCGGTCAAAAAGTTATGGCACAATTTCCCTCTAATATTAGTTTATGCCATTTTACCCTAGGGGGCAAGACGCCATTAGCCTACCAATAAAAACTCCCTCAGAGGATTCATACGCCTCGAGGGAGCTTAATCACAATATACGACTGACTTTACACATGCCTTAGGATGTCATCTTTGAGATCAAGACGTTCCCACGGAAGGTCTAAATCGCT
>Ga0116189_1001353_pt1 | contig 19339 bp, 18 predicted proteins | sample AD_JPNTR3_MetaG_FD_89895 | JGI IMG/M metagenome (GOLD analysis project Ga0116189, IMG submission 89895) | Active sludge microbial communities of municipal wastewater-treating anaerobic digesters from Japan - AD_JPNTR3_MetaG | ecosystem: Engineered > Bioreactor > Anaerobic > Digestate | place... | reverse complement strand
GAGGAAGACCCCGCGTCTTCTCCTGTTGATGTTGGTTCTCAGCGCAGCCAGCATCGCTGGATACATCGTAGTGCGCATTAGCGACTGCTCTTCCACCAGTGGATTAGCTACTCGTATCGCCTCACGCCTAGGGTCCTCGGGCGCAAACCCCATCACGTCGAAATCTGCCTCGGATACGAATGGAAACGTGAGAGCCTCACTGCCTCCTGCGCCTGCCAGAGCCTGCTTCACCTGTTCGAAAAAGGCATACTCCTCTGAGTAGCCGCCCGGCAGAGTACCCTCGGGGATGGTGGCAGGCACCTCGTTGTACCCCCAGATACGAGCGACCTCCTCCACGAGATCTATAGGTTCCCGAACATCTCCTCTGGAAGAAGGGATACTCACCGTCATCTTCGTCGCCCCATCCTGGCTAGCCCGAACGCCCACACCAAAGCCTAGCCTGGCGAGGCAATCCGCAATGCCGTCCGCCCCAATCCCCGAGCCCAGGCGATGCTCAATCCATCGATCCGTGGTCTCTACGACCACCGGCGCCTCCGGCGATGGGTACGCATCGACAATCCCGCTGCAAGCCTCACCCGCTCCCATCTGGGAGAGCAGGCTCGCGGCGCGGTCCAGCGCGGGCGGCGCCATGGCCGGATCAAGCCCCTTCTCGAATCGTGAAGATGCCTCAGTGCGCAGCTTCAGGGTTCGGGAAGTGCGCCACACGCTCTGTCGCGCGAAACAAGCGGATTCGAGGAGCACCGTGTCGGTGCTTTCGGTTATTTCGGATGCCAGTCCGCCCATGACGCCTGCTACAGCCAGTGCTCTCTTGGGGTCGGCGATTAGGAGCATGTCGGTGTTGAGCTCCCGCTCAGCCCCATCGAGCGTGGTCAGCCGCTCATGGGCTTGGGCGCGCCTCACGACGATTGTATGCTGGGCTACCCTGTTGTAATCGAAGGCGTGGAGGGGTTGGTTGAGTTCGAGCATCACGTAGTTGGTCACATCTACCACGGCGCTGATGGGTCTGACGCCCGCAGCCGCAAGACGCGCCTGCATCCATATGGGCGACTGCCCGGACCGCACGCGCCGGACCACCCTTGCGCAGTACCGGCGGCACAGATCAGGCGCCTCAATCACTACCTTGATCAGATCGCGAGCGGATTGAGTCGCTTCGGGGCACCCCGTAAGGGGCATGCGCAGTCCCTTACGGGTTATGGCAGCTAGTTCGCGGGCGACCCCGACCATGCACAGGCAATCCGGACGATTCGGAGTTATCTCGAGCTCCAGAACGTCATCGCGCAGCCCCAGCGAATCCACTATGTCATCGCCTGGTTTCACCGAGTCCGGCAGAAGCAGGATCCCCGAGCCGTCCTCCGAAACGCCCAGTTCCCTGGCGGAAAGGAGCATGCCCTCGGACTTGACGCCCGCGAACTCCGCCTCCCCGATCTCTTCCCCATCGACCAGCGACCCTCCAGCCAGCACCACAGGTACGACACAGCCTTCGGTCACATTCGTTGCGGCCGTCACCACGCGCCGCGGCGCCTGGCGGGGGCCGATATCCAGGACAACAATTCGCAGGCGGTCGGACTCGGGATGGGGAGTAACCGACACGGCGCGTCCCGCCGTGACGAGCCTCAGTCCACTGCCCACTCTGTCGATGCTTTCCACCTTAGTCCCGCTCATGGTGAGAGCGTCCGCCAGTTGCTCAGGTTCAAGCTCTATATCAACATAGTCTTTCAGCCATCGTAGTGGAACACGCATTCGCCAGCACCTCTTTCGTCGGCCTCATCAGAACTGCGCCAGAAACCGAAGATCGTTTTCGTACAGAAGCCGCACATCATCGAAACCATACTTGAGCATCACTATCCGCTCTACGCCCATTCCAAATGCGAAACCCGTCAGTTCGTCCGGATCGTAGCCTACGGCCCTGAGCACATTGGGATGCACCATGCCTGACCCGAGTATCTCTATCCATCCCTCGTACTTGCACACCCGACATCCCTTCCCCCCGCACAGAGCGCATGATACATCCATCTCGGCTGAGGGCTCTGTGAACGGGAAGTAGTGAGGTCGGAACCTCACTTTCCTATCCTTTCCGTAGAAGGTCTGAGCGAATTGGGTAAGCGTTCCCGCAAGGTCGGCAAAGGTCACGTCCTTGTCGACCAACAGCCCCTCAATCTGATGAAACACAGGCGAGTGAGTTGCGTCCATCGGATCGCGCCGGTACACCTTCCCCGGGACTACCACACGAACGGGCGGGTCCTGCTTCTCCATCTGCCTGACCTGCATGGGCGATGTCTGCGTGCGAAGCAACACGAAATCATTGATGTAGAAAGTGTCCTGCACATCTCGGGCAGGGTGAGACTGCGGCGTGTTCAGAGCTTCGAAGTTGTAAAAATCCGTCTCGATCTCCGGCCCCTCGACAACAGTGAAACCCATCTCGACGAAGATCTGCGTGACGTCTCGTATGCCCTGAGTTAGGGGATGCACAGCACCAGATGCACGTACTCTGCCCGGCATGGTCACATCGATGGTCTCGGATTCGAGTCGCCGAGCCCGTTCCCGGACTTCCATTGCCTGGCCCCTGCGATCGAGTTCCTGCTGAAGTCGATCTCGTGCTGCGTTTACCATGGCGCCAAATGCCGGGCGATCGTCAGGGTCGACCTGCTTCATCTGCCTCAGCAAGGTAGTCAACTCGCCTTTCCTTCCAAGGATCCTTACGCGCACCTCTTCCAGCGCCTCGGCGGACTTCGCCGACTCTATCGCCGACAGCGCACGCTCCACCAAGGCCTCGACTTTATCTCGCATGCTGCACCACTCCTGTCATCCTTGTGCCTTGCTCAGAATATCCATGCCAGCTCCTATCGCTTCGTCTACCTGTGCCGACGCGACATCGCGCATCAGTCCCCGCCCTGCCGTGTACCAAACGAGAAACTCCAGCGTCCCCCGTGACCCCAGCACAGGCGAGGCCATGACAGCTCGGGGCGCCATCCCCGCCGGAGTGCCGGCCGAGAGTGCCCGCCACACGGCCGCGCGATACTGCTCCCGGGTCAGGTCGGAAACGGCCGATGCAACCTCGAAAAGCGGTTTCACCAGCGCAACAATCTCAGACTCCTCCTCTGGATCGAGAAGGTTCGCCACTATGGGCACGGATAGTTGCAGCGACAGATACGAAAGATCGATAACGCCCAGTGACGGCCGGGGATCAAGCATGCCAGGTGTCACGTCGCTGATGTTAGTCCGCTCCATGTTGCGAACACGTGGATCCTGCCTAAGCCTACCCACAAGCTGCCCAAATCCGACATCCACGGAGTAGACTAGGGCAGCGCCGTGTTCGAGCAAGCAGTCAGTGAACCCGCCGGTCGAGGCGCCGGCATCGATCGCCGTTCGGCCGCGAACGTCCACTCCGAATGCGTCCAGGGCAGCTGCCAGCTTCAGCCCGCCCCGGCTGGCGTACGGAAGGTCCGTACCCCTTACGCGAACGCCGGCATTGGCGTCCACCATGGTTCCGGGCTTATCTTCTCGCACCTCGTCCACTATGACGCTTCCCGCCATGATCCATCCCTGGGCCGTCTTCACATCGTCAAAGAAACCTCGTTGCACCAGCAGTTCATCAAGACGGACGCGCCGGAACCGCCTGCGATTCATAGTAGATTCCGCCTCCAAAACAAGAAAGCCTGCGGAATTGCGCATGGGACGCAAGTCGCAGACTACGTGGTACCACCCATATTCGCCGCTAGGCCTCTTTCCCGGGCACACATGATGCCCTGCCCCTGTAACGGGAGGCGCCCGGCTCCGCCTACTCGCGCGCCGCTTGTGTGGGCTCTGCTTTCAGTGTGCAGTTCAGGAGCGAATTCATGCCGGACCGACCCGGGGCGCTTTCAGTCGCGGCGCACCCTCCCTGACCGAACGGTTGCCGGCCTTACTACTCTCCATCATCACCATTGGGGCCATATTAAGTTTCAACCTAATGGTCGGGGCGACAGGACTTGAACCTGCGACATCATGGTCCCAAACCATGCGCTCTGCCAAACTGAGCTACGCCCCGGCACATCCCGAGTCTACCATAGCCCCAGAGGCCAGTCAACGCCCCGACATCGCCCCTCTCGGACGGCCGGCATATCGCGGGCGGATAGCAAGGACCGCACATCCCATCGACGGGTGTGGCGCCTGGCGAAATCCTAGTCCCGTCTGTGGCGCGCGTTCCACTGGGATAGGGCCTCGAGGATGAGGGGTTCAGCGGCTGCAAGCGCCCGCGCCCTATGTGACATGCCGTTCTTCGTGGCGGACGGCAGCTCACCGAATGTCATGCCGAGCTCGGGAATGAGAAACACCGGATCGTACCCGAATCCGCCCATTCCGCGCGGGGCACGGGCGATTGACCCCTCGACAACGCCCTGGGCGGAACTCGCGGACCCGTCCGGCGAGGCCACAGCCACAACGCATACGAACCTTGCCGTCCTTTCGGCATCTGGGACGTCCTTCATTTCAGCAAGGAGTTTCTCATATTTCTCCTGGTCGGAAGCGCCATTGCCCCCATATCTCGCCGACATCACTCCAGGCGCTCCTCCAAGGGCATCTACCATCAGGCCTGAGTCATCGGCTACCGCCACCTCGCCTGTGAAGGACGCGGCTGCGCTAGCCTTAATGATGGCGTTCTCGCGGAAAGTAGCCCCGGTCTCTTCAGGCTCGGGCGCGCCGGGGTAGTCATCCAAAGCCTTTACGGTGAAGTCAAGTCGCGAGAGCAGCTCACGGATCTCAGCAAGTTTTCCCCGGTTCCTGGTGGCAACAACTAAGCTGCCAACAACTTGGCGTGACATCATATGCCCCCGCCGGTGTTCTCCCCGCCGGAACCAATCCTCTCGGCCAACGGCCCAAGTGCGTTTCGCTGCATATCACACAGCTTGCGGATGCCTGACTCGGCCAAATCGAGCATGTCGGCAAGGTCCTGCCTCGTGAAGGGCTCGCCTTCCGCCGTACCCTGGACTTCGACGAGGCGACCGCCAGCCGTCATGACTACGTTCATGTCCACGCCGGCGCGCGAGTCTTCTGCGTAGCACAGATCAAGCAGGAGTCGCCCGTCGACCATACCTACGCTGACGGCCGACAGAAAGTCCGACACTGGCAGCGGCTTTCCCTGCCACTTGTCTATGGATGCCAGAAGATCCACCACAGCTAGAAAAGCACCAGTTATCGAAGCAGTCCTGGTGCCTCCGTCGGCCTGGATCACGTCGCAATCAACCCATATGGTGCACTCGCCCAGATCGGCAAGGCGCATCACTGACCTGAGCGACCTACCGATGAGTCTCTGAATCTCCTGTGTGCGCCCTCCGATTCTGCCGGTGTTTCGCTCCCGCGGAGTGCGCTCGTGAGTAGAGCATGGAAGCATGGAGTACTCCGCAGTAACCCAGCCTTGCCCGCTGCCCCTGCGATGCATCGGAGGACGTTCATCATATGTTGCGGCACACAGTACTCGGGTGTCTCCCATCTCCACCATGACCGATCCGGGGGCATGCTTTATGTAATGCCTTGCGATCTGAACCGTTCTGAGCTCCTCGGGAGCCCTTCCATCTACTCGCATATCGTCTCTCCACTCCTCAATATGTTCAGAGCTAGAACACGTATCGGCGCTACAGCGCGTATCAGCGCTACAGCGCGTATCGGCGGCCCTGCTGTGCGACCTCGGCGCTGGCGCCCATGGCTTCGCTCGCAGCTGCCTCTATCTCCCGGGGCCGACTCTCGGGATGCAAATGAGTGAGGATAAGCCTGTCCACGCCGGCTGCCCGTGCAATCGCACCGGCCTCGGCAGGCGATAAGTGCCCAGGCGAAGGGGGGCGCGGCGACCCATACCCCTCCGAATAGGCTCGGCCCGCACCCGCTTCCGAAAGGAGGGTGCGTGCCTGGGCTGCAAGGCTATCCAACGCTTCGCACGGACCAGTATCCGATGTGTAGGCCACAGGGGCCCTGCCGCCCCCTGGAGCAGTTGCTTCCCTGATGAGCATGGCGTACGAAGGAACCGAGTGCGCCATGAGCCTGAACTCAAACCGGAGATCGCCCAGGCACACGGTGCGGCCGTCGCCGATAAGGTCCACATCGAAAAGCTCAGCGTACTGCTGCCCCACCCAGTCGCGGGCGAAGCTCTCCCAGCCAGGCTCGGGGATAAGGAGCGGAACAGGTCGAGGCAGCTGCCCACAAGAGTTGGCATGGTGAAAAGCATAGCGCATAGTAAGAAAATCCGAACAGTGGTCGGGGTGGTAGTGACTAATGATGATGCCGCTCAGGCCGCGAAAGTCGATCTGACGCTGCAAGCCGGACATGACTCCGGGGCCCGAGTCGACGAGTACGGCAGTGGATCTGGCAGAGAACAGATAGCCGGAGCATACGCCGCCCGGGCCGGCGTATGGGCCCTGGTTGCCAATCACGGTGAGCTCAAGCATTGCGGCTCGTCAGCCCCTTTGCGTCCATGCTGATTCTCTCCACTTCGCCCGGGCGCCAGCCCAGAAGTGAGTGAACTAGCCCGGCGAAGACCTCGGGATCTCCGCTGGTAATGAAGCGCGGAGGAATCGTCTGCACACCCGGCTCCCCTGAAAGCGATGGGTCGCGCGCCAGCACGGCGGACTTCACGGCACAGGCCACCCGAATCGCCGGATCGACCAGGGCAATCGAGGGCCCCGTAGCCGCGCGGACCTCGGCATCAAGGAACGGATAGTGAGTGCAGCCATACACGACTGAGTCGACGTCTGCAGCCAGCAGAGGTTGGATGTAATCGCGCACGACGCGCCTGACTTCCTCGCCTGATACCTCTCCTCGTTCGATCATGGGAACCAGCAACGGACATGCCTGCTGCACTACGTGAGCCGCCGGGCGCAACGATGTTATGGCCCTCCCGTATGCGCCGCTCCCTACAGTGTTTGCCGTGGCAATCACGCCGATCCGCCCTGTGCGGGATGCTTCGACCGCCGCTACCGCCCCGCATTCGATCATGCCCACAATGGGCACATCGAAGTCGCCCTGCATCGCAGGTAGAGCCAGGGCAGAGCTGGTATTGCACGCCACCGCCACGGCGTCCACGCCCTGGTCCAGTAGAAAAGTGATGATCTCGCGCGCGAATCGAGTGATCTGATCCGGCGGCCTATCTCCGTACGGCATCCGGGCCGTATCGCCGAAGTATATGAGATGGGCGCCGGGCATCGCATCAGCGATCGCACGCGCCACAGTGAGCCCGCCTACCCCGGAATCCAGTATGCCTATCCTTGCGTATCGCATGTGACTATTATACTCTCTGCCGAGCCGAATAGGTCAAGAGCTTATAGGCCGACTTTCCCGGCTGCCTCTGCAAGCCACTTGCGGAACATCTCGCTGCCAAGGTACATCGAGAGCCCCTTGAACATGCCTGATGCCGCCTTCTGGCGGGACTCAGGATCGCGCAACCTCTGCAGGTCCACACCGTTGCTCATGAAAGCCACTTCAACCAGGACAGCAGGGGCCCGCGTTTCGCGCACCATGTGGTAGTCGCCCCGGCGCACCTTTCTATCCATCAGCTGCAGTTCCCGCACTACGCATGTATGAACCAAGGCGGCAAGCTCCTGGCTGTAAGGCACTGAGTTGAAGTAATACGACTCAGTGCCGCTTGGGAATATGTCCCACGTCGTTGAGTTGCAGTGGATCGAGATAATGGCGTCGGGCATGGCTTCGTTAGCCATCCTGGACCTTTCGGACAGCTGTACACTGGAGTCTTCCTCTCGTGTCATGACCACTCTGGCTCCGGACGAATCCAACAATTGCCTGAGCCTCAATGCGATGTCCAGGTTTATATCCTTTTCGTACACTCCGTCCTTCACTGCTCCCGGATCCGTTCCGCCGTGACCCGGATCGATCACGACAGTCCGACCGAACACGGGGGACGAAGCAACTGTCAGCCTGATCCCTTTGCCGTCAGGCGAAACGTCCCACGAATGCGCCCATGCCTCGCCGAGGTCAAGCACCGCTCTCGCAGTACCTTCATCGAATTGCGCCAGCCTGACCTGGGTCACCGAGCGCGAATGCACCTCCGCTGCAGGGCTGCCGGCCGCCCAGACTCCAGGAAGATCTACGACCAGGCGGTCCGGCTCGGTCAACCTAAATGGCCGGAACTCCACAGGGCCGGATGTCGCGATGTCGACAACGGTGCACCCCGGGCCCTCATGCGATCGCACGTTGCACACTGTGAGCGCAAAGTCGACTACTACCCTGTTATCATCGCACAGCCGGTCGCGCATTATTGCCGAATACCCATCTTCAAGCTTGACACGTAACCGGGCACCCCCACCTTCCAGCGCGGCGAGCCTGGCCCATTTCACAGGTCCGCTTTCCGGCACAAGCTCCGCCTGGTCGAGGCAGACCTGGGCAGAGGGGAAATCTATAAACATGATCCCATCGGCATCCAACTGCGGTGAACTGAACGCAGAACGGCCGGTGGTTGCCACCGAAAGCCGAGGCAAGGGTGCTTCGCCGTCCAGCGAGAAGTCGGTTATCCGTGTCTGGAACTTGATCGCCAGCCGGGCCGGCGCGCCGGCCGTGTACTCGACCGAATACCCCAGCGCAGAAGCGAGGTCGACCACGACTCGCACCACCCCGGGCCGGTTCATGGCGGCGCGAACGCGTTTGACGATGTCATCAGCGACATCCACCGTAGACACGCTTGGCTCGAGCACTGCGTCGTATATGTCTATTACCACGCGGTCGGGTGAGCGCAGCACGAAGTCAGAGTATCTAAATGGAGTATCGCCCTCTATCACGACGGCAACTACGCCATGCTCCGCCGACACTGAAGCGCTCCTAATTCGGCTGCGGGGCCATGACACCTTAATGACCCTAGACTTCCCGTCGATCTCCGCCACGAGGCCCAGGGCGCGAATATCGGGGGCGGCAATGGCCATGCGGCCTGACTCGGCGTCAGGCGGCGCCGACAAGGTCACAGCCTGGCCGTTCACGTAGGCCTGCCGATCGCCTGCTCGCAGCATGGCTACCGTGCGGTCGGATGTGAACACAGCCTCCCGGGTCACGTCAATCCAGCTCAGGCTGGCCCCAATACCCTGAGCTAGGCCCCTCACAGATACGAAAGGCTGACCCGCAAGGTCTATGACCGCATCGGGGATATCTGCCCAAGCCCCGCCCTGCTCAACACGGAGAACCCAGGGTCCCTGCGGCGGCGCGGCAGCGGCGCTGAACGCACACATGCTCAGAATCATTACGCACATTGAAAACGCCATCCCCGTACAACGCAAACGCCTGCCCCCTCCCTGGCTTTCGGGTCTATCTGCTTCTTTTCGACTTTCTACACGCTTTTCCTTTGTACAGACCTGGTCAGGCCATGTGCCATTTGATGCTTCTCGTTGAAACACCCACGGCGCGACTATTGCGTGGCGTTTCTGGGAAACCTAGCACCAGTTGCCTGGAGGTGAGCGCATGCGAGTGGGTTTTTCGGGCAGACCTTCGTCGCTTTCGGGGGCTTTCGCGCCGTCTCCCCGGGAGCGCATAGCTCGATGCGTGTCTGCCTGCTCTGAACTTGGCCTCGGATGCCTGGAGTTGCCTGCCGGGGTGCTTTTCGGCAAGAGCGGATGGCGCAATCAGTTCCTGGCGGCCTGCACCGAAGCACCTTCTTCAACTGGTGTGGCGGGCCGGTCCAGGGGAGGCGTGGACGTGCTCGTGCGGGTGAGACCGTCAGATTGCTTCGGTGTTCGTGCCCCAGATCACGAAGGGCGGGACCGGACCGAAATTGGTTACGCACGCCACCTGGTCAGGCTGGTCGGAGGTAGGCTTGCGACAGTGCTGATGAGGTCGGAACACAGCATCGCAGTGTCCGATATGAGTCCGCCCGAAGGACAGGGAGCAGCTCGCATCGGCCTAGTTCTGAGCTGGTCGGACCAAGCCGCCGTCTTGGCTGCCGCACGAGCAATGCGCCGCTCATCGCAGTTCGTCATGCTCCCGTTGTTGAGCCTTGGGTCGGAGCATGGCTCCAGGCTCGAGCGGACCGTTGAACGCGCGCTAGGAGTGTGCCGGAACGAAAACCGGGGAGGAGACATGTACCTGTTCCTATCCATGCCTCGCTCCTCACGTCCCTCAGCCAATGCTTCGACACGTGACACCGGGGCGCTGCTCGAGGCAGTACGCAGATTCGAAGAAGAGACAGCGAGCGAAATCGGAGTGGTTTTTTCCGGCCCAGGCAGCGAGGCGCATGCCCATCAAGCTGCCGACATCGCGCGTGAGCTCGAAAGCCCCCGACTCACCGGCAGGGCGGGGCCGCCGGTGCCCAGGCTTGGTTCGACGGTCAAGATACGCGATGTGGAATTGGGGCTCGATATGCAGTATGCCATAGTCTCGCCAGAGCACGCTTCGGTCATGGCGGGCCGACTGTCGAGCGAATCGCCGGTGGCCAGAGCGATCATGGGGCAACCATGCGGTGCACGGGTGGAAGTAGCCGCGCCTGATGGGAGAGTTGTCTACGAGCTTTTGGAGGTCATGAACTGATCGTACCGCTTGTGACCACACATGCATCCCGGACACTGCCGGGCGGCCCGGAGTGCAGTTTCATCCGACTTTAGGGTGTCGATCTTGAGGTAAGCATTCCATCCCTCATCTGTTGTTGCTGCCCTGAGCTGCCGCTCTAGGCGCGACAGTTTCTTTGTGTACTCGGCATAGCAGAGCAGGTTGAGGCTGTGCGAGGCGTGCGCCATTAGGTCCGTTGCCTGCCTGAAGACGCGCCATGGTACGTCCCTCGTCTCAATCAGTTGCTGAAGCTCGAGCTCGATTTGTGCCAGCATAGTACACATCTCCATTCGTTCCTCGTCGCCTGCCCCCGACCACATGCTGTCTACCCACATAAGGTGTTCGGAGCACTCCATGAGTATGTCGTGCAGATCCTCGCGACTGCGCACCTCGTCGCCTCCCATCACCTCGTCTTCCACATCCTAGCACAGCATCTGCCGAATGAGTATCGCCCGTCCGGATGATAACCTCGGGCGGTATCTTGCGGGTCGTAGTATCCGGGCATTGGCCGTGTTAAGCTGCGTATCAATACTCCGAGCACATAATACGACATTCAAGTAGTGCTCCCGGTATATTCAATGCCTGCTCGTTCAGGGGTACTATTGCTGTTGAGGAAGGTGAGCCCAGTGGACGCGGACTCGGCCCGTATAGGCAAGCGAATACGCAGAGCGCGACTAGCGCGCAAGATGACACAAGAATCGCTCTCGGAGATGTGCGGCGTGAACGCAAGCTACATAGGGCAGATCGAGCGCGGCGAAAAGCAACCATCGCTGCGAACGCTCACCGCCATCTGCAGGTCGCTCCGCGTGGATCTGTCTACGCTGCTTGAGGCCGACACGAGTGCTCCTGACGCAGCTGTTCAGGAATTGCTAGAGGTTGTGTGCGGTTGCCCTGCTGAGATCGTGGACGCGGTGACGCAACATGCCCGAATTGTTGTGTCAACATTCCAAACACTCAAGCCGCCCGACGAGCCTTGTGTTCACTCCGATACCACAGATTCGTAGACCTCCCGGGTCCGCATCGCTATCGCCTGCCATGAGAAGTGCTTTTCGACGCGGGCGCGCCCGGCCCGTCCAAACCGGGCAGATAGTTCTTCTGAGCCCAGAATGAGGTTGATCGCCTCTGCCAGGGCGGCAGGGTCTGCAGGTGGAACTAGTAGCCCCGTCTCGCCGTCTACCACTACTTCGGGAATACCTCCTACCCGGGATGCCACCACGGGTATCTCGCACGCCATGGCTTCCAGGTTTATTATGCCGAAGGGCTCGTACACAGACGGACAGGCGAATACCGCAGCATGGCTGTACAGCTGTATGACGTGCTCTCTTGGGAGCATTCTGTCGATCCAGACCACATTGTCCATCGAGGCCACGCGGGAAGCCAGTTCCTCCTCGACCTCACTGGTATCGGGGCTTCCTGCACACAGCACAACGCTCACACCCGTCTGAATCGAGGCTGCCGCGTCCAGTAGGTGCATTATCCCTTTCTGCCGGGAGATTCTGCCCACGAAAAGCACATACGGCTGCTTGATGCCATAGCTTGACAGTGCAGACGAGTCGGCGGTGCGCCGATACCCCGCAAGGTCTATTCCGTTATGAACCACCACTACCTTCTCAGGCGGGACGTCGAACAACCTGAGCACGTCTTCTCTCATCTCTTGAGAGACGGCTATTACCCGGTCCGAGTTCTCGATGCCGATCCTCTCCATCCAGGAACTGCACTCGTAGCCTCGGCCCAGCTGTTCCTCCTTCCACGGCCTGAGTGGTTCGAGAGAGTGCACGGTAGTGACGAGCCTAGCGCCGTACAGCATCTTGGCAAGGTAGCCGGCGAAGAACGTGTACCAAGTGTGACAGTGTACCACTCTGGAGGTGATCGGGTCTTTCACGAGGGCCAGATCGACTGAGAGTGGGCTCAGCACCTTCTCGAGGCGAGGATCTGAACCCCGGGACAGATCCAACCACGGGTCGTATCCTCTGACAGCCAGCGAGTTCTGGATCGCCTCCCTTTGGCCGAAGCACCTGACCTCGACCGGCATCATGTCGGCAAGGCTAGACGACAGGTAGTCCACGTGCACTCCGGCACCGCCGTACACGTTAGGCGGATATTCGCGACTCATGATAGTGACACTCAAAGGCTGTTTCGCCGTCAAGCTCGGCCACCTCCCCATCTTTCCAGGACCTGCAGGATTCCCGATAGGGGAATCATTGCCCAGTCCGGCCTGTTGTTGATCTCATAGTCAACCTCATAGAAAGCCTTTTCGATCTCAAAGAGGGATATCAGCGACTGTCTCGCCTCATGCGCCGCCGGCCACAGGCGACTGCCCGCGCCGTCTACTACGCCGAAATAGCCCTGCAGAAACCACAGCCTCGCCTGGCGTTCCCAATCGAGCATCAGATCATGCCCGTGTACGCCCGAGGAGGCGGCACGTAGCCTCGCCGAATGCGCAGCGTAACTAAACGAGCGCAACATGCCGGCCACATCCCTGGCAGGGCTTTCCAGCGCCCGCCGCTCTGAGAGAGGAACCAGCGGCTCACCTTCAAAGTCAATGACGGCGAATCGCCCATCCGGCCTGAGGAGAACCTGCCCAAGATGGAGATCTCCGTGGCACCGAATCAGCTCGCCGAGATCACTGTTAGTAGCATCGGCAGTATCGCTCTCCCACGCCCCAGAGGCAAGGCTGGACTCAAAACCCGGCCATGCCTCCATGACAAGCCGTGCCAACCTGAGAGCGTCGTCGCCGAGAAAACCCGGGCGACGAAGGGCGTCGTCTAGGCGGGCAACTGCGCCTGCGGCCCGATCCACCAAGCGAACCCGCCATCCCCTAAACGTGGCAGGGGTGACCGGAGACCTGCCGAAACCAGGCAGATCAATCGACGCCAGGGCCAGGTGAAGACGTCCAACGGTTGCCCCAAGGCGTCCAATTGCATGGGGCGAGCACAAGTCGGAGCAAGCCGGCGCGTCAGACGGCAGGCCGGCCTTGGGCGCTCCGCGGCGCCAGAGGCCGTCGAGCGCGTCGCCCATGGCCCCCCACACGTCGCCCACGTTTGGGATGGCCTCGGTCTGGACCGCCACGGAATATCTCACGCCATCCGTTCCCACATACGTGCCTTCTCCCTGCACACGGGCGATCTCGGCGAACTGGGCGTGCTGAGTCAGGGCAGACCCGACTTCCACGTCGGGATTGATGCCCGCCGTCAGGACCCTGAAGGTCTTTAACGCGGAACTCCTGTGGGCAATCACGACGCTGTTAGTGTAGGCACTGCTCACGTTCTCCACAGACCAACCGCTATATGCGCCAATCCTGCGAAACTCGAATACCCCGTGTCGCGCCCTAACGTCACTGTTGGACTCAATCAGCGCCAAGACAGCGCTCACGTAAGCTCCGTCCGATGCTGCATCGATCAGGCTTGTGTTCCACTCGCCCATATCCGTACTTCCGCCCGGCGCATCACAGTGCGCCAGAACCCGCCCCGCCTGGCCCGAGTGTCTGCTGCCCAGAGTAACGGGGATCAGGTAGTTGCCCGCTCCATCGAACCTGACGATTGCAAGCGCCACAGGTGGATCGCCCGATCCGGGCAAAGGTTCGGAGAGATCAAGCAACCTGCAGCTGGAGGCGCCTGACAGCTTGTGGCGAAACCATCGGGCCTGTGTCGCTGCGCAGGCAGGCATTCGCATCAAACACTCCTCTATCAGCGCCATCGACACCTGACCCACCTCCTCCAGAATAGACGGAACCCGGACGCATCCCCGGGAAAAGGAGCGCCCGGGCCGAACACACGCTCACAACACGCCTGACGCGGCGTCTACCCGTCCATAGCTTCCTTGATGACAGTACCCAGACGGTGCAATCCCTCGTCCAGAGCATCAAGGCTTGCGTTGCTGAAATTGAGCCTCATGGTATTATGTCCGGTTTCGTCAAAGTAGAACGGAACGCCGGGTATGAATGCGACCTTCCTCTCCGACGCATGTTTGATCAGCTCAGTGGTGTCGATCTCTTCGGGCAGTGTCGCCCACACGAACAGCCCACCCTGTGGATGTGTCCACTTCACTCCATCGGGGAAGTACTTTTCCATGGCGCGCAGAGCTGCATCTCGCTTCTCCGCATAGGACTTCTTTATGACCTCTAGGTGAGGGCCGAGATACCCACGCGCGCAGAACTCGTATATCAGCCTCTGCGAGAGGTTGGAAGTATGGAAGTCAGTACTCTGCTTACACTGTGCCAGCCTGGGCTGTACGTGAGCGGGCGACACCATGTATCCCATGCGCAGGCCTGGCGAGACTATCTTCGAGAAGCTGCCCACGAAGATGGAGTTGCCTCGATCATCGAAGCTCGCTATGGCCGGCGCCGGATCACCGTCATACCTGAGTTTGGCGTATGGATCGTCTTCCAGTACCAGCACTCCGTACCTCCCCGCAATCTCCGCAATGGCGCGTCTGCGGTCGGCGGGGATGGTTACGCCTGTTGGATTCTGGAATGTAGGAACAACATACAGAAGCTTCGGATTGTGCCTGCGGCAGGCCTCTTCGAAGGATTCGGGTATGATGCCTTCGTCGTCGGAATCCACAGCTGCAAACCTGGCTTCATACGTCTTGAATATGGGAATCGCAGCCAGGTAAGTGGGTCGTTCCACGAGTACACAATCGCCGGGGTTCAGGAAAGCCTTCGCAGCCAGATCGATGCCTTGCTGGCCCCCTGAAGTAACCAGCACGTTTTCGCGCGTTGCTTGAACACCAGTCTCCGCCATCCAGTCTGCCAGCCACTCTCGCAGAGGGCCGTAGCCGTCAATGGTCGCGTACTGAAGGACTTGCTTGCCAGAGGTGCACAGAATCTCATCTGCCAGTTCATGGAGGCGCTCCACAGGCAGCGCGTCGGGCGAGGGTATGCCTCCTGCGAATGAGATGATATCGGCCTTCTCGGTAAGGGCGAACATGTTGGCAACAACGTCGCCGCCGAGATCCCGCATCCTGGTCGCGAATGCGGCGGTATTCAATCGACCGTCACTCCCTTCAGAATGCTCGACTGTGTTTCACTGTATGTCACATCTAGATTATTCTTTGACCTGCCTCACTTACCTGCTTTCTGCGCAGCGTCCACTCCGGCCCTGAACGCCTTCATATTGATCTCCACCGTTCCGCGCGGCACCCGCGCCGCTATAGCCTTCTCAAGCGACTCAGGCGACACCAGTTTCGCAACGGTGTTCAGAACACCCAGGGCCGCTATGTTTGCGGTTATCGCCCTACCAGTGGCCTCCACCGAGATGTCGGTGATCGGGATCGCGTGCACCACCCCACGGTTTTCCGGCACATTCGCAACTAACCCTGAGTCCACTATGAGAGTTCCGCCCGGCTCTACAGTGCACGCGTAGCGTTTGCACGCAGCGTCCGACATCAGCAGAAGAACATCGGGCGCAGTCACCTTCGGATAATCAATGGGCTCATCGCTTATGATAACCTCGGCCTTTGAGGCGCCTCCCCGCGCCTCTGGGCCATAGCTCTGGCTCTGAACGGTTTCGTGGCCGTCATGCATTGCGGCCTCGGCCAGGATGATGCCGGCTAGGATCAACCCCTGCCCACCGTATCCCGACAGCCTTATCTCGCGTCTCACTTGCCGGCCGCCTCCTTTGCCCGTTCGATCACTCCGTCATACAGCTCAATGTAGCCGGGAGCGTCGCCTCGGTAAAATTCGCCTATGATGATCTTGCCCTTTACCTCAGCGGGATCGAGCTTGTCCGCAGCGGCGATAGTTATGGAGTTCTTCTTTAGCGTCTCCACCATCTCCACCGGCCCACCCAACTTATTCCTGCGCCCGAAGTAGGTCGGGCAGTTTCCTACCGCCTCCACAAACGCGAACCCGGGAGTTGTAATGGCTCGTTCGATGTACGTAGACAACTGGCGAGCATGGGCCACTGTAGCGCGGGCAACATAATTGGCTCCCGAGGCCTTCACGAGTTCGCACATATCGAAGTTGCGCTCGACATTGCCATAGGGTGCCGTAGTAGCCAGCCTGCCACTGGGCGTCAAGGGCGAGTATTGACCATTGGTCATTCCGTATATAGAGTTGTTGAACATGATCGTGGTAAGGCCCATGTTCCGTCGTGCCGCGTGTATCAGGTGATTCCCGCCTATCGCAGCCCCGTCGCCGTCTCCGGTCACAACGATCACGTGAAGATCGGGTTGTGCGAGCTTGATCCCGGTAGCGAATGCCAATGCTCTCCCATGAGTAGTATGGAGGGTGTTGAAGTCGAGATAGCCCGGAGCGCGTGAGGCACAACCGATGCCAGACACCACGCACACCTGGTCCTTGGGCAGGTCCAGCCTGGCTATTGCCCTGAGCAATGCGTTGAGTATGATGCCGTGACCGCAGCCAGGGCACCAGATATGGGGCATAAACTGCGTACGAAGATACTCATCTATTGACCCTGCCACTCGTCACACCTCCTCCAGTCGCGCGAGGATCTCCTCGGGCGTGATAGGTTCGCCGTCCACTCGCGAGTGGCCAATTACCTCGCACTTGCCGCGCGCAGCGCGTTCTACCTCCCCGACGAGCTGACCCATGTTCATCTCAGGCACTATGATCCGGTCCACTCGAGCCGCTATCTCGGCCACCTGCTCGTCTGGGAACGGCCATATCGTCTTGGGCTGGAACAGCCCGGCCGCGATTCCCTTCTCGCGGGCTAGTCGGACTGCACGACGTGCCGACCTCGCTACGATGCCGCAGGCGACTACGGCCACCCTGGCGTCGTCCATATGCTCGTCCCACGTGAATGTGATGTCGCGTTTGTGGTTCGTGATCTTGCCGCAGAGCCGTCTGACGAGCGCGTCTACCTTAGCCGGCGCAGACGTGGGAAAACCGGTAACGTCGTGGTACAGACCTGTTACGTGCCAGCGATAGCCCGTTCCAAAATCAGCCATGGCAGGCACCCCGTCGGGCCCGGCCGCGTACGGCAGGTAGTCCGATGGAGGGACTGTCGGACGCGGCCGCCAAGCGATCTCGATTTCGTCCTGGCATGGCACAACGACTCGCTCCCTCATGTGGGCAACCACTTCGTCCATTAAGAGGATAACGGGAACTCGCAGCCTTTCCGCGATATTGACTGCTTTGACTGTAAGGTCGAAAGCTTCTGAAACGCTAGACGGATACAGGGCCACAACCGGGTGATCACCGTGAGTGCCCCACCTGGCCTGCATGAGGTCTCCCTGCCCCGGAGAAGTCGGAAGTCCCGTGCTCGGCCCTGTGCGCTGGACATTGACGATCACACATGGGACTTCCGTGAACGAAGCGAACCCCAGGTTCTCCTGTTTCAGGGAGAAGCCGGGGCCCGACGTAGCGGTCATGGCCTTCATACCGGCTAGCGATGCGCCGACCACCGCTGCCATGCTGGCAATTTCGTCTTCCATCTGGATGAACTTGCCGCCGAGCTGCGGCAAGCGCTCTGATAGGATCTCAGCGATCTCGCTCGACGGCGTTATGGGGTAACCCGCGAAAAACCTGACTCCTGCGAGAAGAGCAGCCTCAGCACAACTCTCGTTACCCTGAAGAAGCTTTACCCTCGTATCGCAACTATCTGCCATCGCGAACCGCCTCCCTTCCTTGAGCAGGTGCAGCGGCCTTCTTGGCTACCACCCGTACTGCGAAATCCGGACACATGATCTCACACATTTCACACTTGATGCAGTCTTCCGGCCTAGCGACTAGAGCCTTTCCGTCAGGCCCAGCTTCGAGGACCTTCTTCGGGCACATGGCGATACATATGCCGCAACCTTTGCACCACTCGCGCCTCACGAGCACCGGCGCCTCGGGGTCTCCTGCCAAAACCAATGGACTCCCCCTCCACGTTCAATCATTGCGTCACCGCTTGCGCATGAGAAGCAGAGCACACACAGACGAACCCCCGTCTCGCCGAAGTGAGGGCCGTACATGCTCTACCCTGTTAATTCTACCATCTCTGTATGCACGTATGCAATGTCAAGTGTATTTCGGGTTTATCGTATTTCATCGGAGAGGGTCAGCGTTATCGGTCCGAGCTCTTTGAGCACCACCGGAAAACGGACCTGATGGCGACCGGGATTAAGAACAACGCCTACAGCGTTTACCTCTAGTTCCATCCCTGCCGGAAGGCTGAGCGGCGACTGGTCGCTCACGTCGGACGCTTTCACCTCAGCGCCCGCTATTCTGAATATGATGCCAGATGGCGGCACTGTCTCGCCATCAACTTCCATGGCGCCGGCGGCTGTCAGATGACCCGACACCAGCGTGTTCTTCAACCGGAACGCTAGCCCTGATCGGGAGTTCGACATGCTTCCGCTCACGTAGATGCGCCTTACGACAACTTCAGGCACATTCATCAAGAATCCTCCTTTGCCGGGCGGCTGACAACCGTCGGCTGCGCCTTCACAGCGCTGAATCATCTATACGTCGATAGGCTCCGGATTGTGAACCTGCAGTGCTCACCTGGCGTCCACGTGCCCTGTGTATGTGTCAAGCCCAGCATACTCCAGGTAATGCCGGTCATTGAGGCGTATCACTCTGCCCACAAATCCTCTGCCCTGCATTCCCACCTCAGCCACGGATAGCGACGCGTTTCCCAGCGTCATCCGTCTGTGATTGGGCACGTCTAGGTGGAGAATATGGCATATCAGAGCCTTCAGAATAATCGCATGCCCGACCACAACTACGGTCTCCGCTCGGTGAGTCTCCGCAATGTACCGAAGCAGATGTCCGGCGCGATCCCACACGTCGAGTACGCTCTCGCCCCCTGGATATCTTGTAGCAATAGGATCGCGCCTGTACTCCTCCATGAACTTCGGATACTCGTCTTCCGTGTCCTCCCATGTC